>OMGL01002278.1_pt1 | contig 10067 bp, 9 predicted proteins | sample 1645831 | NCBI WGS metagenome assembly OMGL01 (sample SAMN00849301, study PRJEB25192) | human gut metagenome | reverse complement strand
AGAACGGCAGTTACATAACAGCCGTAATCCCATACGAAGCCGATTTTGCCCTTATACACAAGAGCTCCAACAAAATAATCTACTACATAGCCGCCGCCACTATAGCCATAATACTCCTTGCCACAATAATAATAATAAAGCGCAAGAAAACCAAACCAACAGTCAAGCAATAACAAAAAAATCACATATAACATATGAAAAAATGCTCCCATCCAGCTAACAGGTAAATCCCAATTCACCAATCATCTGGAAAGGAGCATTTTAAATATCATACCAAAGCGAATAATATACGATATAGTCATAACACTCTACAGAGTTCATCTACAAAGAACAGTGTCCACACGTCACAACAATCTACACCAAGTTGCGTGCCCAGCGGTAATATAGCAGAGCCTCGCAACGTCCGTTAGTAATAGCTGTCCGTCATTCATCACTGTTTTTTGGAATTACTATAACACAAGTAAAAGCGCCATCTTAAACTTTCCATTAGCTGTCACACTATGAAGTCCATTTTTTTCAAAACGGAAACATTCACCTTCTGAAAGCTCATAATCTTTACCTTCATATCCTATAGTTGCCTTGCCTTCAAGTGCAAATACGATAGCATTACCAGGTGCTCTGTGAGGTGTAAGACCTGTTCCTTCGTCAAATGCCATAAGCACATACTTCATATCAGGAGTGCTTACAACATCCATATTGGCAATACTGCCTTCTTCGTAAGATATAAGGTTCTTAAGTGCAAATACTTCATTAGTTTTTACGTTAGCGTTCATATTAATATCCTTTCCTGTACATATAATCTCTGTATACACAATTCCGTTAGATGTCTGCATTCCGCATAATGTACCAGCAGGTACAATAAGCAGTTCATCTGGCTGTAATTTAATAATCTCTGGTTCTTCTCCAATAATGAATTCTCCCCAGCCAGAAGCTCCAATATACATAGTCATTCTGTCATAGCTTTCCTGACTTATGGAAGTATCCTTTCCCATAGAGAAATAAGTTACTTTGGTAGAATTGCCAAGCTTGGAATCTCTTGAGATAGTCATACCATTTCTTGTCGGGCGAAGTTCTTCAATACTAAATTTCATAATCCTCCAATCTGATGAATAGGGTACATCTAATAGGTGTGGTTGTATAATAATTCTTGTTACAATTTAGAATATAACCTATAATTATATAAATGGGAAGTACGCACATTTAGGTTATATACTTTCCTTTAGGTTAGTGTGGAGTGAAAAAATTCTGGCGGAGGGGTAATGGAGGACGGACGTTGTGGAGGACGTGTTGTATTACCGCTGGGCACGCTCTCGCTACTTGAAACCGTAGCGGTACTAAGCGGCTAAAGGACAGCCGCTTAGTTTTTTGATAACTTAGGAAGGAGTTGGATTTATGAAAGAGATGTGTAGTTTGTGTTGTCAGACGGGGGAGGGGATTGGTGATACGGATTTTGGGTATACTTTGTCGCTTATAAGTGGGAAGTATAAGCTTGTGATTATGTACTGGCTGGCTAATCATAAGGAGGTTATGAGGTATAGTGAGATTAAAAGATGTATGGGAAATATATCACATAAGACACTTAGTGCCACATTAAAGGAGATGGAGGCGGACAGGCTTATTGTAAGAAAAGAGTATCCTCAAATTCCACCAAAAGTAGAGTACAGCCTGTCAGAAAGAGGAAAGTCTTTAGTACCGGTTCTTGTTGCAATGTGCAAGTGGGGCGGAGAGCACAGAGATGATAAATAAATATATTGACATTTTATTAACTGTGTATTATTGTACTAATAGAGTAATACAATAATACAATGTAAGACGCATATATTGTTTATGCATTACTACCATATGGGAATTATCAATATTGATTATAAGCAGGAGGAATAAGTTATGAGTTGGAACTTTAGTAACGATGTCCCTATATATCTGCAAATAATGGAGCATTTTAAAGTTCAGATAGCCAGCGGAAAGCTTGAGGTCGGCGATAAGATTCCGCCGGTGAGGGAGCTGGCATTGGAGGCAGGAGTTAATCCTAACACAATGCAGAAGGCTTTATCAGAGCTTGAAAGAGAAGGTTATCTTGAATCACAGAGAACATCTGGAAGATTCGTTGCAGACAGAGGTAAACAGATAGACAGGTTAAAGCAGGATATGGCTCTGGAGCTTTGTGAGAGCTTTCATAATGGAATGAAAAAGATAGGTTTTACTCCAGAAGAAGCAATTGCAGAGTATAAGGAATATATCAGCCGTATAGAGGAATAAAAGTTATAACAGGAAAATTATAACAGTGCTTTAATTTATCTTGGAATGGAGGATATATGAGCAATTTGGTGGAGATTAAAGAATTAGGCAAATGCTACGGCAAGAAAAAGGTTATGAATAATCTGTCACTTTCCCTGGAAAGTGGCAGGATTGTAGGAATATTAGGTCCTAACGGAAGTGGCAAGAGTACACTTATTAAGATGATGGCAGGCGTGCTTAAGCCAACTTCAGGACAGATTACAATTAATGGGTATCCGGTTGGTGTTAATACTAAGAAGATAGTGTCATATCTTCCAGAAAGAACATACCTTAATCCATCTATGAAGGTAAAGGAAGCAGTTGATTATTTTGCGGATTTCTATGAGGACTTTTCCAAGCAGAAAGCACTTGATATGCTTGAGAAGTTCGGAATTAATGAGCAGGATAAGATAAAGTCACTTTCTAAGGGAACAAGGGAGAAGGTGCAGATAGTTCTTGTTATGAGCAGGGAAGCAAAGCTGTATCTTTTAGATGAGCCTATGGGAGGTGTTGACCCTGCGGCAAGAGACTACATTTTACGGACAATAATAAGCAATTATAATGAAGATGCGACAGTTGTTATAACAACACATCTTATCAGTGATATAGAAAATGTTCTTGACGAGGTTGTATTTATAAAACAGGGCGAGGTATATCTTAAGGAGTCAGTTGATGATATAAGAACCAAATACAATAAGAGTGTTGACGCATTATTCAGGGAGGTGTTCGTATGTTATTAACAGCAGGCAGATTAATAAAATATGATTTGAAAGAATTATTTAAAAAGCACATTGCATTATATATAGTTACATTACTTGCAGCATTTGGGTGCTGGGCATTACATATGTTGTCAGAATATGTTCCGGATAATGGCATTACACCAGTGGCATATCCGGTTATGATAGCAGTTTATGTAATTGTATGCGTAGTTTTATTTATTGTAAGCATAGTATTTGTGATATTATATTTTAGAAGAAGTATGTTAAAAGATGAGGGTTATCTTACCCACACACTTCCAGTTCCTGTATGGCTTATATATGTATGCAAGCTTATATCAGGATATATTATATATCTTGTTAATTTTGTAGTGATTGTTGTTTCTGTATGTATAGCAATTGCAAGGGTAGACTGGATATGGAGAGTGCCAGAGAGTATTAATGAGCAGTTAAATGTGTTAGGATATAAAGGCAGTTTCTGCACATTAATAATTATATTGATTATATTGTCAGGGATATATATGTATGCAATGTTCTTTTTCTGTATGTGTATGGGATATACAGCCAATGGCAACAGGGATGCATTCTCATTTGTAACATATATTGTTGGACAGATATTGAATGTTATTGTGCTTTTACTTACGCCAATAAAGGGGAATGGTAATATGTTTGAAGAGATGATTAAGGAATCTGTAACGGGAAGTGATGTGGCATTTACGTTTGAAGAATTCGGACATATTATGACAGGTTCGGTTGTGGTGTCAGTAGTTATGTTTATTGCGTTTGTGGTTGCCTCAATATATATACTTGATAAGAAATTAAATTTAGAATAGTGATTTAAGGGCTTGGATTTCGGGTAACTATTAATTGCTTAGGGAGCAGTATTATGGCAAGAAGTACGGATTTGACAAAAGGAAATATAACGAGAGGCTTATGGGGATTTGCACTTCCTCTTATGTTAGGAAATGTATTACAGCATCTTTACAATCTTGTAGATACGTTGGTTGTTGGACGATATGTAGGTGATAATGCACTGGCGGCAGTAGGTTCGTCATATACGCTTATGACATTTCTTACATCAGTAATTATAGGCTTGTGTCTTGGCAGCAGTTCATTTGTGTCTATGGCATATGGCAGAAAAGATGTTAAGGCTATCCGTAATGGAATATTCTTATCATCATCTATGATAGGTGCAATTGCTGTTGTGATTATGGCATTGTTCTATATATTAGTTGATAAGATTATATTACTTTTGCAGGTTCCGTATGAAATTGCCGGAGATATGAAAGAGTATCTTATATATGTGTTTATAGGTTTTATTGCAATATACATATATAATTATGTGTCTAATATATTAAGGGGAATTGGCAACTCGGTAGTTCCCCTTGTATTTCTATCAGTGTCTGTTGTGCTTAATATATTTTTAGATATATTGTTTGTGGCAGGTTTTAATATGGGAATTAAGGGTGCGGCAGCAGCAACAGTGATAGCACAGTATATATCTGGAATAGGAATATTTATATATATGATTGCGGCTTATCCTGAATACAGGATACATAAAGATGATATGCAGTTTAATAAAGAGAATATAACGAATATATTTTCTTTATCAGGCTTTACCTGTCTTCAGCAGTCAGTTATGAATTTTGGAATATTATGCGTACAGGGAATAGTAAACAGTTTTGGTACAGTGATTATGGCAGCATTTGCAGTGGCTGTAAAGATAGATACCATAGCATATATGCCGGTACAGGATTTTGGAAATGCGTTTTCAGTATTTGTTGCACAGAATTACGGGGCAGGGCAGAGACAGCGTATTAAGAAAGGGATAAAGCAGTCAGTAGTAAGCGTTATTATATTCTGCGTGTGCATAAGTGCGGTTGTATGTGGATTTGCAGGCACATTTATGGGCATATTTGTTGATAATTCCAGCGTGGACGTAATTAATGCGGGAGCTGTGTATCTTAGAATAGAGGGAACATTTTATATAGGAATTGGAATATTATTTATGCTGTATGGCTATTACAGGGCAATCAATAAGCCGATGATGTCAGTTGTGCTTACAGTGATATCACTTGGAACAAGAGTTGTGCTTGCATACACTTTATCTGGAATATCAGCAATCGGGGTTATTGGAATATGGGTGGCTATTCCTATCGGCTGGTTCTTAGCAGATGCGGCAGGGATTATTTATTACATTTTTAAAGCAGGTAAAAGCCACATATAAGTGTGACATAAGCGTGGCAGAAATGTGAGCGGAAATGGAGAAGAATAATGAGCAGGATATTAGTTGTTGAGGATGATGAGGTATTACGAAATGAGCTTATTGAACTTTTGCGTAATGAAGGATATGAGGCAGAATATATAAGTACATTTTCAGATACGGCAGGACAGATTATAAAATCAAAGCCAGATCTTGTGCTTCTGGATATTAACATTCCAGAGCTTAATGGAGAGCTTGTATTAAGAAAGTTAAGAAAAGAGGCGGATATACCGGTAATTATGGTGACGAGCAGAACATCAGAGAGTGATGAGGTGCTGTCAATGAGCTATGGGGCAGATGATTATATAACCAAGCCATATAACCCGACAATACTTATGCTTAGAATATCAGCTGTAATAAAGAGGACAAGAAAGCAGGACAGCAGTGAGGCAGATACAGGTGAGAAGGGAATATACCAGTATAGGCAAGCAGCTGTTAATACTGCGAAAGGAACATTAAGCCGTGGGGAGAAAGAGCTCGTGCTTACCAAGAATGAGATGATAATATTCTTAAGTCTGCTTAACAATATAGGAAAGATTGTATCAAGAGACGAACTTATGACGGCACTGTGGGATAACGAGGAATATATTAATGATAATGCACTCACTGTTAATATAAGCAGGTTAAGAGCGAAGCTTTCGGATTTCGGATACGAAGATGCGATAGAAACAAGAAAGAAACAGGGGTATTGTCTTGTATGAAATTAAAAGAATATATAAAAGATGAGTTGTTTAAAATTATACTTATTATTGTATATATAATACTTATATGTGGGCTTCTGTGTGCATTTAACTTCGGAGTACAGATGGCGGCACTTATGGCTGTACTTGCAGCCATATTTTTTATTATAATGTTCATATGGGATTTTTGCAGAAAACGGAATTTCTATAACAGTCTTATTGATAATACACAGAGGATTGATAAGAAATATCTTGTTATTGAAACACTGGACGAGCCGGAATTCTATGAGGGAAACCTTGTGTATACAGCGATGTATGACATTAATAAATCTATGATTGAGCATATTAACCAGTATGAGAGGGGACAGCAGGATTTTAAAGATTTCATAGAAATGTGGGTTCACGAGATAAAGCTTCCGATAGCAAGCCTTACGCTTATGTGCCACAATGACAAAGAGCATATAGATAAGAAATTTATTACACAGCTTAACAGGCTTGATGATTATGCAGACAAGGTACTTTATTATGTGAGGTCAGAAAATGCAGAGAAAGACTACTCATTTGGAAAAGTTAATCTCAAAACAATTATTAACAAGACGGCAGTTAAGAATAAAGACATAATATTAAGCAACAACATAAGTCTTAATGTCCACGACATAGATACTTATGTTAATACTGATGCCAAATGGCTTGAATTCATAGTCAACCAGATTATAAGCAACAGTATTAAATACAAAAAGACATCAGGAGAGGCTTATATCGAAGTATATTCAGAGCAAAGACAGGACAGTGGCACAGACAAAGTGGGGTATGCTGTGCTTCATATAAAGGATAACGGAATTGGAATACCAGCTAAAGATATAGATAAGGTATTCATTAAATCTTATACAGGTTCTAACGGAAGAAATAACGCCAAATCAACAGGAATGGGCTTGTATATTGCTAAAAATATGTGTGGCAAGCTTGGACATAATATAGAGATAAAGTCAATTGAGGGAGAATATACAGAGGTTGAAATAACATTTTACGGGGACAGCTATTACAACCCGGTTAATATTGAAAAGTCCGATATTATAAAGAATTAATATTACAGAAAGTTAATATTATACAAAGCCAATATTACAAAAATGTAACATTGCGTAATATTAGAATTACGACAGATAACAAAATCCTTATTACAATGTAGAGGAAGTCAAGTGATTGGCAGATATGAGCCTTAGAGGTTTCGTATACAGAAATGGAGGATTTTATATGAGTGAGAATATTTTGAGAATTCAAAATGTAGAGAAATATTATGGCAGCAGGAATAACCTGACTAAAGCGATAGATGATATATCGTTTGATGTAAACAAGGGTGAATTCGTTGCTATTATGGGTGCTTCGGGAAGCGGTAAGACAACACTTCTTAACTGCATATCTACAATTGATAAGGTTACAAGTGGCAATATATATGTAGACGGCAATAATATCACACAGCTTAAAGGAAGTGCTCTTAACAGATTCAGAAGAGATAAGCTGGGATTTATATTTCAGGATTTTAATCTTCTGGACACACTTACAGCATATGAGAATATTGCACTTGCATTGTCAATCAGAAATGATTCTCCTGAGGTAATTGACAGGGCAGTAAAAAATGTAGCAGAACAGCTTGATATAACAGAGATATTAAATAAATATCCCTACCAGATGTCAGGTGGACAGAAACAGAGAGTTGCTTCTGCAAGGGCAATTATAACAAGTCCAAGTCTGGTGCTTGCTGATGAGCCGACAGGAGCTCTTGACTCAAGAGCTGCTAAGCTTCTTCTTGAAAGGTTTAATATGCTTAACAGGGAATTGCAGGCGACAATACTTATGGTAACACACGACTCATTTACTGCAAGTTATGCAAGCAGAATTATATTTATCAAGGATGGTAAGATATTCCACGAGCTTAACCGTGGCGCTGATGACAGGAAGACCTTATTTAACAAGATAATAGATGTTGTTTCATTATTGGGAGGTGACGCGGGCGATGCTCTTTAAACTATCATTTTCTAATATGAAAAAAAGCCTGAAGGATTATGCAGTATATTTCTTCACGTTAATACTCGGTGTTGCGATATTTTATATTTTTAATGCAATCGAAACACAGACAACTATGCTTAAAATATCAGAAGACACAAGAGAGATAGTAAAGCTTATTAATACAACACTTTCGGGAGTAAGTGTATTTGTTGCATTTATACTTGGATTTCTTGTTATATATGCAAGTAATTTCCTTATGAAGAAGAGAAAAAAGGAATTTGCATTATACATTCTTCTTGGAATGGGAAAAAGGAAAATATCACTTATACTGTTTCTTGAAACACTGATTATAGGTGTTATATCGTTAGGAATAGGACTTGTGGCAGGAATAGGACTTTCACAGGTTACAAGTATATTTGTTGCCAATATGTTTGGGGTTAACATTGAGAAATACAGATTTGTATTTTCTCAGCAGGCATTTGTAAAGACATTGATATATTTTGCAATTATATATGTTATCGTAATACTCTTTAATATGTTCTGCATTAACAAATATAAGCTTATAGACCTTCTTACAGGAAGCAGAAAGGCAGAAAAAGCAACTAACAAAAATCCATATATATGTGCAGTTGTATGGATAATATCAGTTGTACTGCTTGCATTTGCCTACTATAAGGTATCAGATAGCAGGAATCTTGAGTTAGTTACTGACCTTGCCAAATATATAGTAATGGGCTGTGCTGGAACATTTTTATTCTTCTGGTCATTATCAGGAATTATGTTCTCAGCAGTACATTCTATGAAAAAGGTGTACTATAAGGGGCTTAACAGCTTTGTGTTCCGTCAGATGAGCAGCCGTATGAACAGCAACGTGTTCGCAATGACAGTTATATGCCTTATGATGTTTATAACAATATGCGTATTATCAAGCGGACTTACAGTGCGTAATTCACTTGTACACAATATTGATATGCTATCACCAGCAGATGTGCAGATAGAGAAGGAACTTTATTCAGATGATGAGGCAGAATTGATTAAAGATTATTATAAGAGAAAAGATATTGACCTTGAAGATATTCTTAAAGATATAGTAGATGTGTATGTATACAATACAAGTGAACTTACAATTAATGATACTTTAGGAAATACAGAAGCAGCGAAGGCTGATAATCCGGATATCGCAGATAATATTGATTCATCATATTTTGATGCATATTATTCTGAAGATATTATGAAACTTAGTGATTATAACAAGGTGGCAGCTCTGTATGGTAATGAACAATACAGTCTTAGTTCTGATGAATATATAATTGTTGCAGACTTTAAGTCGATGGCAGAAGTGCGAAACAAAGCCTTAGATAAGGGAGTAAAGATTGCTTTAAATGGGGAATTGTTAAAGCCAAAATATAATCGTTGTTCGGATGGTTTTGTCCAGATGTCATCTAACCATATAAATATAGGAATTGTGGTTGTGCCAGACGAAGTACTTGAAACAATGCTTCCAACAGGTGAATATTATATTGGTAATTATAATATACCAGAGGGTGATGAACGTGAGGCAGTTGATAAAAAGATTGTAAAGATAGCGAATGGTGCTGGTAAAGAAGGTATTATAATGGATATTAATACGCTTATTTCAGTAAAAGAGAATTCAATGGGACTTGGTGCTATGATAGCATTTATAGCATTGTACATTGGACTTATATTCCTTATATCAGGAGCGGCAATACTTGCATTAAAAGAACTGTCAGAAAGTGCCGACAATCTTGGCAGATATAAGATACTTAAAAATCTTGGAACAGACAATAGCAAAATCAATCACGCAGTATTAAAGCAGACAGTGATATTCTTTGGAATACCAATGTCACTTGCAATAATACACTCAATATTCGGAATGAGGGTAAGCTATATGGTGATGGAACTGCTTGGTACGGAATATATGGTACAGTCAATAATAATGACCGGAGTGTTTATACTTTTGATATATGGAGGGTATTTTGTTATAACTTATAATAGTTGTAAGAATATGATAAAAAATATTTGATTGGGCAATTGGGAGAGAGGAATGTAGGTTGTGAGGGATTGGGGAGAGCTGGCACAGGCAACGGCGACACGCTTGCGCTTAAGTGT
>OMGL01002277.1_pt1 | contig 10070 bp, 8 predicted proteins | sample 1645831 | NCBI WGS metagenome assembly OMGL01 (sample SAMN00849301, study PRJEB25192) | human gut metagenome | reverse complement strand
GGTTTTGATTGCGTTGATCTCTGTACTGGCGCCGCCATCATCGCGCGTGCCGCCGCCATCTACCTGGCGCAGCGCACCGGTGACAAGGCCGCGTTCGAGGCCGTCCGCCGCGTGCGCTCGCTCGTCTACGACAAGCTCACCGCACTCGGCCCCTCCTACACCGAGACCGTCCCCACCGCCGAGGCCGTCCAGACCAGCGTCGAGGGCGCCACGCAACTCCAGGTGTACTTTGGCGGCTACCTGCCGCAGCTCTTCTTTGCCGGCTTGGCACCCATCACGCTGTTTGTACTGCTCGTGGGCCAGGCGGGTCTTCCCGCCGCGCTGCTGCTCGCCTGCGTTCCGGTCATCCCCGTCTCCATTATGATGGTCATGCGCAACGCCAAAAAGATCGGTGCCGAGTACTGGGGCAGCTATGTCGATCTTGGCGGCATGTTCCTGGAGGCCGTGCAGGGTCTCACCACCCTTAAGGTCTACCAGGCCGATCGCAGCTGGCACGAGCGTATCAACACCGAGTCCGAGCGTTTCCGCACGGCGACCATGCGCCTGCTGGTGATGCAGCTGCGCTCCATTTGCGTTATGGACCTGGTCGTCTATATGGGCGCCGCGCTCGGCATTATCGTAGCCGCGCTGCAGCTCGCCACGGGCAAGATTGGCTTTGAGGCTGCCTTCCTCATCGTCTTTCTGTCACAGGAGTTCTTTTTGCCCATGCGCCGCCTGGGATCGCTGTTCCACACGGCCATGAACGGCATGGCCGCCTCGCGCCGCATGTTTGGCATTTTGGATACGCCCGAGCCCGAGCGCGGCGATGTTGAGCTTGACGGTCGCGGCGATATCGAGCTCACGGGCGTGAGCTATGCATACGGCGACCGCACGGTGCTGGACAGCGCCAGCGCGACCATTGCGCACGGCTCGCTCGTGGCACTCGTGGGCGAAAGCGGCGGCGGCAAGTCCACGATCGCGGGGATTATCGCGGGCCGCAAGGGTGCCTACCGTGGCAGCGTTCGCATCGGCGGCGTCGAGCTGCGCGACGCCACGGCCGCCTCACTCATGCGCGCCGTCACCCTGGTGCCCACCAACGGTTACCTGTTTGCCGGCACCCTGCGCGACAACCTGCTGCTCGCCCAGCCCAGCGCCACCGATACCGAGCTTTTGCGCGCACTCGACCGCACGCGCGTGGCGGCCTTTGTGCAGGCCAACGGCGGGCTCGACATGGTGATTAACGAGGGCGGCACCAACCTTTCGGGCGGTCAGCGCCAGCGCGTGTGCATGGCCCGCGCCCTGCTGCACGACTCGCCGATCTATGTGTTTGACGAGGCTACGAGCAACGTCGATGCCGCAAGCGAGGCCGCGATCGGCGAGGTCATCGCGTCGCTTGCCGGCAGGCACACCGTAATCGTGGTGGCACACCGCCTGTCGACGATCGTAGGCGCCGATCAGATCCTGGTGCTGGAGCGTGGCCGTATTGCCGAGCACGGGACTCACGGCGAGCTCTTGGCCACCGCGGGCGCCTATGCGCGCATGTGGAACAGCCAGGAGCAGCTCTCGGCATATGCGTATGCGGAGGATGATGCCGAGGACGTCGAAGATGCCGGCGCGGTTGAGGCTGTTGACGGCAGCGCTGCCTGTACCGATGGCCTCAACGGTGCTAGCTCGTCTTCCGCTGCCGCGGCGCTTGACTCCGGCCGCGTCCGTCGCTCGGCGCCGTCCATCATGTGGCGCATGATGGGGCTCGTCCGACCGCTTGCCGGCTGGCTTGTGCTAGCCGTCGCGCTAGGCAGCATTGGTATGCTCACCGCCGCGTTCGTGCCGGCCTTTGGCGCCCTTGGCCTTATGGCCGCGCTGGGCCGCAACGCCTTGGGGCTTGGTCTTATCGCAGCATGCGCGGCCTGTGCCGCCTGCGGCATCGCACGCGGGCCGCTCCACTACGGCGAGCAGCTCTGCAACCATTACATCGCATTCCGTCTGCTCGCACACATTCGCGACCTGGTGTTTGGCGCCCTGCGCCAGCTCGCCCCCGCCAAGCTCGAGGGCCGCGGCAAGGGCGAGCTCGTGAGCCTGGTCACCTCGGATATCGAGCTGCTCGAGGTCTTCTACGCGCACACCATCTCGCCCATTGCCATAGCTCTGGTCTGCACCGTTGTGTTTGAGGGCTTTTTGCTGGCTGTGAGCCCCGAGCTCGCGGGCATCGCGCTCGTGGCCTACGCGGTCCTGGGCGTGCTGCTGCCCCTGACCTCGGCCAAGGCATGCGGCACCACCGGCCGCCAGAGCCGCGAGGGCGCCGGTAAGCTGGGCGCCTTTGTACTCGACAGTCTGCGCGGCGCGGGCGAGACCATCCAGTTTGCCGGTGGCACCGATCGCGGCCGTGCCCTGGGCAAGCTGACCGAGCAAGTCGGCGCCGTGGACGCGCGCCTCAAGCGCCGCCAGGCGGTCAGCGAGGCCGTAGCCGATGCGCTTATTCTTGTGGCTAATCTGGTGATGCTCGGGCGTGCGCTGCAGCTGGTGGCTGCGGGAATGATTGACTTTGCCGCAGCGTTTGTCGCCGTCTTTACCTTTGTGTCGTCGTTTGGCTCGGTGATGGCCGTGAGCCGGCTGGGCACCTCACTGCAGGAGACGCTCGCCTCGGGCGCACGCGTGCTCGATTTGCTCGACGAGCAGCCCCAGTGCGCCGAGGTCGCCGATGGACAGGACGTTGAGTTTGCCGGCGCCGCAGCCGAGCATGTGAGCTTTAGCTATGCGGGCGGCGTGGACGCGGGCGGTGCCGGCGCCACAGAGCAGGTCGCGAACGACGCCGCTGCGAATCTCATCCTCGACGACGTGACCTGCACCTTTGCGCCCGGTACCATGACCTGCATCATGGGGCGCTCGGGCTCGGGCAAGTCGACGCTGCTTAAGCTGCTCATGCGCTTTTGGGACCCCACAGCCGGCACCATCACGGTGAGCGGTGTCGATGCCCGCCACATCAACACGGCGAGCCTGCGCAGCCACGAGGCCTATATGACCCAGGACACGCATCTGTTCTGCGGCACCGTACGCGAGAACCTGCTGGTCGCGCACGCCAACGCCACCAATGCCGAGCTGCTCGACGCTTGCCGCTCCGCTTCGCTTACCGCCCTCATCGACCGCCTGCCGCAGGGTCTCGACACCCCGGTTGCCGAGCTGGGCGACTCGCTCTCGGGCGGCGAGCGCCAACGCATCGGCCTTGCGCGCATCTTCCTCAACGACGCGCCTTTCATCTTGCTCGACGAGCCCACCAGCGCACTCGACGCCCTCAACGAGGCGTCCGTAATGCAGGCCGTTGACGAGCTCAAGCGCCGCGGCAAGACCATCGTACTCGTAAGCCACCGTGCCAGCACCTGCGCCTTTGCCGATTGCTCGCTTTCGGTCGAGCACGGGAGGCTGAGCTAGATGGCGCGCACCGCCGACACACCGGAGCTGGCACGCAAACGTGAGCGCGAGGCCCAAATGGTGTCGCAGATGATTGCGCTGTGGTGTCGTGGGCATCATGGCGGCGGGCATGCGGTCGAACAGGCTGGCGACGATGAGCCCGTGCGCGTGAAGCTCGGCCTTCGGACCATTACGCTCTGCCCCGAATGCGCCGAGCTGCAGAAATACGCCATCGCGCGCATTGAGCACTGCCCGCACATGGGCACCAAGACATTTTGCTCGGCCTGTCCTTCGCATTGCTACCGGCCTGCCATGCGCGAGAAGATCCGCGAGGTCATGCGCTGGTCGGGACCGCGTATGATCCGCTATCGCCCCATCACCGCCGTGCGGCACGCGATTATAACCGTGCAGTCCAAACGAGCGGCGGCACGAAGCAAGTAGTCGCCGGCGCCGGCACGCGCCGCCTGCCCTTTCCAGTCGGTTTCGACTTGCAGCGTTCCCGCCGCGCCGAGGCTGCGCCATTACAATGGAGCGGATTCACCAAATGCAAAGGAGTCGCCATGCCCGCGTGTCCGCTGGTCGATTGCCACACCCATACTTCGTTTTCGGACGGCCATGCCTCGTTTGAGGACAACGTCCGCGCTGCTGCCGCCACCGGCTGCCGTGTCATGGTCTCGACCGACCACCTCACCCTGCCCGCCAGCATGGACGCCAACTGCGAGGTGCAGGTCGTCGAGGGCGACTTGCCGGCACATCGTCTGGCCTTTGAGGACGCCCGCAAACTCGCCGCGCAGATTGCGCCGGAGCTCACCTTTATCTACGGTTTTGAATGCGATTGGTACGAAGGCTGCGAGCCCTTGGTAGAGCGCTGGTCCCAGGACGCCGTGGTGCGCTTGGGCAGCGTGCACTGGATTGGCGACCCCGGCGATATCATGGCAGGTGCCGCGGGTACGGCGGAAACGGAAAACGTCGCGCGCCCCGATATGCCCGGCTCACGCTGCGGCTGGATCGACGACGACACCGACCTGCACGTTTGGGAAAACTTAGGCGTACGCGGCGTATGGGAGCGCTACGTCGACGACTGGTGCCACGCCTGCGAAAGCTCGCTCAGTTTTGATGTGATGGCTCACCCCGACCTGGTCATGCGTTTTTCGAAGGAAGGCTTCGCGCCCGACTTTGACCCCGCGCCGTTTTGGAGGCAGATGGCCGAGTGCGCCCACGATACGGGTCGCCGCGTTGAGGTCTCGACCGCCGCGCCGCGCAAGGGCCTCGGCGACTACTATCCCGCGACCGGCCTTTTGCGCTGCTTTGCCCATGCCGAGGTGCCCATTACCTTTGGCTCGGACGCGCACCGCGCCTGCGATATCTGCTGGAAAGTCCGCGCGGCCCAGGCCCACGCCTACGACTGCGGCTACCGAACCTTCGACATCCCCCACCCCACCGGCGAATGGGAACCCACACCCCTCGCCTAACTAGTCATTGGGGACACTCTTCACAAATGACCCCTTGGGGACGGAGGAAAACAGGTCGTTTCGCTCACCACCGACGCCCGTGCAACACCACCCGCCAAAAAGAACGCCCGTTTACTACGATGAACCGCAAACCTCCGACCATCGGCTTAATGCGGAAAATAAAACCGCAGGTAAAAGCGTTGACGATTTGCTCAAAACCGACGCGTGGTCAGCAGATCCAGTTTCATCGTAGTAATTGGGCGTGTTATTTGGCAGCGCTGGCAAAGACTGTCCCTAACGACCAGTCGTTTAAGAACGTCCCCAATGACTAGTGGCGGCGGGCGTTGAGTTCGCCGGCCAGTTCGTCGAGGGTGATACCGTAGCGTTCGAGCGTTACGAGCAGATGGTAGACCAGGTCGCCGGCCTCGTAGCGGATGTGGTCATGGTCGTTATCCTTGCAGGCCATGATGACCTCGCTCGCCTCCTCGGCAAGCTTCTTGAGCAGCTCATCCTCGACGTCGGTCAACAGACGAGCGGTATAGCTCTCCTCCGGCGACGCATCGCGACGTCCGTGAATCACCTCGGCCAGCCCCGTCAGCGTCTCGCCGATATTTCCATCCTGAACATTTTCGGTGCGTACACCCATAGTTCAATCCTTTCTAGTAACCGAGCGTCTAATCGAGCGCCCGCCCTATGCGAGTTTCTTAAAGAAGCAGGTACGGTTGCCGGTATGGCAGGCCGGACCCGGAGAATCGACCTTGACCAATAGCGTATCGCTGTCGCAGTCGGCCCAGAGCTCCTTGACCTCCTGCATGTTGCCGCTCGTCGCGCCCTTGTTCCAGAGCTCCTGGCGGCTGCGGCTCCAGAACACGGTGCGACCTTCGGCAATGGTGAGGGCCAGCGTCTCGGCGTTCATGTACGCGAGGGGGAGCACCTCTTTGGTGAACCACACAAGGAATCAGCCCGCGGGCGTCGTACGTAAGTTTTGAAGGATCGGTTATCTCTTCCATTTCTCTCCCCAAATTCAAACTTCGCAGGTCGGCGAGGGTTGTCCAGGTGCCCGAGATTCCGAGCGACAAGCCCGACGACGCGTACTTAAGTACGCGAGGAGGGTTGGAGCCGGAAGGTCGGGCGCCTGGGCAAGCCGCAGCGCTAGAAGTCCAACCTGACAGGGATGCCTTGAGAGGCCATATACTCCTTCACCTGGCGGATGCTGAAGGTTCCAAAGTGAAAGACGCTCGCCGCCAACACGGCATCGGCCTCGCCCTCAATCACACCCTCGGCAAAATGCTCGAGCGTACCCACGCCGCCGCTCGCGATGACGGGAATCGGTACCGCGCGCGCCACGGCGCGAGTGAGCGCCAGGTCAAAGCCGGCCTTGGTGCCGTCGCGGTCCATGCTGGTCAGTAGGATTTCGCCGGCGCCGCGACGAGCCGCCTCCTCGGCCCACGCCACCGCATCGATACCTGTGGCGTTGCGGCCGCCCGCCGTGAAGACCTCCCACTTGTCGGCACCTGGCTCGCCGGGCAAGCCGACGCGCTTGGCATCGATCGCCACGACCACGGCCTGGCTGCCAAACGCCGCGGCGGCCTGGCTGATCAACGACGGATCGCGCACGGCGGCAGAGTTAAGCGACACCTTGTCGGCGCCGGCGGCAACCATGGTCCGCATGCCCGCCAAGTCGCGGAAACCGCCGCCCACGGTATAGGGAATAGCGAGCTCCTCGGCCGCGTGCGCCGCCATCTCGATAGTCGTCGCGCGGTTGTCGCTCGTGGCGGTAATGTCCAGGAAGACGACCTCGTCCGCACCCTCGCGGTCGTAGGCGCGCGCCAGTTCCACCGGATCGCCCGCATCGCGCAAGCTCACAAAGTTGACGCCCTTGACCACACGGCCATCCTTGACGTCCAGGCAGGGAATCACGCGCTTGGTAAGCATGGGCTACTCCTCCCCTCGGGCGGCGGCCAGCGCCTGTGCCAGCGTAAAGTTGCCTTCGTAGAGCGCACGGCCGGTAATGGCGCCTTCAATCGCGACCTCGCCCACCGCGGCCAGCGCGCGGATGTCGTCGAGTGTCGAGATGCCACCCGAAGCCACGACGGGAAATCCCGCGACCTCGGCCACATGGCGATACGCCGCCACATCGATGCCCGTCTGCATGCCATCGCGCGCGATGTCGGTATACACCAGATGCTTAAAGCCCAGCTCGGTAAGCTGCGCCACGGCATCGTCGAGCGCCACGCCAGCGCCGTCGCGCCAGCCGTTCACCTTAACCTGGCCGTCGCGCGCGGCAATGTCGGCGACCAGCAACTCGCCAAAGCCTTGGGCCGCCACCTCGGCAAAACCCGGCTCGGTCACCAACACGGTGCCCAGCGCAATGCGGCGAGCACCATAGCCTGCCAGCTCATCGATGCGTGCGAGTGAGCGAACGCCGCCGCCCACGTCCACGGACAGACCGTCGACGCCGCAGATGGCCTTAATCGCCGTCGAGTTGGCGGCACATGCGCCCTCGTCCTCGCCAAAGGCAGCGGACAGGTCGACGACATGCACCCAGCTTGCGCCCTGCTCGGCAAACGAGCGGGCGACGGCCACGGGGTCGTCGGAATATACCTTGCAGCGGCTCCGGTCGCCGCGCTCCAAGCGCACAACCTTGCCGCCGATCAGATCGATTGCGGGAAACAGAATCATCGGCCGGCCCCCTCGACGATGCTCACGAAGTTCTTAAGAATGCGCTGACCCAGCGCGGAGGATTTCTCGGGATGGAACTGGCAGCCCCACACGTTGCCATGGCGCACGATGCACGGAAAGCTCCGCGTGTAGTGCGTGCGCGCCAGCACATCGGTGGCATCGGCGTTGTCGGCCACCGCGTAGCTGTGGGTAAAGTACATGTTGGCGCCCTCGGCAAAACCGGCAAGCAGCGGATCGGCCGCACCGGCGGACGTCATGTGCACCTGGTCCCAACCCACGTGCGGCACCTTCAGGCGGCTCGACTCCAAACGTGTGCACGAACCGCGCATAATGCCCAGGCCATCGACCCAAGGGGCACCGGCCTGCCCGGAGGCGTCGCCGTCCGCGGCAACACCCTCGTCCGCAGGCACGCCCTCGTTGCCGCGCTCAAAAAACAGCTGAAGGCCCAGGCAGATGCCGAGCAGCGGAGTTCCGGCGGCAACGGCATCGAGCACCGCGTCCGCCTCGCCGCTCTGGCGCATAAAGGCGATCGCGTCATAGAACGCGCCCACGCCCGGGATGACCAGACCGTCGGCGTTGCGGATCTGCTCCGGATCGTCCGATGTGCAGGCGACGGCACCGGCGCGCGCAACGCTCGACAAGTTACCCTTGTGGTAATCGACCACCACAATCTTCGGTTCGCCCACGCGACCCTCCCTTTTCCCATTCAAAACCTGCCAAAAAGGGACAGGTTTATTTTGGTCGGTTAAACGTTCACCCACCACATGAGACGGCATTTCCGCAGATAAAACCTGCCAAAATAAACCTGTCCCTTTTTGGCAGGTTACAGTGAGCCCTTGGTGCTGGGGATGCCCTGCACGCGGGGATCGAGCTCGCAGGCGTGGCGCATCGTGCGGCCCACGGCCTTAAAGGCGGCCTCGATAATGTGATGCGAGTTAGCGCCCGCCAGCTCGCGCACGTGCAGCGTGAGCTTGGCGTCGCGCGCGAAGGCGCAGAAGAACTCGACGGCCAGCTCGGTATCAAAGCTGCCCACGCGCTCGGTCGGCACGGGCAGCTCGCAGTAGGCCTGCCCGCGGCCCGAAATATCAACAGCAGCCATCACAAGCGTCTCGTCCATGGCGATCGCCGCATCGGCAAAGCGCGTAATGCCCGCCTTGTCACCCAGCGCCTGGCAGAACGCCTCGCCCAGCACAATGCCCGCATCCTCGACGGTGTGGTGTGCGTCGACTTCCACATCGCCCACCGCGTGCACCGTCAGATCGAACAAACCATGGCGGCCAAAGGCGTTGAGCATGTGGTCGAAAAACGGCACGCCGGACGAGATGTCGCACACGCCGCTCCCATCCAGGTCAAGCTTTACGACAATGTCGGTCTCGCCCGTCTTGCGGGTCACCTCGGTATAACGGCCCATCTACATCTCCTCCTTCACCAGCGCGGCAAACGCAGCCAGCACCTCATCGTTTTCCTGCGGGGTACCCACGGTAATGCGCAGGCAGTCCGCAAGGCCCGGCGCGTAGCTAAAGTCGCGCACCAAAATCGAATACTCGTCGCGCAGCCGCTCGCGCACGCGCGTGGCATGCGGCGTGCGTACGAGCATAAAGTTCGCCGCGCTCGGCCATGTCTCCACGGGCAGACCCTCGGCAGCCATTGCGCGCAGGGCACACAGCTCGCGCTCGCGCTCGGATGCAACCTGTGCCACCACGGGCGCGTACGCATCGCGGGCACGCACGCAGGCAAGCGCGGCGGCCTGGCTCAGCACGTTGACCGAGTAGATCTGGCGAATCGCCGCGAACACGTCGATAACCTCGGGGGCTGCGATCACGTAGCCCAGGCGCGCGCCGGCGGCGCCAAACGCCTTGGACAGCGTATGCAGAATCACCAGGTTGGAATGCTCGGCGATAAGCCCCTGCGCCGTGGTGGCCGCGCCAAACGAATCGTCGGCAAACTCAACGTAGGCCTCATCGACCATCACCATGCCGGGGCACGCATCGCACAGGGCCGCGACAAAGTCGAGCGGCGCCACGTCGCCCGTGGGATTGTTGGGCGAGGTCACGATGGCCAGGCTGCACTCGGGCGCCGCCGCAAGCACGGCTGCCTGGTCGAGCTCAAAGGTCGCCGGGTCGCGCCACACGTCGCGCACCTCGGTCTGACAGAGCGACGCAAAGAACGCGTACTCGCTAAAGCACGGCGGGCAGTTGAGCAGGGTCCGTCCCGCACCGCCAAACGCCAGCAGGTAGTTATAGAGCAGCTCGTCGCCGCCGTTGCCTACGCAGACGTTCTCGCGCGTCACGCCATGCCAGGCGGCCAGCTCGTCGCGCAGGTCGTTCGACATGGGATCGGGGTAGCGGTTGAGCGGCGTTGCAGCCAGGGCGGCGTCGACCGCCTCGCGCACGCCGGTCGGTACGGGATAGGTGTTCTCGTTGGCCGAAAGATTGATGCGCGTGGGCGTAAAGTTGGGATCGTAGGGCTCAATACCGGCCAAGTAGGGCTGGACGAGCTCCTTCATGCGGGGCGTGAGTTCGGCCATTTTAGGCCTCCTCGCCGGCCGCGTCA
>OMGL01002273.1_pt1 | contig 10084 bp, 7 predicted proteins | sample 1645831 | NCBI WGS metagenome assembly OMGL01 (sample SAMN00849301, study PRJEB25192) | human gut metagenome | reverse complement strand
GAACAATCTTCCGATATGTTTACTCTTTTTCCGCATTTTTTAATATAGTTCGTGATTTGGTGTTTAGGTTTGTTCATGTTGAATGCATAACGAGTGACAATCACAGACAAAGGACAACAACAAAAGTACGAATGATAATAACGTCAGGTTCCCGTATCCTGTCCGAACTAACGATTCAGTAGTATGTTTTGTGATATAACAAGCTGTTAACAAGTGTGTTGTTAAAAGAAAAAATGGCCAAAACAGTAGTAGGGACGAAGCGCCAACAGCTCAGAAAAATGTGCCCGACTGTTGCGGAAATGACTTTGTTTGCATGTTTGTATATACTTGGTTATCAATGGTATGTATCCTGCCTGGAAGCAATATCACACTAATGACACCCGCTGCCGTTGGCAGCACAACCTGATTATTCCCCATATAATATATTTCGTATCTTTCCGACATTATCACTAACCTGTAATGTTAATTTTATGAAAAAACTTTTTTTCTCCGTACTCATATTGACCGCGGCCATTGCGGCGAGCGGTCAGAACAGATGGGCAATACAGCCCGACGGCAAAACGCTGAGGCTTGAAGTCGGCGAAAACAAACTGCCACACTACGATCATATGGAGATGAGTGGCGAACGGATGTCTTTAGTGCTTAGGTGGCACCTCGACCGTTCGGGAGTGTTCAGCGAAGAACGTTCGCTGATCTTTCCCATGCTGCGCACCATTCCCAACAATACCCGCGCCAGCCTGATGTACCGCATTGCGGTGGATATACCGTCGCTGCTGAGTGTAAATCAGCGGACTCTCCTGCCGACCGGTACGCGATACATGGAGATCGACGGGGCCATGAGGGTGATTTCGGAATACCGTGCATCGTGGACATGGATGCAAGGCCGTGACTCGGGAGCTCCATTAGAGATCACTCGCACTATTTTCCCTTCGACCGACTTGCCGGCGATGTGTGAACTGTACGAAATAAAAAACACCGGCAATAAAGCAGCCGAACTCATTATTCCCGAATTTTCGCAGTCGTTTGCCACACCCAAGAACAAGGGTGTGGACGGTACATATATAATCCGTGCCGATATTACAGGTTCGGGAAACTACACGCTTAAGCCCGGTGAATCAATGTCGTTCGGAGCGATATTCCAGGGATATGCTCTGGACAGCCAACAACCCGTTTTTCCGGACGCCGCCGCCGAATATGCGAAAAGGATCGACTTCATTAGCCGCGACATCGACTCGAACCTGATTCTTGAAACACCGGACGAAGTGATAAACACCGGATTCCGCTATGCCAAGATCAGAGGGGCGGAAAGCATATTCAAAACCAAAGGCGGGTACATGCACAGTCCGGGCGGCGAAAGTTACTACGCGGCGGTGTGGGCCAACGATCAGGCCGAATACATCAATCCTTTCTTTCCTTATTTGGGCTACGGCACGGGCAATGAATCGGCCCTGAATTCGTTCCGCCACTGGTTCAAACACATGAACCCCGAATACAAATACCTGCCCAGTTCGATTATTGCCGAAGGCGACGATGCGTTTGGTGTCGCGGGCGACCGCGGCGATGCTGCCATGATAGCCTACGGAGCACTGCGCTATGCGCTGGCGCGTGCCGACAAGGCCGAAGCGCAGGAGTTGTGGCCGCTCATCGAATGGTGCCTGGAATACTGCAACCGCCAGTTGAACGAAGCCGGTGTCGTCAAGTCGGATTCGGACGAACTCGAAAGGCGTTTCCCTTCGGGTGAAGCCAACCTATGCACATCGTCACTTTATTACGACGCTCTGGTTTCGGTAGGATATCTGGGCAAAGAGATCGGCCTGCCGACAGCGCAAATTAACAAATATAAAGCTCAGGCTTCGGTTCTGCGCAAGGCGATATGCGATTATTTCGAAGCGGAAGTGAGCGGATACGAAACATACCGCTATTACGAGGGCAACGATGTGCTCCGTTCGTGGATATGCATGCCGCTGATAGTGGGAATAAACGATAGGGCGGAAGGAACGGTCGCCGCTCTGTTCGGCCCGGAACTATACACCAGCGACGGATGCCTCACAGCCGAAGGGAGCAGAACGTTCTGGGACAGGAGCACATTGTACTCTTTCCGGGGAGCGTATCAGGCCGGGTATCGCGACCTTGCGACCAAACAACTTTCGGCCTATTCAACCCGCCGTCTGCTGGGCGACCATGTTCCGTATCCCATCGAAGCATGGCCGGAGGGATCGCAACGCCATCTGTCGGCTGAAAGCGGTCTCTATTGTCGTGTCATTACGGAAGGGTTGTTCGGAATGCGTCCCACGGGATTCCGCTCCTTTACCCTTACCCCGCAACTTCCCTCGGACTGGGATCACATGACCCTGCGGCACATCCGCGCGTTCGGCAGCGATTTCGACATAGCCATAGTCCGTACGAAGGACAAAAAGATAAAAGTCACCGTCGCTCAAAAGGATGGAAAAACAAAGATTTGGACGGTAGGCAACGGCGCTACGATCAAAGTTGCATTATAGGAAACGGTTTTGAAGCTGCAGTTGAGATTAAGCCCCCTCCGGGCTATAATGAAATTGCGCTCCACAGCCGTTCCGCTTGCAATCATGATACGATAAGCATCGTATTTTCAACTGGAGATCAGCATGATTTGTAGTAATCTGTCAGGTTCTGTTCCGAAATTTTTTGCTAACTTTCGAACATATCGTTTCACTATTGGAGGGTATTCTCCTGCAATCGAATTTTCAGATCATGAGGCGTAAAATACTGCTTACCAAACTGATGCTGGTGCTATTTGTATCCGTTTGCACTGGACAGTCACAGGATAATTTTCATAAATTACTGGAAAAGCTCGATAGAGAAATTGATCTCAGATCAGTTTCCCATGCCAGACGCGAAGGACGGATCGCTGAATTAAAAGATACGCTTAAAGATCCTGCCCTGTCTGAAAGCAAGCTGATAGAAGGCTACGGAAGACTGTTCTGGGATTATCTCACATACCAGACAGATTCTGCGATCCACTATGCTGCTGCTAAAAGGGAAGTTGCCGCCAAAGCAGGCATTCATGAAAAAGTGATCGAGGCTGAACTTAACCTGGCTCAATCCTATGCGATAGCCGGGCTCAATAAGGAGCTTGCCGATAAACTGGCGCAGCTCTCGCAGGAAGATATGACCCCCGAACTGCAACGCTATTATCTTTATGTGCACTCCCTGTTATGCGAAAACGTTAACAGCCTCACGACCAATCCGCATCTGAGCACCAGACATGCTCGCGATCTGCACGATGTATATACTGCACTGCTGGAAATGATGACGCCTGCAAATAGCGGTGTCTGGTATCATTTTATTGAGGCCAAACTGCTCGACCTGGAAGGGGCGATAGAGGAATCCAGGTCGCTGTTGGAAAACGGTATCGATCTCGATTCCATTGATGAGCGCGATCTGGCAATGTATTATTATTTGCTGGGGAAAGTGTGCGAAAAAGGAGCGGGCACTACGGAAGAAGCGAATTGTTATTACGTGCAGGCCGCCTTGTGTGACTTAAGGTGCGCCGACCGGGAACACTATGCCATTTATAAACTGTCTAAAATACTGTACGAGCAAGGTGATATCGACAAAGCTTATGCATATATGAAGGTCGCCATGGAGGATGCCAATTTCTGCAACGCTTACAAACGCATTCACCAACTGTCTCAAACGATGCCGGTGATCAGTAGCAGTTACCAGCTTATGCGCAGTCAGGAACAGCGCATGCTTTATATCTTACTGTGTGTCTCGATCGCATCGATCGTCATGCTGACTTGCATGCTGATCTATATGGTAAAACTGTCCCGCAGCTACCGGAACGCAACAATTCAGCTCACTGCCCTGAATCGCGACCTTAAAGAGGTCAGCAACGACCTTGCCGACGCAAATATAATCAAGGAGACATATATAGTGCGATATATGGATCTGTGTCTTGAGAATATCAGGCAAATGAGTGACCGACTCCGGCATATTTCGCGGTTCATCAAGCAGAACGACATGGAGCTGGTCGGAAAATCCCCTCTCAGAAAAATGCTGGATACCGTATCTTTCGAAAATGACAATCTCAAGATATTTCACAGCAATTTTGACGCTACATTCCTAACACTTTTTCCCACGTTCGTAGAAGAATACAATAAACTGCTTACTCCCGAAGGACAGGTAGTCCTTAAAAATCCGATGTGCCTGAACACCGAACTGCGCATTTATGCCCTTGTAAGGCTGGGGGTGACCAACAGTGTTAAGATCGCAATGTTTCTGCAATGCTCGCTTTCGACTGTCTATAACAACCGCACGAACGCGCGTAATAAAGCCATCGTCGACCGCGATCGGTTCGAAGAATATGTTTCCCGCATCGGATATATCTATAGGCATAATTAAAGCCCTGAAAGGGCGTGAGGCTGATCACTGAATACTTATGCCAAACCAGTTCGCTCCTGTCCGGCACACTACCGAATCGGATGATGTGTTCCTATTGCATCTGATTGATAATTAGCGATATTTGTCCTGGTAGATGCTACTGAATCGGCAGAACCTCTTGCCAAATGGCAGTCGGCGTTTTTATTGTTTATACTTTTGCATTGGTGTTTCAGTTTTGTGCAATGTAATTTTTGAATACGAAAAATAGAGGAGCAGCCAAGGGACAGGAGGAAGTTTACGGTCGGGTTTACTTCGGAGGGCAAACCATATGAGAAGTTTTCGATGGTTTGCTCTTTCCCAGCCCTGATCCCGATAAGGCGGAAAAGGAAGTGAATGGAACATGCAGACTGCTCGAAACACAACCGGTACGATCCCTTGTCTGCCTGACCGGCTTAAGAAAACGTTTGCGATGAAGAGAATATTATTGTTGGGCGCAGTGTTGTTTGTCATGTTCCGGATTTCAGCGCAGCCCAAAGTTATCGCCCACCGCGGCTACTGGACAACGCACGAGTCTGCTCAGAATTCGCTGGCATCATTCGCCAAGGCTCGCGAAGCGGGTTGTTTCGGTTCCGAGTTCGATGTGTGGTTCACGGGTGACGGCGATCTGATCGTCAATCACAACCGTGTCGACAAAAACACGGGACTAAATATGGAGAAGGCCGCCGCCAGTGAGATAACTTCGATCGTGCTGGCCAACGGCGAGACCGTATCCACGCTGGATGCTTATCTGAGTATGGCTGCTCGGACACCTGGAATACACCTTATTCTGGAGATGAAATCCCTTTCTGATTACAGGCGCGAGGATATGGCGGCAGAGGGGATCGTCGGCTTGCTGTGCAAATACGATCTGCTCGACAGAACCGATATCATCGCCTTTTCGCTGAATGCCTGTTTCGCGTTTCGTAAACTGCTGCCTGAAGGTCGGATATTTTATCTTGACGGCGACCTGCCGCCCGATAAGGTCAAACAATTCGGATTTACGGGCATGGATTATTCGATGAAAGCGTTGCGGCGAAACCCGCAATGGGTGGAAGAAGCGCATACCCTCGGACTGGAAGTAAACGTATGGACTGTCAACAAGGATGAAGACATGGATTTTTTCATAGAGTTAGGAGTCGATTATATCACTACCGACTATCCTGAAAAGTTACAGGCTAAAATAAATTGACAGAGATGAAAAAAGAGGTATTGTTGACACTGGCAATTGCAGCCGTCGTCTGTCCGGTTTTTTCCCGGAATCCTTCGCAGTACTTTAGCGACGCCGATCTGATATTGCCCGGCACATATTATTATCCCGAACAGTGGCCTGCCGAACAGTGGGAACGCGATATAAAAAACATGGTCAATCTGGGGTTCGCCTTTACTCACTTCGGAGAATTTGCGTGGGCGGCGATGGAACCCGAAGAGGGACGGTATGAATTTGGCTGGCTGGATGAGGCGGTCAGGCTTGCCGAAAAATACGGATTGAAGGTGATCATGTGTACGCCGACCCCAACGCCTCCGGCTTGGCTTACTGCAAAACATCCCGACGTGTTGTGTGTCACTGGGTCGGGTCAGCGCGTACAGCACGGCGGACGGCAGCAAGCATCATGGGCGAGCGATACATACCGCGGATATGTGGAGAAAATAGTGGTGCAGCTGGCCAAACGCTACGGCGATCATCCGGCCGTCATCGGCTGGCAGATCGACAATGAACCGTCACATTACTCTTTCAGCTATGAATACAGCGACAACAACACCGAAAAGTTTCGCGAGTGGCTGCGGCGTAAATACAAAGGAGACATCGACAGGCTTAACCGCGCATGGGGAACGGCGTTCTGGAGCCAGACCTATAACGATTTCGATCAGATTGAGATTCCAAACCCGTCACGCGTGGCTGTAAAGGCCAACCCACATGCAATGCTTGATTTCAAGCGTTTCACGGCCGACATTGCTGCTGACTTCGTTAATTTTCAGTACGATCTGCTGCGCAACCGCATCTCTCCCGACCAGTGGATTACGACCAACACCATGCCCGGCCATCCGCAGGTAGACCCTTTGAGGATGAATAAGCTTGATTTTGTCACCTATACGCGCTATTTGGTGAACGGACGACATGAGGGGATCGGAGATCTTGGCTTCCGTATCTCGCGTCCCGAACTACTGGGTTGGAACAATGATTTTTACCGCAATATCAAGGGCGTCACCGGTGTGATGGAGATACAGCCGGGACAGATCAATTCAGGGAAATTCAATCCGCAGACCTATCCTGGTGCGGTTAGGCTGTGGCACTACCATATCTTTGCGGGCGGGAACCGCTTGGTATGTCATTATCGTTTTCGCCCCAGCCGCTGGCCGGATGCGAACAGTATCATTACGGAACGATGCAGACCGACGGTGTTTCGCTCAGCCGTACCGGACGCGAGATTGTCCAATTTAATGAAGAACTGAAAAAGCTCAGGGAAGTCTATGACCCCAAGGCCCGCAGGCCCCGGCGACTCGAAAAACTGAGGACGGCGATCTTGGTCAACCCCGACAACCGTTGGGAGATGGACTTTCAGCCGCAGACCGAACAGTGGAGCACGGCAAATCATTACGATAAGATCTACCGTGTATTGAAATCGCTCGGCGTACCCGTTGATGGATGTTAAAATGAAGGTATTAGTTATCAACTGCGGAAGTTCATCTCTGAAGTATCAGCTGATCGACAGCCAGCTCGTCCACCGGTGGGAGGAGTATGCAAGGCAGGGCGGACATCTGGTGCTGACGTGCCGCACAGGACAAAAAGATCGTTCGGCACATCTGTGGGAAGACAAACTGGCCGGTCCTATCTATAGGCTGATCGGCGCTGAAGAACTTTATTTCGATCACCTGCCGGGCGACCAGCGGGCCTTGGTCGAAATGGACGACAAACAGTATGCATGGAACAACTGGGGCGAAATAATCGCTCCCGACGGGACATCTGAAGTATGGGCATCACACAGCGATCAATTCTACTGCGGCGCGGCGGCGATTCTCAACAAACGTATCGGCAAAGGGCAGGTCACATATATCGGCATCGACACCGATGGAGGCGAACTGGAACGGGATGTGATGCGTAAGGTCTATGCCGGGAAAGGAGAGGTTTTCGATCTGCCCCGCGGAATTATACTCGAATGGCGCGACGGATTCTGGGTCGGAATGAACTACACATCCGAACCGTACACGTTCGACGTCCCCGCCAAAGCCCGAGTCATTATCGGCCAAGCTGAAGTTCCGGCGGCAGGAGTGATCGTGTGGCAGGATTGATAAACCGTTTCTGAAATCTACGGAAAACCATATAACTTTGCAGAATGAAAAATACACTTGGATATCTGATGCTGGCGGCGGTTTGGTGCGCCTTGTTCCAGCCTATTGCAGCCGAAGCGAAGGTGCATGTGAAATCTTTGCCCGACCGCTCGAGAATGACCGTCAAAGGTTATGTATTGTGCGGAGACAAGGGCGTTAAGGACGTAGTGGTCTCGGACGGAACCAACGTCGTCAGAACCGATTCGAAAGGACGCTATTGGTTGCCGACCGATGTGTCCACATCCGATTTCGTGATGATATCGACCCCGCGCGGCTATGAGGTCGAAAGCTACAAGGGTTACCTGCCGCGCTTTTTCCATCCGCTGAACAGGAACGACGGCGTACAGCGGTTCGATTTCCATCTGACCAAAACATGCAGTGATGACGACTATGTTTTGGTGGTGGTTGCCGATGAACATGTTTCCAAACGAGTGCTTGATGTTCCCAAAGGCAGCGGAAATCTCGTCGCACCTATTGATACTGTTCAATATGCCAATGTGTTTATCCCCCGACTGATCGAATATACGAAATCGTTCCCCCGGGGGACGAAGTTCTACGGGCTCAATCTCGGCGATATGACCCATTCCGAATACTGGTTTACGCATGGGGCGGATATGGAGGCCTATGTGAGACTTTCAAAAGACGTCCCGTTCCAGATGTATCATGTCATTGGCAACCATGACCATTGTCATAAGGATACGGACAACCATGCCGCGGAAGCGGAGTACCGGCGGCATTTCGGTCCCACATATTATTCGTTCAATCTCGGGGCAGTGCATTATATCGTACTCGACAATATGCACTACCACGGCCGCAACAAGTACGACCGCATCGTCACCCTACGTCAGATAGAATGGCTAAAAAAGGATCTGGCGGCGCTGGATCCCACTATAAGCGATCTTGTCATCGCGGCCCACGTTCCCCTGACACTGAGTGCCGATACGCCGAACGGATTCCGTCCATACCTGAGCAACTGGAACGAGCTGTACGATATTATAAAGGATTACAAGGTGACCATCATGACGGGCGACTGGCACGCCTCGATGACCACGTTCGTCTCGGAAAATATTACCGAGTATCTCCATCCGTCGCTCTGCGGTACGTGGTGGTACCGTCCGGTCTGCACCGAAGGCACACCCGCTAGCTTCCTCGAATACAGATTCGGCGCAGAGGGATTGAAATCCCGCAAATTCATCGATTTTAACGATCCTGGTGAAAATTTGCAGTACCGTGTCTACAATAAAGGCATCACCACCAATACCTGCGTCCATGAGCATTCAAAAGACGACCTTCCAGGCGGAGAACTTGCGATACTTATAAATTTCTGGGGCTACAACGATTCATGGGAATTCGTCTGCCGAGAGAACGGGAATATAGTGGAAGGTCGTGGCGCGATGGTCGATCTCTATGACCCGCTGCACAGGGAATATGTCGAGAACGGATTTATAGAGACTAAGCTCTACTCATGGACGCGGTCTAAAAAAGTGCGCCACATGTTCCGTTACGTTCCGGCGAACAAAATCGCCGAAATAGAGATCACTGCTATTGACCACTACCACAACGAAACATTCGTCATTAGGACAAAAGTGGAAGAGCTGTCCGACAAGAAATGATTGATTATGCGAGGGTAAATACGTCGCAGTTGGTTATGATGGAACGCGAGAATTATTACATCACCTGTTGATGGTACAACATGGACAATACATGTTACTGATTAAAAAAACAATATGTCGTACTAGACTTTTGGAGTTCAACATGCAATGTATGTATCAAAGAATTTCCTAATGTGCAAAAAGTGTACGATCTGTACAAGGGAAATTCCCATATTAAGGTTTATTCAGTATTTTGTAAAATCTCCTCCAAAACAAGAAAATATTAAGCGGTCTAAATATTCTAGAAAAGCATAACATTTCTTTGCCAATTCTCGCCATAAGTATAAAGATCCCATATTGAAAGAAATTAGGAGTAAATAGTTTCCCAACTATAATAATTTTTGATCCTGCTGGCAAAATAGTTTTTCGTGGTGATATAGAATCTGCAGATAAATATTTATCGGAATTGATAAATTGACATTATAAATTGCGATGTTAAGATATACGAAAAATTCACGACAATAAGCAATAGCAGTTCATTCTGCTATTGCTTTGGTCATTATCTATGGCGGTTTCGTTTTTTCCGCCTCTGTATTATCCTTTGCTGTTCTTCGAAAGCCCGCGCATCGGCCAAGTCCAACAACGTGTCGACAACTCCTGAGACAGGATTTGCGGTATGGGTATGGTTTTGTGGCTCGTGTTTGCGTTCCGCGTGTTGATCTTCTTTTTGGGAGGTCGGGAACAATTCGTTGAAAACACGGGCC
>OMGL01002271.1_pt1 | contig 10089 bp, 7 predicted proteins | sample 1645831 | NCBI WGS metagenome assembly OMGL01 (sample SAMN00849301, study PRJEB25192) | human gut metagenome | reverse complement strand
GCGGAAACCGGATGTATGTGAGTGGGTGAAGAAGAGAATACAGGAGAAGCTGGACGAATTAAAGGAAGCAGATCCGAGGAGATGAAAAACGTGAAGACAGGTATTGTATTAGAGGGCGGTGCGTTCCGCGGGCTTTTTACCGCAGGAGCATTGGACTGCCTGATGGATAATCAGATAGTATTTGATTATGTGGTAGGAGTATCTGCCGGCGCTGGAAACGCGGTTAATTATCTGGCAGGGCAAAAAGGCCGTACCAAATGGACAATTACAGCAAGCGGTGAAAATGCATATTATGGTGTCAAGCAGATGCGCAAAAGCAGGAAAATGCTTGATTTAGATCGTATGGTGATGGAGTTTTCGCACAAGCAGTACCCATTTGATTTTGAGAAATTCCTTGCGTCACCATCGGAAGTAGAACTCGTGGTGACAAACTGCGAGACTGGAAAAGCCGAATATATCGCAAAGACAGAGGATGAGAAGCGCATGCTGACGGCAGTCAAGGCATCGTGTTCAGTTCCTGTGCTGTGCAATCCGGTTGAATTAGATGGATTCCATTATATGGATGGAAGTCTGGCTGATTCGATTCCGGTGAAGCGTGCATTTGAGGTTGGATGTGACCGGGTTGTCTGTATTTTGACAAGAAAGCCAGAGGAAGCACCGACAAACTATGGAAAGATCCGCGTGCTGATGCGTACCTATAAGAAGAAATATCCGGCATTTTATGATACGTTGATGCGCAGACGTGAGATGTATGCGAAGCAGTTAGACAGGATCGACCGATACGAGAAGGAAGGAAAGCTTCTCGTGTTCCGTCCGGAGTTAGACAGCATCAGCAAGTTTGAGCAGGATAAAGAAAAGCAGGAAGCATTCTATCAGAATGGATATGATCTGATGGCAGCTAACCTGCAGAAGATGCAGGATTTCCTGCAGGGAAAATAATCAGCGTTTTTGGCTGTGTTTGTACCACAGATACATATACGCAACAAGCGGACTGTATTCTGGAAGCGGGATGATCCCAAGAGATTCGTATACCTCTTTGCTGTCATAATCAGTAGAATATGCAGAGATTCCGGTCAGATAGACCGGGATCTTTTTTTGTGCCGCCTGTTCGGCGAGTGCAAGCAGAGATGGATTTTTCGTATTGATCGTACCGGAGTGGTAAGCGTGGATCAACACTACGCATGCATTGTCCGGCAGATAATACTGCATACCCGGCATAGACTGGAAGAAGCATACTGGGCAGGATGTATCGAAGTGGACGGATGTTTGCCGCAGGTCGGAAAACTCCTGAAGGACAGGTGCAACTGCATCCGCATATTCGTTATATGGACGTTCGTACAAGCTATCGTCAAACGGATAATGGTTGTAGATACCGAGCGCATTGTAGATCTTCGGCGTACTTCCGGTGTTACAGTAGGCGATGCCGACGGCTGTTGGCAAAGTTGGGGAAGTGATATAATCAACGGCAGCGGTAAAGTTCGTCAGTCCATTTGCACGCGGATCATCTAAGATATAATTGCTTGACACGAGCAGGATTGGAACCTTTGCATAGGCAAAGCACATACCAAGCGCCGCGGCGGTAAAAGGAAGCGTATCCGTGCCATGCGTCACAATGATGCCGTCAATATCCTTTGTGAGCTGCTCCCGGATGCAGGAGATAAGCAGGTTCAGATGCGAACCATCCATATACTCACTCAGGGTTGTATAAGGAGCTTCCGTCTGAAAGTGCGGGATGGCTGCTCCTTTTTTCTTTTGCTCGGTCTCGTACATTGCCAGCAGTCGATATGGCATTTGTGTATCAGTGGAGACAAAGTTCTGCTGTACAGACGAACCAATCGTGCCGCCTGTGAAGATAACTGTGATATTCATAAAACTACTCCGTTTCATTTTTCTTTAGTTTTAACATGATATTCGAGATAAATTCATGTTGTTCGGTATAAAAATTCGAGGAACCGTGATATTTTTGTGTCGTTGCCTGAATCGAGGCAAGACCGATACCACTTTTACGCTCCTTCGTGGAGATGTATTTTCCGTTCCGCGTGCAGACATTGCCGTCAAAGCTGTTTACCATTGTGATATACAGGTGCCCCGGGGTGTCGAGATCCGCGGATAAGCGGATGAAACGGGCATCGGTCCGGACATGGCGGCATGCGGTGACTGCGTTATCAAGCAGATTGCCGAAGATCAGGCACAGGTCAATATCCGAGATCGCTATCTCCTTTGGAATAACAACCTGCAGCTTCGTCCGGATGCCATAGCTTTGGGCGATATCGATATAATAATGAATCGTTGCGTTGACCACGGGGTTGTCACAATAGGTGGCAGGTGCCTGTACATTCGATATCTCGGAAGAATAGTTGGAGATATATTCCTGTAATTTCTCATACTGGCCGGTCTGGGAAAGTTCGTTCAATACTGCAATCGTATGCTTGAAATCATGCCGGATACGGCGTGTCTCATCCAGATACGCCTGCATTTTCTCATACTGGTCTGCCTGAAGCTGGTACATCAGGGCGGTGGAATCTGCTTCGATCTTCCGGGAGGTCGTGACGGCGATGATGTACAACAGGGACTGGAACAGCATGAAGAACAGGAACAGCACACCTTCGATCACCATTGCAATCTGGAAGATCCGCCCGACGCGGATGTTGGCATAATCAATCGGAATCATGTAGATGTTGCAAAAGGAGATGATTGCGGGAATCATCCATGCGATTCTCCAGAATAATGTCGTGTTGAAATTCTCAAACAGCCATCGGAATTTGTGCCGCATGTGGAGTAACACAGACATAATGAGAAGGCTGACCGCATATTGTATGATCAGACCGGGCACGGAGTCGTCGTGTATGTTAGAATGCGGATCGATCCGCGCGATGATGTAATAGTTCATGATGCAGCCGAAGGATAACGCAGCGGTTGCGCATAAAAACATATAGAGTAATTTCAACTTCTCCAGTTTTACAGTCAAAAAATACGCAATCAGACAGATGCCGAGCAGAGGGAAGAAGAATATGTTTGTGTAGTAGGAGCCGGAAGAGTCCAACCATGCTAACACAAAACAGACTGCAACCATGCATGGCAGCAGCACCGGATAGAGCTTTCTCTGGGGAATGATGAGCCAGTCCGCAACAGGGATGATGCAAAGAAAGATGCCGGGGAGGATAATGCCGTATTCGGCGGCTCTGTAAACGAGGTTCCAGAAATTCATGAGAGCCCTCCTTTCGTCAATGCCTTCGTGCGCCGCTTAAACTGGTGAGCGATATAAGCCTGTGCGATGGCGGCTGCATTTTTCCTATGAATCGAAAATGTTGTGGAGTCGCACATGGTGCAGGAAGCGTTCTCCATATGCTGCACATAGTCCAGGTTGATGAGTATCCCCCGGTTGATGGTCAGAAACCGTTCGTCCTGTGTGAGGATGGATGCGGCTTCGCGAAATGGCATGCGGCAACGGAACACATTGCGCCCCTGAATCTGTAGATAGTTGGAATCCGAGGTGATATAGCGGATGTCAGAATATAAAATCGGAATCTGCTTCCGGTCTATCGAGATTGAAAATGCCTGTGTGTCAGTCTCTTCTTCCTGCGTGATCGCCAGCTCGTCGAACAGCCGGGCGATCATCTCCCCGGTTACGGGTTTTTCGAGATAATCAAATGCATGCACCCGGAATGCATCTGCCCGATGTTCCGGACTGCTGGTCAGGAACACGATAGGTGTCCGGGGAGCATTCCTGCGGAATTCTGCCGCCAGATCAATTCCGGTTGTATCCTGTAAATAAATATCAAAGATAACAAAAGAATATGAGATCTGTGCGCAGGCGGAAAGAAATGCGGCAGATGTCGCGAAGCAGTCACAGGCGATTGCAACATCATGTGTGCAGCTGTAATCCATAATGGTTTTATATAATTTCTGTAATTCTTCCGGATTGTCATCCACGATGGCAAGGTTCATATTCATTTCCTCTCTGATGAATGGTTGAATTGTAATTTTTAACATTGTAACACAATTTTATATAGGAATCTATGTATCAAAATGACATTTCGTCCCAGAAAAATGCATTTCGTCCCAAAAGGGTTGACGTGCCCCCCAAAGGTATGGTAAAGAAAAAGAATGAAAAAAATGTAAAGAGGATAATATTTGGGACAGGAAAGTCCTAGGTAGTAGGAGGAGAGGCAATGAAAGTAAGAGAGAAGTTAATGCGGAAGGTGATGGCAGTTGTGATCGCAGCAGCCGCAATTTTTTCGATAAGCGGAGGGACGAAGGTTATGCCAGTCAAGGCTGCGGGAGAAGTGGCAGAGGTATTGGATCTAAACGAAAATCTAAGGGGTCAATATGGAACACTGCCAGAGGCATTTGTTGCGGCTCAAAATGGAGATACAATACGGTTGTTAAGTGATATAAGTGATACCTCGCTTACGATAGGATATAATCCTGTGGAATCGGGCAAACATATTATTCTCGATTTAAATGGACGAAATTTGACGATGAATGAGTTGAATGTGACATATTCATTGATGGTCAAAAATGGAACAATGAATTGCCGATTGACAAATGGAAATACGGGATCCGGATATAATGCACCATTAACTATATCTAAGGTGAATTTTAGTACATCGTTCTTGCAATGGATGCCAGATGATGGAGTAGTATTAGAAAGTGGAACGACCGTTACGGTTTCGGATTCGACAAGCGCACAGTGCTTTTTTGAGAAGTTAACAATGCAGGAAAGTTGTGTGTTTAAGGTTGGAACAAACGCGTATATCAGTAACTATAAGCATGATGAACATGGTTTAGATGCAGTAACGGATTTTGTGCCGGAGGGATATTCCATTGGCGTTTATCAAGCGCCGTTGGGTACAGATCAATATGTAACAATTGCGGATAAAGCTGGAAACATAGCAACGAATTATGAGCTTCGTTATCGCACGCTTCGCGATTCACAGCTTACCGTTAAATTCAATCCGGATACATATGTCTATGATGGCAATGAAAAAAAACCTGCCGTGACAGTAACCTATGACGGACAGACACTGACAGAGAACACAAGCTATACACTGACTTATGCCGATAACAAAAATGCGGGAACAGCGAGTGTCACAATCGACGGAATAAATAGTTTACATGGACAAATTGTGAAAAACTTCACCATCCAAAAGGCAAATCAGAATGCACCGACGGGATTGACACCGACGGCAGAAACAATTGATGGAAAAAATGATGGTCAGATTGCCAACCTGGCAACGACGATGGAATATAGTGTTGATCAGACAAGCTGGACCGCCTGCACAGGCACGACGCTGACGCAGCTTTCCGATGGCGATTATTACGTAAGATATAAGGAAACAAACAATTACTATGCGTCGCCATCTACCAAGGTAGTTGTTGAAAAGGGCGTGGCTCCATCCACAACAGGCGAGCAGACGACGACAGAAGGAACGACAACAACAGAAAATCAGACGACAGGTGAGCAGGCAACCACACAGCAGACATTCGTGGAACAGCCGGATGGAGCAACTACACAGGCAGGTGCCCCGAAGACAACAGAGGCAGACAAGAAAACGGATAAAGCAGTTTCCACCGGAGATGCATATCCGATAGCGATTATGATTACGCTTATGCTTGGCGCAGGCGTCGGTATCACAGGTATGATCCGAAGAAGAAAAGAAAAATAGTTAATTGTGCAATTCATACACATGAGAGCAGGATGGAAGTCCTGCTCTTTTTTCGGAAATAAATCATGTGGCATAGTGAAGTGGGCGCGGAAGAGAATATAAGACCGGAAAACCCTATGCGGTGGGTGTAGGAGGAAGAAAGTAAGCAGAAAAACCCAAATTGGAAATAGAGGTGCATAGCGGGAACGGAAATAAATTTACAATTTCCGTATGAAATGGTATAAATAAAGAAGATTTTACAGATTGGAAATGCGTATGGAAGAATATGTGATCAAAAATCAAAAAAAGCTCCGGCTGGGCATCACGACAGGAACGTGCAGTGCAGCGGCGGCACAGGCAGCAGCGATACAGCTTCTGCTTGGGGTAGAAAGCCATGCGGTAACCTTGCGCACACCAAAGGGGATGACGGTTTCCGTTCCGGTGTATCTTTTGGAGGCGGATGCAGACAGGGTAAGCTATAAGGTTGTGAAGGACAGCGGCGATGATCCGGATGTGACAAACGGCACGGATGTCTGTGTGACGGTGGCGTATGCGAAGCAGCGTGTGCGAGAGTGGATAGATGGAAGCCAAGACAGGTCCTGCGCATTTACCAGCGAATCATTTCCGTATCTGATATTAGATGGAGGAATCGGCATCGGGCGTGTCACGAAAGAAGGCCTGGAACAGGCAGTCGGACAGGCGGCAATTAATCGTGTACCGCGGCAGATGATATTTGCGGCGGTGGCAGATGTGTGCGAGAAAGCAAATGTCAGTGAGCCATTGCACATCACGGTTTGGATGCCAGAGGGCGAGGCTCTGGCGAAGCGCACATTTAACCCGAAGCTTGGCATCGAGGGCGGACTGTCGGTGCTAGGAACAAGCGGAATCTTAGAGCCGATGAGTGAGCAGGCGATTGTGGCAACGATCGAGACGGAGATCCGGCAGTTGCATGCGGTCGGCGAAGAGAAAATATTAGTCACACCGGGAAACTATGGACAGGCGTATGCGTCTGAATATTTGAAACTTGATCTGACAAAGAGCGTCAAGTCAAGCAATTATATCGGTGATACGATTGACCTTGCAATCTCATATGGCATGAAGGATTTCTTGCTGGTTGGAAATATCGGAAAGCTGGTGAAGCTGGCGGCAGGAATTTTCAACACACATTCCAAGGTGGCAGATGGACGAGGAGAAATCTTCGCGGTGCATGCAGCGATGGCGGGCGCCGAAGCGAAGGTGGTACAGGAAATCTACGACTGTATCAATACCGATCGGATGTTGGATGTGTTGGAACGAGAAGGCTTGCGGGAAGTGGTGATGCAGAGTATCCTTGCGGCGATCGAGAAGCATGTCGCAGGCAGAGTCGGCGATACGATGCGGTTTGGAGTTATTGTATTTTCGGAGAAGTATGGATATCTGGGGCAGACGAGTGATGCGGAAAGAGAGTTAAATAAATGGTACATTTTGTAGGAGCGGGTCCCGGTGCGTGTGATCTGATCACTGTGCGGGGCATGAATCGAATCAAGGAAGCGGACGTGATTATCTATGCGGGTTCGCTTGTAAATCCAGAGCTGCTTTCCTATGCAAAGGCGGATTGCAAGATCTATAACAGTGCGCATATGACACTCGATGCGGTTGTGGATGTGATGCGGGAAGCAGAGGCAGCAGGTAAAGGGACGGTGCGCCTGCATACGGGCGATCCGTCGGTGTATGGGGCAATCCGCGAGCAGATGGATCTGCTGGATGAATATGGAATTGCATATGATGTGTGCCCGGGGGTGAGTGCGGTGTTCGGTGCCGCGGCGTCGCTGGCGTGTGAGTATACGCTGCCTGATGTGACGCAGACCTTGATTCTGACAAGAGCAGAAGGGAAAACGCCAGTGCCGGAGAAGGAAAATCTGCGGAGTCTGGCGGCACATCGCGCCAGTCTAGTGTTGTATCTGTCGTCCGGGCTTGCAAGAAAGGTACGGCAGGAGCTTTTGATCGGTGGATATGCAGAGGATACGCCGGTTGCTGTCGTGTATAAGGCAACGTGGCCGGAAGAGAAAATCATCCGCACGACACTGGCAAAGCTTCCGGAAGATATGGAAGCTGCGGGAATTACGAAGACGGCACTGATCATCGTATCTCCGGCACTTGGAAGTATCTATGAGAAATCAAAGCTCTATGACGCAGCATTTGCAACGGAATACCGCGGTGCGACGGAGATTGCCCTTCCGGCAGGGATCCGCCGCGTGCTGCTTATCACATGCAGTGTGCGTGGGTATGCAACAATGCAAAAATTGGCGAAGAAGCTGGAAAACATTTCTGGTGCAGAAATTATCACGAAAGTAAAATGCGAGGCGCTTCCTGAGGTTTCAATGAAGGAAACAGTGAAGGCATGTGTTGACGAATATTTTGAACAGGTGGACGCTATCGTGTTCGTAACAGCAAGTGGAATCACGGTACGGAGTGTAGCGGAACACCTGACACACAAATCCAAAGATCCAGCAATCGTGTGCATGGACGAATGCAGCAAACACGTGATATCGTTGGTGAGCGGGCATGCCGGCGGGGCAAATGCACTCACACAGATGCTGGCGGATGTGATGTGGGCAACACCGGTTATTACGACGGCGACGGACGTGGAAGGACAGTTTTCTATCGATGATTATGCGCGGGAACATAATTTAGTTGTGACGGACTGGGCGAAGGCGAAGGCAATCAGCGCAGAGGTGCTGGCGACCGGGGCGAAGCCTGTGTGGGTGGATGAAGCAGAGGTTTCGCAGGAAGAAGAGAAGAACGCATGCGGGAATAGAATCGATGTTCGGAGATTAAAGATAGGTTCGTATCAGGTTATTGTAACTCCACGAGATATCCTGCCATATGAGAAAATGTTGCAGCTTGTTCCACTCTGCATCGTAGCAGGAATTGGATGCAAGAAGGGAACATCTTCGGATAAAATCGAGCATGCGGTGCAGGATGCATTTGCGAAAGCAGGCTTGCGGATGGAAGCGTTATGTGCGGTGGCGAGCATTGATTTGAAGAAGGAAGAGGCTGGATTGCTTGAATTCTGCGAGACGCGGAAAGTGCCGTTTGAGACATATACGGCAGAAGAATTGCAGGCGGTGTCGGGGACGTTTTCCGCATCCGAGTTCGTGACAGGCGTGACAGGCGTGGATAATGTATGTGAGCGCAGTGCAGTGAAATATGCAAGCGAGCATGGCGCGAATGATGGAGAGCTGTTGCTTCGCAAGCAGGCGCAGGATGGCGTGACGGTAGCACTGGCGTATGTGGGTGTAGCGAGTGGAAAGTAAGCAGAAAAACCCACGAAGTGTGTGTGAAAGCCGAGAAACGGGCGAAAAAACCCAAAATTGGAAGCTGAATCAGGAAAGTGGAGGGAAATCTGTGTGTAGCGAGTGAAAAACAAGCAGAAAAAACCACGAGGTGTGTTTGAAAGCCGAAAAACGGGTGAAAAAACCCAAAACTGGAAGCTGAATCAGGGAAGTGGAGGGCAATCTGTGTGTAGCGAGTAAAAAACAAGCGAAAAAACCCACGAAGTGTGTTTGAAAGCCGAAAAACGGACGAAAAAACCCAAAACCGGAAGCTGAACTGGGAAACCGGAAGCTAAAACAAGAAAGCGAAGAACAATACAATCCCGGAAGAACATGAAAAAAAGACAATAGAGCAACAATGGAGAGAAGCATGAATGCAGAGAGTAAGAAGGAATTATATATTGTCGGGCTTGGCCCCGGCGCGAGACAGAAGATGACGCAGGAAGCAATCGACGTCGTGGAAGCCTGCGAAGTGATTGCGGGATATAAGGTGTACATTGATTTGCTGAAGCCGTATTACCCGGATAAGGAATATCTGGTGAATGGTATGAGGCAGGAGGTAGAACGATGTCGGCTGGCACTGGAAACTGCGGCAGGCGGAAAGAAGACAGTGCTTGTCTGTAGTGGTGACGCTGGCGTATATGGCATGGCAGGAATCACATTGGAGCTGGCAACAGAATTTCCGGAGGTGGATGTACATGTGATTCCGGGCGTGACGGCAGCATTATCCGGTGCGGCATTGCTTGGCGCGCCACTTGGGCATGATTTTACAGTGATCAGTCTGAGTGATTTGCTGACACCGTGGGAGCTGATAGAGCGGCGTCTTGCGGCAGCCGCTGAGGGTGATTTCGCAATCTGTCTGTACAATCCGTCCAGTCACAAACGACATGATTATCTGCAGAAAGCGTGTCAGATTCTGTTACAGAAAAAATCTGGAGATACAATCTGTGGAATCACGCGGAATATCGGGCGCGATGGCGAAGAAAAACGAATTCTGACATTGGATGAGTTACTGGAGACGCAGGTGGATATGTTCACGACAGTATTTATCGGAAATTCCCAGACACGAAAAGTTGGTGACGCGATGGTAACACCGCGCGGGTATGAAAAATAAACTATGAATATCG
>OMGL01002268.1_pt1 | contig 10097 bp, 9 predicted proteins | sample 1645831 | NCBI WGS metagenome assembly OMGL01 (sample SAMN00849301, study PRJEB25192) | human gut metagenome | reverse complement strand
AACCAATTGAAACATCTAATAATATTGTTATAATTCCAGTTTCTAAAGTAAATTTCGGTTTTGCTGCTGGTGGAAGCGAGTTTAAAATTCCAACTAATAATGACAAAAATAAGTCAAAAGATGATGATTCTAAATCCACATCTTCTGAAAATTCAAGATTGCCTTTTGGTGGAGGATCAGGTGCTGGAGTAAGTATCAGCCCAATCGCATTTATTGCCATTCAACCAACTGGAGTAAAATTATTACCTGTTACCCATTCATCATCACTAGATAAACTTTTAGATTTTATCCCAGATTTGGTTGAAAAAACAAGTTCAATTATTGACACACAATTAAAAAAATTAGATAACAAAAAAGATTCTTCTGTTACATTAAAAGTTACAAAAGAATCATCTACACCTCCTATAAAAAACAATACCAATGTAACTGCCTCAGAAGTTGTAAAAAAAGAATCTAAACCATACGATATTGAATATGATGAAACAAGTTCAGATATGTAAAATAAAAAACACTATATTACTAATCCATAGTAACTATAGTGTTTATTTCATTGCTATAATTAAGTCCTTTATTCGTATTCCTGCTGCTATTGCTGCATTCATTTCAAACACATTTTTATCTATATACACTGGATTGATTATATATGTGCAATTTTTATTATCTTCAATAAATAATGATAATATTATTGAAGTAATTATGCCTAATGCACTTGTTATCATTGCAGTTGCATACGCATCTTCTACACCGATACTTAAATTAAAGTTCAAATTATCGATACACACATGTGGCATAATCTTCTTTAATTTTTCCATCTTTTCTTTTTGTTTCTTTTCTGGATCTTCACTCTTCATATCCTGGATATTAGACTTTATCAACATCTTTCTAGTTTGCATATTATCTAATTTTAGTATATTAAATTTAATGTTTTTGCATATATACAACCTGCATATAATTTGGAAATCAATATATTCTAAAACATTTGGATATTTTTTATTCACAATCGTCTCAGCAATATTTCTTAAATCATTAATATCATGTATACATATATTACATACTTTTAATTCAATTCTTCCCTTTATTATAATAATCATTAATACTAATAAAAATATTATAATAAAACTACATAAAAAGCAAAGCAAGACTACCACTATTTTCCTCCTAATGATAGTCTTGCCCATTTTTTTATATTTATTCTAATGATTTTCTAACGTTAAATCACACTGTCTTCTTCTTTTTTGATACTTCTATATCACCAAATAAGCTTTCTTGCTTTGTTTCTACTTTACTCCTTCTTGACATCTCTAATAATCCTGAAAACGCTGTAACAACTTCTTGTGGTTTGCATTTATTCAATGAGAATAATGTATTGAAAACAAAATTAGAATTACGTATTAATGCTCTAAACATTGTCTTTACAGTATCTCCAACAGAATAGTTCTCTATTATAGCAATCTTCTCCAAATTCTTAGAATTTTTATTAACCTTTACTTCATTTCTATGTAAAATTTCTTTATACTTTTCTACAATATCCTGATATGAATGTTTAATCTCTAATTTCTGTTTAGGCAATTCTATACTTTCAGGTAATCTATAAAATCTTTTTGAATTTTCATCATATAATTGTCTAAATTTATTAGTAATCTCTTTATATTGTTTGTATTCGATTATCCTTTGAATAAGTTCTTCTTCTGATAACATTTCTTCTTCTTCCTCCTGACGTGGAAGAAGTTTTTTAGATTTTATAAACAATAGATTAGATGCCATTATTAAAAATTCACTTGTAACTTCTAAGTCCAGCTCTTCCATTTTATTTATATAATCAATATATTGATCTGTTATCTCATTAAGATTTACTTCATATATATCCATTTTATTTACTTCTATCAAATGGCATAATAGATCTAAAGGGCCTTCAAAGTTTTCGATTTTTATATTGTACTTATTAGTTTCTAATGTAAAGATGTTTTGCATTATTATTACCTTTCATATTATTTTTCTTCAAATCATTTTATTATATTAATAACTCATTGCTAACTTTATATTATCACTTGTATATCCTTTTTTCAATAGAAACTGTTTTATTTCAATGTCTTCCATTGAATTTTTCTTCCTATTAACAATCTTTATTGCAGACTGTAATTCATATTCGTTAAGTTCTTCACTATTTTCGGAAAAGTATAAATCAATGTCATTATTTTTAATACCTTTAGACATTAATTTGTATCTTAGCTCTTTTCTTGATAAGCTTTTTAGTGCCATATATTCTCTAACAAATCTTTCAACATAATTTGTATCATTTATATATCCAAGCTTTTTTAGTTCAGTAATTGCATCATCAATTATATCTTGACTATAGTCTTTCTTAAATTTTGTACGAATTTCATTCTCTGTCCTTTTTTTATAGAAAATATATTTTAACATTTTAGTTTTAGCTTCATCATATTTTTCTAAAGCATATCCATTTTCATTAAAGAACTTAGCCTTATACCTGTTAAAAGCTACATTACTAGATTTTTGCTCTTTAACTTCATCTTGGATATAGTGCATATTAGACTTATTAAACTCATCATCAGATATGCACATATCTTTATTACGTTTGCTTCTGTTTATTTCTTGGGATAAATTATGTATGTTTACTTCTCTCAAAGTTCTACCTTTCAATATTTAAATTATTCGTCTAAATCATCATCTTCTGGCTCTATGTCTTGTTCATCATCAATTACTTCATCTCCAAGGCTTTTTTCAAATGCTTCATCAAAGTTCTTTCTTACTTTTGCTTCAATATCTTCCATAATCTTAGGATTATCTTCTAAGTATTTCTTTGCATTTTCTCTACCTTGTCCAATTCTTTCTCCATTATAGCCAAACCATGATCCACTCTTATCTACTATTCCTAAGTTAACACCTAAATCTAAGATATTTCCTGACTTAGAAATTCCTTTACCATATATAATATCAAATTCAGCCTCTCTAAATGGTGGAGCAACTTTATTTTTTACTACCTTCACTCTAGCTCTACTTCCTACTACTTCTCCATCTTGTTTTATGTTTTCAACTCTTCTTATATCAAGTCTCACAGAGGCATAGAACTTAAGAGCTCTACCCCCTGGAGTTGTTTCAGGATTTCCAAACATTACTCCAACTTTTTCTCTTAATTGATTTATAAATACTATACAGCTATTTGATTTATTTATAACACCTGCTAATTTTCTTAAAGCTTGTGACATCAATCTTGCTTGTAAACCAACATGAGCATCTCCCATATCGCCATCTATTTCAGCCTTTGGTACGAGTGCTGCAACAGAGTCAACAACAATTATATCAATAGCTCCGCTTCTTACAAGAGCTTCAGCAATTTCTAATGCTTGTTCTCCTGTATCTGGTTGTGATACTATTAAATTATCTATATCAACTCCTAAATGTTTAGCATAAACAGGATCTAAAGCATGCTCAGCATCAATAAACGCTGCCTCTCCGCCTTTCTTCTGTGCTTCTGCAATCATGTGAAGTGCTAAAGTAGTTTTTCCAGATGATTCTGGTCCATATACTTCTATAATTCTTCCCTTTGGTATTCCACCTATTCCTAATGCTATATCAAGGCTTAATGCTCCTGTTGGTATAGCTTCTATATTCATGGCTTTAAATTCGCCTAGTTTCATTACAGATCCTTTACCAAATTGTTTTTCAATTTGTCCCATTGCTGCTTCTAATGCTTTTTGTTTTTCTGAACTAATTTTGTTCTTTTCTTTCTCTGTGCTCATAAATTCCTCCTCTAAACATTTGTTTGTGTATATTATATATTATTAAATTTTGGGAGTGTTTTTATGCCGTTTATAAATGTCAAGATTTCCGAGAATTTATCCGATACCCAAGTCGATAATATTAAATCAAGGCTCGGCGAAGCCATTTCTCTTATCCCGGGAAAAAGCGAAGCTTGGCTTATGGTGAATATTCAGGATAATTGCAAACTGTATTTTAAAGGGACAAACGACAAACCGACTGCATTTACCGACGTCAGTATTTTCGGTTCTGCCGCAAAGTCCGATTGTGAAAATCTTACGGCGGCTGTTTGCGACATTTTGAGTGAAGATGCAGGTGTACCGTCCGACAGATCTTACGTTAAATTTGAATTCTCCGATAAATGGGGATATGACGGGTATATGTTCTGATTTTTGTTAGATATGAAAAATATTAAGTGGTTGTTTTTTGATCTCGGTCATACATTGGTTAATGAGGATGTGTCGCAGCGTAAACGCATAGAGAACGCTGTTTCGTATTTAAATTCTGTAAGTGTAAGTGTTACATACGAGCAATTTTATCATGAAGTGCAAAATGCTTCGCGAAATTTTAAGTCTCCTTTTATTACGGCATTTTCAAAATTTTCTCATGATGATGTTTTCATACCGTATCCTGCGGAATTTGAAGTACTCTATGACGACACAGTACCTGTGCTGTCGGCACTCAAAAACAAATATGATTTGGCGGTTATAGCAAATCAGTTTGCGGGGACGGATAAAAGATTAAAGAGTTTCGGTATTTATGATGATTTCAAATTTGTCCTCGCCTCAAGCGATGTAGGCGTTTCAAAACCAAATCCGATTATATTTGAATCGGCACTCGAAAAAGCCGGTTGCTACGCCTACGAGGCCTTTATGATAGGCGACAGAATTGATAATGATATTGCGCCTGCTAAATCTCTCGGTATAAATACTGTTTGGATAAGGCAAGGGTACGGTGGTTTGCAAAGCCCCGAGAAATATGGTTGCATTCCGGATTTTATTGTGAATTCCCTTAATGAATTACTTGATATATTATAAATGGAGTGATCTTTTATGCTGTCTGAGATTTTCAAGCTTTTTTGGAAAACTGTCGAAAGGAAGGATGCGAGAAGGATCAATTCTCAAACCCCGCCTACCGAAATCGAACAATTCTGCGATATTCAATACATAGACGACGGGTTATGGCAGCACAGACTTGATGTTTACTCTAAATCCGGTAAGCTCTCACATCGTCCTGTCATAATTGACATTCACGGCGGTGGGTGGATGTACGGGACGAAAGAAATAAATAAAAATTATTGTCTTGTCCTTGCACAAAACGATTATGTTGTTGTCAATATTAATTACAGATTAGCTCCGGATTTTTCAGTGGCCGACCAACTCAGAGATTGCTTTTTCGCCTTTAAATGGGTAAGCACAAACATAGAGAAATACGGCGGTGATCTAAACAATGTCTTTGTTACCGGTGATTCGGCCGGTGGATTTTTGGCGGCATATTCCACATTGTTAAATTCATCTGAAAAACTCAGAAAAATATTCGGAGTCACCGAAAGCGGACTTGAGTTCAGAGCGTGTGGCTTAACTTCGCCTGTTTGTTTTATGAACACGCACACTTTTCAGGATGTGTATTACAGCCGTGTTAAGGGAAAGGAGTTTTCGGAGAGTACGCTGCGCGGATTTGAAAATTTTGATGCCGTTTTAAATAAGGGGTCAATGCCGCCGACGTTCCTTGTGACGAGCTCGGGCGATGCTGTCGGTAGATTGCCCACAATTAAGATGTATAATTTGTTGTGCGGGGAGGGCGTTAAGTGTAAGCTTGAAAACCGCGATAAATATAACGGAAAAAATTTGCCTCACGTCTTTTCGGTTATAGACCCGTTTTCCGTCCCGGGTAAGGAAACAATTTCCGATATGCTTGGATTTTTTTCTGATTATGCAAAATCGCGGTGTAAATAGTGCTTGAAAATGCAGCTTCAATACAAGCGAGTGCGGCTGACGATTTATTTTACAGCATCAACGGTACTGTGGCTCTGATGAGAGCCGATTTGCCGATGGTGCTTATTTTATGACCGATTTACAGTCTTATTTTGGCTGCCTTATTTTAAATAATTTGGTTTACAATAATTATTGTATATGATATAATTTTGGTAAACATTTGTTTGGTAAATACGAGGTGCGTATGGATCGTTTTGTGTTACATTCAAAATATAAACCGACAGGAGATCAGCCGGAAGCGATTGAAAAATTAACCGAGGGGATAAATGCCGGTTACAAGGAGCAAACATTACTCGGCGTTACGGGTTCCGGCAAAACCTTTACAATGGCAAATATCATTGCAAACATAAACCGTCCTACGCTTGTACTCGCTCACAATAAAACCTTAGCCGCACAGCTTTGTTCTGAATTTCGCGAGTTTTTCCCGGAAAATGCGGTAGAGTATTTCGTATCATATTATGACTATTATCAGCCCGAAGCGTATATTCCTACTACCGATACCTATATCGAAAAAGATTCCGCTATTAACGATGAAATAGACAAGCTTCGTCATTCGGCAACATCGTCGCTTTCGGAGCGGAGAGATGTCATTATAGTCGCAAGCGTTTCATGCATATATTCGCTCGGTGACCCGATAGATTATCGAAATATGGTTATTTCGCTTAGGCAGGGTATGACGAAGTCCCGTGATGAGCTGCTTGCTAAGCTTGTTGATATACAGTATGAGCGCAACGATATTAACTTTATCCGTAATAAATTCCGTGTTCACGGCGATGTTGTGGATATTTTCCCGGTATATTCAAATGATACGGCAATAAGAGTCGAATTTTTCGGCGATGAGATTGACCGAATTTGTGAAATAAATGCTCTGACGGGGCAGGTTAAAAATACCGTGTCCCATGTTGCGATATATCCGGCTTCGCACTATGTTGTTGCACCAGAAAAGCTTGAGCGCGCCATTGATGAAATCTTAAAGGAAATGGAAGAGCGGGTAGAGGAGTTCACAAAACAGGGAAAGCTGTTGGAGGCACAGCGAATAAAGCAGCGCACCGAATACGATATGGAGATGCTCAAAGAAACGGGCTTTTGTAAGGGCATTGAAAATTACTCCCGTATTATGTCGGGCAGAGCACCGGGTTCGGCGCCGTTTACGCTCCTTGATTATTTCCCCAAGGACTTTGTGCTTTTTGTTGATGAATCGCACGTAACCTTGCCTCAGGTCAGAGCAATGTACGGCGGTGACCGTTCGCGCAAAGACGCGCTTATTGATTTCGGATTCCGTCTCCCATCCGCATATGACAACCGACCGCTGACCTTCGATGAATTTTATTCCCGTGTCGGTCAAAAGATTTTTGTAAGCGCCACACCGGGCGATTTTGAACGGGAAAAGAGTTCGCAGATAGTTGAGCAGGTTATAAGGCCGACAGGGCTTTTAGACCCCGAAATTATCGTCAAGCCTACCGACGGTCAAATAGAGGACTTAATTTCAGAAATAAATATCCGTATCGAGCGTAAGGAACGTGTGCTTGTAACAACCTTGACCAAAAAAATGGCTGAGAGCCTGACTGAGTTTTTGGATACACACGGTATAAAGGTTCGCTATATGCATTACGATGTCGATACAATTGAGAGAATGGAGATAATTCGTGATCTTCGTCTCGGCGAATTTGACGTGCTCGTGGGAATAAACCTTTTACGTGAGGGACTTGATATTCCCGAGGTTTCGCTTGTGGCAATACTAGACGCCGACAAAGAGGGATTTTTACGTTCGGAAACGTCTCTTATACAAACCATAGGCCGTGCCGCGCGAAATGCCGACGGGCAGGTAATAATGTATGCCGATTCCGTAACTCCGTCTATGGAAAAAGCAATATCCGAAACGTATCGCAGGCGTGAGATACAAACGGCTTATAATAAGGAACATCATATAACGCCTAAAACGATTAAAAAAGACGTGCGCGATATTATTGAAATATCAACTCACGCTGACGATAAACCCAAAAAGCGTCTCAGCGCGCGTGAACGTGAGGCTCTTATAGTTAAATTGACGACAGAGATGAAAGCGGCTGCAAAAATTCTTGAATTTGAACACGCCGCTATGCTGCGCGATAAGATACAAAAATTAAGAGAAGGTAAATAATGGCAAGTAATAAAATCATTATTAAAGGTGCAAAAGAGCACAACTTAAAAAATATTGACCTTGAAATACCGCGAGACAAGCTTGTGGTATTTACGGGTCTTTCGGGATCGGGCAAGTCATCGCTTGCGTTTGACACAATTTATGCCGAGGGTCAGCGCAGATACGTTGAATCACTTTCTTCATATGCGCGTATGTTTTTGGGACAGATGGAAAAACCGAATGTCGATTATATAGACGGTCTTTCTCCGGCTATATCCATAGACCAAAAAACCACTTCAAAAAACCCACGCTCAACAGTCGGCACGGTTACGGAGATTTATGATTACCTAAGGCTTTTATATGCCCGTATAGGTATTCCGCATTGTCCGATTTGCGGTAGGGAAATATCAAAGCAGAGTGTAGACGTTATAGTCGATAAGGTTATGGCGCTTGATGGCGGCACAAAAATACAGATTTTGGCACCTGTGGTAAAAGGACGAAAGGGCGAACATCAAAAAGAGCTTGATTCCGCAAGAAAGTCGGGATTTGTACGTGTGCGTATAGACGATAATTTGTATGACCTTTCCGAGGATATTAAGCTTGAAAAAAATATAAAGCATAACATTGAAATAGTAGTTGACAGGCTTGTTATAAACGATGATATACGTAGTCGTCTTGCCGAGGCGATAGAGATGTCGTCAACTCTTACGGGCGGAAATGTCATTGTTGATGTTATCGGCGGAGATGAATTGCTGTTTTCACAGAATTTCGCGTGCCCCGAACATGGTGCTTGTATTGATGAGTTGTCGCCGCGTATGTTCTCGTTCAATAATCCTTTCGGTGCGTGTCCGACTTGTACCGGGCTCGGCATTTTTCTTAAGGTAGACCCTAATCTTATAATTCCGAATAAAAAGCTTTCCATAAGAGAAGGCGCTATAAGGGCAAGCGGATGGTCAAATGCCGACAGCGGCACAATAGCCGAAATGTACTATCTGGCACTCGGTAAGGAATACGGTTTTACTCTCGACACACCCATTTGCGACTTCTCCAATGAAGCGTATAATGCGCTTCTCTACGGAACCGGCGGCAAAAAGCTGAAAATGCAGCGTAAAAACGTTTACGGCACAGGTACCTACAATACCGAGTTTGAGGGCATCGTAAACAATATGGAACGCCGATATAAAGAGAGTACAAGCGATTGGGCGCGTTGGGAGATAGAGCAGGTTATGACAGCCTGCGATTGTCCCGATTGTAAGGGCGCGAGATTAAAAAAAGAGTCTCTTTCCGTTACGGTGGGCGGACTTAATATCTACGAGCTTACAAAGCTGTCGGTGACAAAGGAACTTGATTTTATAAACACTTTGGTTTTGACCGACCGTGAGCAGATGATTGCGTCGTTGATTTTGAAAGAAATTAAAAGCCGTCTGAGCTTTCTTCAAAATGTCGGTCTTGATTATCTTACGCTGTCTCGTTCTGCAGGTACGCTTTCCGGAGGGGAGAGCCAGCGCATAAGACTTGCTACTCAAATAGGCTCGTCTCTTATGGGAGTGTTGTATATTCTTGACGAGCCGAGCATAGGACTTCATCAGCGCGATAACGATAAGCTTATCGGAACGCTTAAGCGTATGCGTGACCTCGGTAATACGCTCATAGTTGTTGAACACGATGAAGACACCATGCGCGCGGCCGATTATATAGTCGATATCGGCCCCGGAGCGGGCGTTCATGGCGGCGAGGTGGTTTGCGCGGGCTCGCTTGATGATATTTTGAAATGTGACCGTTCGCTTACAGGCCAGTATTTAAGCGGTAAGCGAAAAATCGAGGTCCCCGAAAAGAGACGCAGCGGAAACGGCAATGTACTGAAGGTAATCGGAGCTTCCGAAAATAACCTGAAAAACATAAACGTCTCTTTTCCTCTCGGTGAATTTATTTGCGTAACCGGAGTATCGGGTTCGGGCAAATCTTCACTTATAAATGAAATACCATAGCGCAGATTTACCGTTTTTGTTCCGTCTGCAAAGTGCATTACAGCACAGGCATTACGCCCTTCTGCTTCTTTCTTGTCTGCATCTATTTTACCATCAGCCAGAATACCTGTTTCTATAGGGGTAACGTCCGATTCTATATACAGGTAAACCCGCGTATTATTCTCCAGTTGTTGATAACCGCTCACAAAACCGTCACCTGCCTTGATAGCACCATTA
>OMGL01002262.1_pt1 | contig 10109 bp, 4 predicted proteins | sample 1645831 | NCBI WGS metagenome assembly OMGL01 (sample SAMN00849301, study PRJEB25192) | human gut metagenome | reverse complement strand
TTGGGGCAGCGGCCAGTAAGACGCGCGCAATGCGCAGCGGATGCTGGGTGCCGCAACCCGGCCTTGTTGAGCGATAGCGAGACTGAGAGGTTATGACCTATAACAAAAGCCAGCGCACATTTCTCGTGCGCTGGCTTTTCTGCATTTTACAGCTTACTGGATGCCGGTGACCTTGTAGTCCTGTGCCTCGACGGCGTTCTTGAGCACGTCGTCGGCGACCTCGGCGTTCAGGGTGACGATGGCGGTGCCGGCCTCGTGGCTCACGACAGCCTCGTCCACCTCGGGCAGGGCTTCCAGAGCCTTCTTCACGCGGGCTTCGCAGTGGCCGCACATCATGCCTTCCACTTTCAGGGTCTTCTTCATGGTATTATCCTCCGTTTTGACTTCGGGCGCTTCGGCGTCCGATTTTTTGTTATTTTCAGCCGCAGACTGCACCGGGGCAGCAGCGGGAGAAGCGGTTTTGTGGTCGTGCCTGGTGCTGTGCAAATCGAACAGGTTCAGCCGCAGGGCGTTGCTCACGACGCAGAAGCTGGACAGGCTCATGGCAGCAGCACCGAACATGGGGTTCAGCGTCAGGCCGAAGGGGATGAACAGACCAGCCGCCAGCGGGATGCCGATGATATTGTAGATGAACGCCCAGAACAGGTTCTCGTGGATGTTCCGCAGGGTGGCGCGGCTGAGGCGGATGGCCGCAGGCACGTCCGAGAGCTTCGAGTTCATCAGCACGACGTCGGCGGCGTCAATGGCCACGTCGGTGCCTGCGCCGATGGCAATGCCGGTGTCGGCACGGGTGAGGGCGGGAGCGTCGTTGATGCCGTCACCCACCATGGCCACCTTGCCGCTGGCCTGCAGCTGGCGGATGACGGCCTCCTTGCCGTCGGGCAGGACGCCCGCGATGACCTCGTCCACGCCCGCCTGCCTGCCGATGGCGTCGGCGGTGCGCTGGTTGTCACCGGTGAGCATCACGACCCGGATGCCCATGTTCTGCAGCTGACGGATGGCTTCGGGGCTGTCCTCCTTGATGGTGTCGGCCACGGCGATAACGCCCAGCAGACGGCCTGCGCCGCCGAAGAAGAGGGGAGTCTTGCCCTCAGAGGCCAGCTTTTCAGCCTGCTGTGCCAGTGCGGCGGGCAAGGTGAGCTTGGTCTGGATGAAGGCGGCATTGCCGGCATAGATGTCCATGCCGTCCAGCTTGGCCGCCAGACCATTGCCCGGCAGGGCCGCGAAGTCAGTGACTTCCGGGGGAGTGATGGCCTTTGCCTCGGCGTCGGCCAGAACAGCCTTTGCCAGAGGGTGCTCGCTGCGGCTTTCCAGCGCTGCGGCCAGCGTCAGAAGCTCCGTCTCGGAGACACCCTCAGCGGGCAGCAGGTCGGTGACGCGGGGTGCGCCCTCGGTGATGGTGCCGGTCTTGTCCAGCGCCACGATCTGGGTGCGGCCTGCGGCTTCCAGCGAGGCGGCAGTCTTGAAGAGGATGCCGTTTTTTGCGCCGAGACCATTGCCGACCATAATAGCCACAGGTGTTGCAAGGCCCAGTGCGCAGGGGCAGCTGATGACCAGAACGGAGATGCCGCGTGCCAGCGCATAGCCCAGCTCATGGCCCAGCAGCAGCCAGACGATGGTGGTGACGACGGCAATGGAGATGACCGCCGGGACGAAGAAGCCCGACACGGTGTCAGCGATTTTTGCGATAGGAGCTTTGGTGGCGGCGGCATCGCTGACCATCTTGATGATCTGAGCCAGCGTGGTATCCTCGCCCACGCGGGTAGCCTCACAGCGGAGGAAGCCCGACTGATTGGTGGTGGCGGCGCTGACTTTGTCGCCGACGGCCTTGTCCACCGGGATGCTCTCGCCGGTCAGGGCGCTCTCGTTGACTGCACTGGTGCCTTCCAGCACTACGCCGTCCACCGGGATATTCTCGCCGGGGCGGACCACAAAGACGTCGCCCTTCTGCACGTCGGCGATGGCCACGGTCACTTCCGCGCCGTCCCGCACCAGCGTGGCGGTCTTGGGGGCCAGCTTCATCAGGCTCTTGAGGGCGTCGGTGGTCTTGCCCTTGGAGCGGGCTTCCAGCATCTTGCCCACCGTGATGAGGGTCAGGATCATGGCGGCAGACTCGAAGTAGAACTCCATCATATAGTGCATGACGAGCTCGTCGTTGCCATCCACCTGGGCACGGGTCATGGCGAAGAGGGCGTAAGTGCTCCACACGAAGCTTGCCATGGAGCCGAGGGCCACCAGCGTATCCATGTTGGGTGCGCCGTGGATAAGGCCCTTGAATCCGTTGATGAAGAACTTCTGGTTGATGACCATGACGATGCCCGCCAGCAGCAGCTGGACAAGGCCCATGGCGACGTGGTTGCCGTCGAACCAGTGGGGCAGGGGCCAGCCCCACATCATGTGGCCCATGGAGAAGTACATCAGCACCAGCAGGAAGCCCAGCGAGGCGATGAGACGGCGCTTGAGCTTCGGTGTCTCGCGGTCAGCCAGTGCATCGAGGTCGGCGCTGGCGTCCGAAGCTTTACTGGCAGAGGCATTCTTCGGGCTTGCGCCGTAGCCTGCCTCCTGCACAGCCGAGATGATGGCGGCAGGGGAGGCTGTGCCTTCCACGCCCATGGAGTTTGTCAGAAGGCTCACCGAGCAGCTCGTGACGCCCGGCACCTTCTTCACGGCCTTTTCCACCCGGGCAGAGCAGGCCGCGCAGCTCATGCCCGTGACATTGTATTGTTCCATTGCGGATTCCTTTCCCTCTTATAGGATGCCCGGAACGGGGTCATTTCATGAGCCGGGGCAGCAGCTGCAGCAGTTCGTCCAGCTTCTGCGTCTCGCCGGCTTTCAAATCGTCGGCCACGCAGGTGCGGATATGCTGGCCCAGCAGCTCTTTGGAAAAGCCGTTCAGTGCAGCGTTCACCGCAGCTACCTGCACCAGAATATCGGCGCAGTAGACGTCCTTGTCCAGCATCGCGCGGATGCCGCGCACCTGGCCCTCAATGCGGCTCAGCCGGTTGGCAAGGGCGCGGTACTCCTCAGGGGTACGGTCCTTGTGGCGGCAGCAGGAGGGGGCAGTGTCCTCTTCGGCAGGCTCAGCGGCGCAGCAGCAGGGCTTTTTTTCAGCATCAGTCATAGCAGATAACTCCTTTCCGGGTGTATCGGTGTGAAGAGGAAATGTACCCTGTGGGGGTAAATCTCCCGACACTCTGATTTTACCACTTGGGGGTATCTGTTTCAAGTGGGCAGGATACACCGACTGTGAAAACTTTGTGAAAATAAAAGCCCCGAAATGCAGAAACGGGAGCCTCCCGGTGAAGGAAAGCTCCCGTTTCTGTTTAGGATAGGAAAGAGAATGTCATAAATAGGGGGGTCACAGATTGGTGTAACCCATCAGATAGCGGTCCACCTCGGCGGCGCAGTCGCGGCCTTCCCGCAGGCCCCAGACCACGAGGCTCTGGCCCCGGCGCATATCGCCGCAGACAAAGACCTTGTCTACATTGGTGCGGAAGCCATGGTCGGCCACATTGCCCCGAGCGTTCCGCTCCACGCCGAACGCCTCAGCCACATAGTCCTCGCAGCCCACGAAACCGGCGGCGATAAAGGCCAGCTGGCAGTCGTAGGTGAACTCTTCGCCGGTGGGTACCATGCTGGTACGGCCGGTGTCGGGGTCACGCTGGGGCTTGAGATAGGAGATGACCGCGCCGGTCAGGTTGCCGGCGTCGTCCTTCAGAAACTCTTTGACGGTGGTCTGGTAGACGCGGGGGTCTTTGCCGAACTTGGCAAGGCACTCAGTCTGGCCGTAGTCCACCTTCAGCACCTTGGGCCACTCGGGCCAGGGATTATTCGCGGCCCGCTCTTTCGGGGGCTGGGGCATCATTTCCAGTGCCACGAGGTCGGTGCAGCCCTGCCGCAGGGCGGTACCCTGACAGTCGTTGCCGGTGTCGCCGCCGCCGATGACGAGGACATTCCTGCCTGCCGCGTTGATGGCCCTGCCGTCGGCAAACTTGCTGTCCAGCAGACTCCTGGTCACGCTGGTGAGGTAGTCCACTGCGAGGTAAACTCCCTTCGCGTCGCGGCCCGGGACGTTCAGATCGCGGGCTTTCTTGGCACCGCAGCAGAGCACGATGGCGTCATAGCTGTTCAAAATCTCAGCGGCATCCACAGCCCCGCCCACATCCATATTGGTGCGGAACTCGACGCCTTCGGCCTGCATGATCTTGATGCGGCGCTCGATGACGGATTTGTCCAGCTTCATGTTGGGAATGCCGTACATCAGCAGACCGCCCACACGGTCAGCACGCTCGAAGACGGTGACGGCATGGCCCCGGATGTTGAGGTATTCGGCCACCGACAGGCCCGAAGGGCCGCTGCCGATGACAGCCACGCTCTTGCCGGTGCGGGCCGGAGGCGGTGCAGCATGGAGCCAGCCCTTGGCGTAGCCCGTCTCCACGATGGCGTGTTCGTTCTCCCGGACAGTGACGCTGCTGCCAGTGACGTTGCCGCAGGTGCAGGAGGCCTCACACAGGGCAGGGCAGACCCGGCTCGTGAACTCCGGGAAACGGTTGGTGGTGCGCAGGCGGCGGAGCGCCAGTTCCCACTTGCCCTGATAGACCAAATCGTTCCACTCGGGGATGAGGTTGTTCAGCGGGCAGCCGGAGGCCATGCCGCCGATCATCATGCCCGCCTGGCAGAAGGGGACGCCGCAGTCCATGCAGCGGGCTGCCTGGGTCTGCTGCTCCTCCCGGGAGAGCCAGATGTGAAATTCGTTAAAGTTTTCAATGCGCTCCAGCGGCGGAACATCCGTGCTGGTCTTGCGCGTGTAATCCATAAAGCCAGTGAGTTTTGCCATGATGTTCCCCTCCTTACTTGTTCTTCTGCACGGCGTAGAATGCTTCGATCTGCGCCTGCTCGCCGTCGAGCCCGCGCTCTTCCATCGAGGCGATGACCCGCAGCATATGGTCGTAATCGTAGGGGAGGACTTTCTTGAATTTGGGCAGGAACTCGCTGAAATTGTCCAGAATTTCCTTGCCGCGGGGCGAGCCGGTCAGCTCGACGTGCTCACGGATGAGCTCTTTCAGGGTGGCGACGTCGTACTTGTGCTCCACCGGCTCGAGGCTGACGGTCTCCTTGTTCACCCGCTGGTAGAAGTCCCAGTTCTCATCCAGAACATAGGCGATGCCGCCGGTCATGCCGGCTGCAAAGTTCTTGCCGGTCTGGCCCAGAACGACGACGGTACCGCCGGTCATGTACTCGCAGCCGTGGTCGCCCACGCCCTCGACGACGGCCACAGCGCCCGAGTTGCGGACGCAGAAGCGCTCACCGGCCACACCGGAAACAAAGGCTTTGCCGCTGGTGGCACCGTAGAGTGCCACGTTGCCGATGATGATGTTCTCCTCGGGCTTGAAGGTGATGCCCTCGGGCGGGCGGACGACGAGCTTGCCGCCGGAGAGGCCCTTGCCCATGTAGTCGTTGCAGTCGCCGGTCAGTTCCAGCGTCAGACCCTTGGGAATGAATGCGCCGAAGCTCTGGCCGCCTGCACCGGTGCAGTGGACGGTGTAGACGTCATCGGGCAGGTCGCTGCCGTACTTGCGGGTGATCTCGCTGCCGAAGATGGCACCAAAGGCGCGGTCGGTGTTGGAGACATCCAGCTTCACGCTCTGAGGGGTCTTGCTGCTGAGCTTGAATTTCTTCATCAGCACCTTCATATCCAGTGTGTCTTCCAGATGGAAGTCGTAGGTGTCTTCCTTCTGGAAGTGGACATTGCTGTTGACGATGGCGGGGTTGTGCAGGATGCAGTCGAGGTCCATCTTGGACATCCGGCTGTCGGCAGGGGCAGACTTGACATGGAGCAGGTCGGTGCGGCCCACCAACTCGTCGATGGTACGGATGCCCAGCTTTGCCATGTATTCGCGCAGCTCCTGCGCCACGAAGGTCAGGTAGTTGATGATATACTCGGGCTTGCCGCGGAAGTGCTTGCGCAGCTCGGGGTTCTGGGTGCAGATGCCCATGGGGCAGGTGTCGAGGTTGCAGACACGCATCATGACGCAGCCCATGGTCATCAGCAGAGAGGTGCCGAAGCCGAACTCCTCAGCGCCCAGCATACAGCTGATGGCCACATCGCGGCCGGAGAGCAGCTTGGAATCGCTCTCGATGCGCACACGGGTGCGCAGGCCGTTGAGGATAAGGGTCTGGTGGGTCTCGGCGATGCCAAGCTCCCAGGGCAGACCGGCATCTTTGATGGAGTTGCGGGGCGCTGCGCCCGTGCCGCCGTCGTAGCCGGAAACAAGGATGACCTGTGCGCCGCCCTTGGCGACACCGGCAGCGATCGTGCCGACGCCGGCCTCACTGACCAGCTTGACGTTGATGTTGGCGTGGCGGTTGGCATTCTTGAGGTCGTAGATAAGCTCTGCAAGGTCTTCGATGGAGTAGATGTCGTGGTGCGGCGGGGGAGAAATGAGGCCGACACCGGTAGTGCTGTGACGGGTCTTGGCGATCCACGGGTACACTTTTGCGCCGGGCAGATTGCCGCCCTCGCCGGGCTTTGCGCCCTGTGCCAGTTTGATTTGAATCTCCTCTGCCGAGACAAGATACTTGCTGGTGACGCCGAAGCGGGCGGAAGCCACCTGCTTTATCTTGGAATTGCTCTCGCTGTGGTAGCGCTCTTCGGGCTCACCGCCCTCGCCGGTGTTGCTCCGGCCGCCGAGGCGGTTCAGTGCGATGGCGATGGTCTCGTGGGCCTCGCTGCTCAGTGCGCCGTAGCTCATGGCAGCGGCCTTGAACCGCTTGACGATGGAGCTCACCGGCTCTACCTCGTCCAGCGGGATGCCGCCGTCGGGGGCATAGTTGAAGTCCAGCAGACTGCGCAGATGGACGCCGTTCTGGCCCATGTTGTCCACGGTGTGGGTGAACTGCTTGAAGGTGTCGTAGTCACCGGTGAAGCAGGCTTTCTGGAACAGGTGGATGGTCTGGGGGTTGAAGAGGTGCTCTTCCTTGCCGCTGCGGAACTTGTGGGCGCCGCCGTCTTCCAGCTGCATGTTGATGTCAAGGCCCAGCGGGTCGAAGGCTGCGTTGTGCAGGGCCTCCACGTCAGCCTGAATGTCCTCGAGGCCGATGCCGCCCACACGGCTCACCGTGCCGGTGAAATACTTGTCGATGACGTCCCTGGAGATGCCGACGGCCTCGAAGATCTGGCTGCTCTGGTAGCTCTGGATGGTGGAGATGCCCATCTTGGAGGCAATCTTCACGATGCCGCCCAGCACAGCCTTGTTGTAGTCGTCCACGGCGGCGTAATAATCTTTGTCCAGCAGGCCGTCGTCGATGAGTTGGCCGATGGTCTCATGGGCCAGATAGGGGTTGACGGCACAGGCACCGTAGCCCAGCAGAGCGGCAAAGTGATGCACTTCATGAGGCTCTGCGCTCTCGAGGATGAGGGCCAGTGCGGTGCTCTTCTTGGTGCGGATGAGGTACTGGGACACGGCAGAAACCGCCAGCAGGCTGGGGATGGCCACATGGTACTCGTCAATGTCCCGGTCGGACAGGATGATGATGTTCGCACCCTCTTTATAAGCGCGGTCTACCTCCAGGAAAACGCGGTCGATGGCCTTTTCGAGGCTGGTGTTCTTGTAGTAGTTGATGGAGACAGTGGAGACTTTGAAGCCCGGGACGTTCATGTACTTGATGCGGAGAAGGTCAGTGGACGTGAGGATGGGATTGTTGACCTTGAGTACCTTGCAGTTTTCGGGCTTGTCTTCCAGCAGGTTGCCGTGTGCGCCCACATAGACGCTGGTGGAGGTGACGACCTTCTCGCGGATGGCGTCGATGGGCGGGTTCGTCACCTGTGCAAAACGCTGCTTGAAATAATTGAAGAGCGGTGGGTGCTGGCCGCTGAGGACGGCAAGCGGGGTATCGGTACCCATTGCGCCGGAAGGCTCTGCGCCCTGACGTGCCATGGGCAGGATGAGGGTGCTGATGTCCTCATACTTGTAGCCGAACACCTTCTGCAGGCGCAGCAGGTCGTCGCCGGTGTAGCTGGGGGTCTTGATGTTGGGGATCTTGAGGTCCTTCAGCTGGACGAGGTTGCGGTCTATCCACTCGCCGTACGGCTCACGGCTGGCGTAGTATTCCTTCAGCTTCTCGTCGTCCACGACTTCGCCCTTGACGGTGTCCACCAGCAGCATCTTGCCGGGGCGGAGACGGTCTTTGACCAGAATGTTCTCCGGCTCACAGGGCAGCACGCCCACCTCGGAAGAGAGGATCATCCTGCCGTCTTTGGTGATGTAGTAGCGGCTGGGGCGCAGACCGTTGCGGTCCAGCACAGCGCCCACCACGTCGCCATCGGAGAAGAGGATGGCGGCAGGGCCGTCCCAGGGTTCCAGCATGGTGGCGTAATACTGGTAGAAGTCCCGCTTTTTCTGGCTGATGTTCTTGTTGTTCTCCCAGGGCTCCGGGATGGTGATCATGACAGCCAGCGGCAGATCCATGCCGTTCATCACCATGAACTCGAGGGCGTTGTCCAGCATGGCGGAGTCGGAGCCGGAGGTGTTGATGATGGGCAGGATCTTGTTCATGTCCTCCTTCATGATGGGGGAGGAGATGGTCTCTTCACGGGCCAGCATGGCGTCGGTGTTGCCCTTGATGGTGTTGATCTCGCCGTTGTGGAGGATGAAGCGGTTGGGGTGGGCGCGCATCCAGCTGGGGTTGGTGTTGGTGGAGAAGCGGCTATGGACCATGCCGATGGCGGATTCATAATCCTCGTCCTGCAGATCGAGGTAGAACTGGCGCAGGTCGTGGACGAGGAACATGCCCTTGTACACGATGGTGCGGCTGGACAGACTGGGGACATAGGTGCCGTTGCTGGCCTGCTCGAAGACCCGGCGGACGATGTAGAGCTTGCGGTCAAAGTCGATGCCCTTGCTCACCTTGGCGGGCTTTTTGATGAAGCACTGCCAGATGGCGGGCATACAGTCGCGGGCTTTCTGGCCCACGGCGTCGGGGTCTACAGGCACTTCGCGCCATGCCAGAAACTCGAGGCCCTCTTTGCGGGTGACAAGCTCAAAAAGCTTCATGGCCTGGGCGCGCAGGTGTTCGTTCTGGGGGAAGAAGAACATACCTACGCCGTATTCGCGCTCGTTGCCAAGGCTGATGTTCAGCTCGTCGGCTACCTTGGCAAAGAAGCGGTGGCTGATCTGCAGCATGATGCCCACGCCGTCGCCGGTCTTGCCCTCGGCGTCCTTGCCGGCGCGGTGCTCAAGGCGCTCCACGATGGACAGCGCGTCGCTGACGGTCTGGTGGCTCTTGCGGCCCTTGATGTCCACGACGGCACCGATGCCGCAGGCGTCGTGCTCGAACTGGGGGTCATAGAGGCCCAGAGGCCCTTTTTGCTCCGTGAAATTTTCCATAGACTTTCCCATCCTTTTTTCGATTTTCCGGAGAATATCCTGGCAATGCTGCGGCACATTCCGCAGAGTCCCTCTTAATGCCGGTAAAAAGAAAAGGCGTCCCAGATGGGTCGGCAAAGACTCATCTGGAACGCCCTTGTTCCGGATAACAAGAATATTATACAAAGGTGCTGAAAGAGATTCAAGTGACAGCTGCACCAAATGTGGGTACACGGCGACGGTTCTTCTTGTGAAAAACAGACACGCAGAGTAGGAAATAGTATGCCTTTTCCGGCTCAGTGTCGGCCCAGACAGGCGGCAAGATCGTCCTCCGGCGTGGTGATGGGCCGGAGGTCATACTTCTCCTGCAAAACAGCGGCCACCCCGGGGGAGAGGAAGGCGGGCAGGGTGGGGCCGAGACGGATGCCCCGGATGCCCAGCGCCAGCAGGGCCATCAGCACACAGACTGCCTTCTGCTCGAACCAGCAGAGGATGATGGAGAGGGGCAGCTCGTTGACCGAGCAGTCAAAAGCTTCGGCCAGACCCAGCGCGATCCGGATGGCACTGTAGGCGTCGTTGCACTGGCCCACGTCGAGGATGCGGGGCAGACCCGCCACCGTACCCAGCGGCAGGTCGTTGAGCCGGAACTTGCCGCAGGCCAGCGTCAGGATGACGGTGTCGGGCGGGGTCAGCTTGGCAAAATCCGTGTAGTACCGGCGGGAGGGGCGGGTGCCGTCGCAGCCG
>OMGL01002246.1_pt1 | contig 10161 bp, 12 predicted proteins | sample 1645831 | NCBI WGS metagenome assembly OMGL01 (sample SAMN00849301, study PRJEB25192) | human gut metagenome | reverse complement strand
GCTGCCACCACGTTTTCTCACGGCACTTTCGGTTCCAAAAGTGCCTACCCGTGAACAGTAACTCTGTTACCATTCTTGTCTTGCATATATATGTTAAACACCAGAATTTCCAGTTCCGGAAATTTACTTGCTCTGCACAAACAGCCAGTCTCTGACTGCTTCTGGCTCTTACTCCTGCAGGTTTACCATCACATCCGAAACATCCACTTTCTTATCGATCAGCCCGCTCTCGCTCATCCAGTCGATGTTTTCCTGCCAGCACTCTTCGGTCTGGGTCAAAAACGGAACCTCATCGCTCTCCATGAGCGGCAGAAGTGTCTCACAGGACTTTTCCTCCACGCTCTGGGTCAGAGGGAAGTTTTCCTCATTCTGATTATTCATCAGGATTGCCAGGCAGCCATTCGGATCGTTCTTAAAGTCTTCAAAGCCCTTCTTCGATGCGCGTAAGAATCCTTCCAGAACTTCCGGCTCCTGCTGGATCATTTCGTTGTTGGCAAGGAATACTTCCTCATAATAATTCGGGATTCCATATCCATCTGCCATGAAGTAGTTGACATCAAAGCCCTCTTCCTCCATCTGCGGAACCTCATGGTTGACAAGGCATCCGATCGTCGCATCCACATTGCCGGTCGTCATAGAACTCATCAGTTCAAATCCGACATCGATCAGGTTTACATCCGATGCATCCGCTCCCACATATTCCATCATGCTCTTGACAACCGCCTCGCTGAGTGCTGTTCCGCCGTAACCAACGGTCTTTCCAACCAGATTTTCCGGTCCTGTGATATTCTTATCCTTTAAAGAAAGAACGACACTTAACGGGGACTGCACGATCGCACCGATGGATTTGATCTTCGTTCCCTGATTGGCAACCGCCTGGATCACATCCTGCTGATAGTACATGCCGATCTCCGCCTTTCCAGCCGCTACCAGTGATAACGCATCGTTCGCATTGGCCGGAAAACGCACTTTCACATCCAGTCCTTCTTCCGCATAATAACCGCGCTCGATCGCCGTATAAATAAAAGTATGGATCGCATTCGGATACCAGTCAAGAACCACATTGATCTCCTTAAGATCCTGACTTTTTCCATCTTCCGAGGTCTGTTTCGCATCCGTGCCCTCTGCCTGAGCAGCTGTCTCACTCTTTTCGCTGGCCGTTCCACATCCGCCAAGTGTCATCATTCCCATCACTGCTGCCATCACTGCGGCAGCCATTCTCATTCGTTTTTTCATCTCATATCCTTTCAGTTTTACAAATTTCCGTCTATATTTCCCTATCACTTATCTGTTTTCCAGTTTTTTTTGCATATGACTTGCTGGATTCACATACCAATCTCAAAGATCTGCACTTCTTCACGAGTAGCTTTTTTGTGAATACACTTTTTTCGGTCTGCAGCACACATTTCAAAAATACAGACTTTTCAATATCCGCACACATACTTCAAAATTTCATCCTATATCACAATTTCCTACTCATTCCTCCAGAAAATCATCCGCTTTTCAAGCAGCGAGACAACCCACGTTGCCGCCATCGCCACTACCGATAAGAGCAGAATCGGTGCAAATACACCAGCTCCATCTAACTGGGTCATCATTCTCCGGCTGAAATATCCGAGTCCGCTTTGAGCGCCCAGCCATTCTCCAATCGCCGCTCCGATGATCGACAGCGGTACCGCCATCTTGATCGCTGAAAAAAAGTACGGAAGCGTCGCCGGAATCTTTAATTTCAAAAAGATCTGACGTTTATCCGCTCCAAATGTAAACAAAAGTTCTTCCATTTCCGTCTTCACCGACCGGAACCCGTCAAATACCGTGATCGTGATCGGGAAAAACGTAATTAGTACCGTTACCAGCACCTTGCTCCAGATCGTGTAGCCAAACCAGAGGACAAACAGCGGTGCCAGCGCCGTCGTCGGGATTGTCTGCGAGGCGATGATCAGCGGATACAGCGCCTTTCTTGCCGTCTCACTGGCATCCATCAGCACAGCCAGTCCCACGCCCAGCACGATCGAGATCAAAAGTCCAATCACGACTACCGACATCGTCGCCGGCAGATGTGCCGTAAATAATGGACCCCGAAGTTCCCACAGCCGTACAACCACCTGAACCGGAGACGGGAGAATATAGGCCGCATCAATCCCCATAGCCGCTGCCTGCCATGTAAACAGAAGCACCGCCACCAGAATCAGGGCTGGAAGATTCGCATTCATCCGGCTTCCCATTTTATTTATTTTTTTCTGTTCCATCACGCCTTCTCCTTCTTAAGCATTCCGATCAGTTCTTCCTTTAAGGACAGAATCTCCGGTCTGCGAAGCTCTTCCCGGGATCGCGGATATCCCGCCGGGACCTCGATGGAGCGCAGATGTGTGATCGGTGACTGTTCCACCACGAGAATCCGGCTGGACAGAAACACCGCTTCTTCCACATCATGCGTGATGAAAAGAACCGTCTTTTTCTCCTTCTCCCACTGTTCCAGAAGCCACTCCCGCATAGACAGTCTTGTCAGATAATCCAGGGCTGAAAACGGCTCATCCAAAAGCAGAAGGTCTGAACCCGTCAGAACCGTTCTCGCAAAGGCGGCTCTCTGGCGCATACCGCCGGAAAGCTCTTTCGGAGTCTTATCTCCCCAGTCTGCAAGTCCAACCGATTGAAGCGCATCATCCGCTTTTTTCTGCATCTGTTCCTTCGAATATCCGCCCTGAATCTCCATCGGAAGCATCAGATTCTCCCGCACGGTGCGCCATGGAAACAGCAGATCCTGCTGCGGCATATATCCGCAGTAATTTTTCTTCGTTTCGATCGATTCCCCATCCACCCGGATCACACCGGAAGCCGGGGTAAGAAGCTTATTTACCAGCCGGAAGATCGTACTTTTTCCACAGCCGGAAGCGCCGATGATGGACACAAACTCCCCATCCTGGACTTCAAACGACAGATGGTCAATGATCGAAAAATTCTCTACCGCATATTGGAAACGCACGTTGTCAAATGTAAGCATATTTACCGCCTCATTTCCCACGCCATATCCCAGAATGCCGCTTCATAGCGGGAGCAGGCCACAAAAATATCCACCAGATGTTTCTTTTGTTTCTCAGACAGATCCTCTGCCAGATGGTTCATCCACTCTACAAGGACTTCATTTTCCTTGTGGTAAGACTCGGAAGCGTATCCCCGGATCCACTCCCCATAAAATGGATGTTTGTCGGCATCCGGTCTGTCTGCTGCGATTTTCTTCGCAATCCATTCATAGCTGAGGGCGCAGGACAATATCGCTGCTGCCGCCTCCGGCGCGCCCCCCTCATAAGCGATGCGAAGCATATAAGAAGTATAAGAAAGGTTATCCAGAGCGACCGGCGTCTGTTCCGCCTCTTCTCTGGTTATCCCCAAACGTTCCATGTAAGCACGGTGAATATCCATCTCCCCATCCAGAATCGAGTGGGTATATCCGGCAAACAGGCGCATAAATGCGAGATCCGTTGATTTTGCCGCCCCGATGGAAAACACCTTTGTGTAATCAATCAGATACAGATAATCCTGTATCATATAATATTTGAATTTATCATGATCCAGACTGCCGTCCGCAATGCCTTTTACGAACGGTTTTTCATTGTAACCAGCCCAGATCTCCTTTGTGGCTTCCAAAAGCCTCTCTGTCATTGTCATACGCGTTCCTCCGCAAATCCTTTTCCCCGGAAATCAAATCCATGATCCATCGGACCGGATCCTTTGCCGAGATCCAGCATCGCTCCCAGTGCGCCGGAAATATATGCTTTGGCACGCTCCACCGCGGTGTCGAGATCATAGCCCTTCGCCAGATTGGATGCAATCGCGCTGGACAGGGTACAGCCCGTCCCATGGGTGTTGGAATTGTGGATGCGTTTTCCGTTAAACCAACGGTATCCGCCGTCCCGGTATAAAAGATCGTTGGCATCATTTAACTGATGTCCGCCCTTGCAGAGAACCTCACAATGGTACGTTTCACTGATCCATTTTGCTGCCGCAATCATATCGTCGGCAGACTTAATTTTCATTCCCGATAAGACCTCTGCCTCCGGAATGTTCGGTGTCAGAACCGCCGCTAATGGAAAAAGCGATTCTTTCAAGGTGTCGATAGCGTCGTCGCCGATTAACTTTGCTCCGCTCGTCGCCACCATAACCGGGTCCACAACAATGTTTTCTGCCTGGTACTCACAAAGCTTCTTCGCAATCGACTTGATCAGTCCGGTTGAAGAAACCATACCGATCTTTACCGCATCCGGACGAATATCCGTAAATACGCTGTCAATCTGCTGTTCCAGAAATTCCGGGGTTACCTCAAAAATCCCCTGGACGCCGGTTGTGTTCTGGGCCGTCAGCGCCGTGATCGCACTCATTCCATATACTCCATTGGCGATCATCGTCTTTAAATCGGCCTGGATACCGGCGCCTCCGCTGCAATCACTTCCAGCGATTGTTAATGCTGTCTTCATAATTAACTCCTTTCAGGCATCAATAACTTTTATAAGGCGACACAAGGTGGTGCCCCCAATGTGCCGCCATAAAAAACTTTTTGCAAAGTTTCTTACCATTTTTTAATGAAGCTTTTTTCACAAGCTTTTTCTCATAAACTTTTTCATGCCATTTTTTTGACAAAATGACAACGTTTTCATCTTTACAGAACCTTTTTTACAGCTTCCTTCAGTTCCTCTGCTGCCTTTTCAATATCATCGGCCGCAAACAAGGCGCTGACCACTGCAATGCCGTCCACACCTGTTCCTTTTAACAGTTCCAGATGTTCTTTATTCAGTCCGCCGATCGCAACAACCGGAATATCGACTGCCTGACAGATCTTGGCAAGCATCCCCGGCGTCACGGCATCGGCGTCCTTTTTGGTTCCCGTCGGATAGATGGCTCCGACTCCCAGATAATCCGCCCCATGCTTTTTCGCAAGAAGCGCCTGTTCTACATTTTTGCAGGAAACGCCGATGATCTTATCTGGTCCCAGCTTTTCCCGGACCTTTCCCGCTTCCATATCGCTCTGTCCCACATGGACGCCGTCCGCATCCACCGCCAGGGCAATCTCCACGTTGTCATTGATCACAAACGGAACCTGATACTTTCTGCAAAGCATTTTAAGCTTCTTTGCCTCCTCCAGAAACTCCGCCTCGTCAAGCTCCTTTTCTCTCAGCTGGACAAACGTCGCCCCGCCCTTCAAAGCTTTCTCAACCTGACTCTCCAGAGTTTCCCCCTTCAGCCATGCGCGGTCTGTCACCGCGTAAAGCAGCATATCTTCCGGTCTGCAGTTCATCTGCATTTCCTCCTTCTCTCAGCTGTTCTTATAAAAACGGACACTAAAGCTCTATTATCTTACTTCAAATTTTGCTCCAGCCTCCAGCGCTTCTCCGTTCATGCGATAAATAGCATCAATGATATAATTCCGATAAGTCGCATTGCCGTCCAGTTCACTTAAACGGGCGTATGCCGTCTCCCCGGCCAGTCCCATCGCGCAGACTGCCGCAGCAGCTGCCTCAAGCGGCTGTTCCTGGTTGGCTGTCACAAAGGCCGCCGTCAGAGCCGAGAGCTGACAGCCGGTTCCCGTGATGGAAGACATCTCCGGACGACCGTTGTAAATGCAGTATGCCTTCTCCGCATCCGCCACAATGTCGATCGCACCGGTAATCGCAACGACCGCGTTCATCTTTCCAGCAAATGCCTTCGCAAAAGCTGCCGCCTCGTCCAGGTTTTCCTTCGTCACCCGGTCTGCCAGATCGGCATCCACACCCTTCGTCGTTCCATTTCCAAGTGCCAGTGTCTTGATCTCCGAAATGTTCCCGCGGATCACGGTAAACCTGACTTCCTTTAAAAGCTGATTGGCGGTCTCTGTTCTGAGTTTCGACGCACCGGCGCCTACCGGGTCTAAAACTACCGGATGACCCAGCTCATTTGCCCGCTTTCCGGCAAGCAGCATGGATTCGATGGTCCGGCTGTTTAATGTGCCGATATTGATATTCAGTCCGCCGCAGATGGTCTGGATATCCGAAACTTCGTCCTTATCATCCGCCATGATCGGGGACGCGCCGCATGCGAGTACCACGTTGGCACAGTCATTGACAGTCACGTAGTTCGTGATGTTATGGATTAACGGACATTTTTCTCTTACATTATCAAATATTTCTTTAAACATGTGCTGGCTTCTCCTCTCTCAGTGCTTCCTGCATTCCTGCTAAAATATTGGCTTTCTTTAAACTTAAAATCAGAACCGCGCTTATGATCGCGCCTCCCGCGGTCGAGATCAAAAACGGAACCACATAGGCATAGACAGCCAGTCCCGCCGCGCTCTTTCCCATCAGGAAAACCGCCACCGGATATGCCGCAAATCCGCCCAGAATGGACGTTCCAAGCACCTCACCGATCAAAGTTGCAAACACACTCTGCGTTTTCTTGTAAACCAGTCCGCAGATCAGGGCGCCAAACATACTGCCCGGAAATGCCATCAGACTTCCAAGTCCTAACAGATTTCGGATCAGCGCCGCTGCAAAGGCCGCTCCCAGTCCATAGCCCGGTCCCAGAAGAACGGCACACAGGATATTTACCATATGCTGTACCGGGGAACACTTACTTCCGAACACCGGAACGGAAAATAAACTTCCTACGACGGCAACGGCACAGAATACAGCCGCAATCGCCAGTTTTTTCGTGTTTGTCTTATTCATTTTTCTTCTCCTTCTTTGAAAATTTGCAACTGTTCTGTTTCTTTGATATTCTTGAACAGTTACGAACAATTTACGTTTTCTGCATGAAATTCGGTCGATACTCTCTGGTATCCTCTCACGCCGGAACACGGCTTCCCATCGCTGCCTACAAAGCCCAGGGCGCTCCCCCTCAGCTCGCCGCACACATGCGGAATACGTTCCCCCTTTCAAAGAATTTAATTTTAAAAGAATGTGCCCTGGCACATTCCCGCGCCGAGCGCGGTTGCTTGCGACATGATTCCCTTCCGCCGCAGTGCGATCCCGCCCGGTAGGGCTTTTTATATAACAGGAAATTTCAACGGATTTTCCTGTTATATGAAAAAACAGGAGATACCCCTGCGGATATCTCCTGTAAAAATTCATCTCATGACTTCCTACGACGGCATTATCCGCATCAGGTTAAAGGGTCGAAGTTCGATTACTTCCTCTCAGCCCGCCAACGAGCTCCCCTGTTTTTTGTAAGACTTATTATAGCGCATCTGGCGGAATTTTCAAGTATGACTTTCTGGTACACTTTTATCCCCTATCCTTTCACGATCAAGGTCAGCGTAAGCGCCCGCCAGATTCCGGTGAGTCCCATAATGCCACCCAAAAGAATCGCTAATGGGATCCTGAGACCGGTAAATGTAATGCTGAGCAGACTGCAAAGGCGCGTCTGCAATCAGCTGAGGCGTTCCATTCGTGTTATTACACAAATCCCCCAAAACCTCTACACAACTCACTACACACTTTTTTACACAATTCGCATAAGAAGATATAATAAATTGCAACAAGTTATATAAAAAAGTATCAAAAAACAGTACACAAAAAAGTGCTGAAACCCTACATAAATACTGGGTTTCAGCACTTTCTAATAAGTTATATGAAGTTACAACAAGTAGTTCGCTTACTGTGCCATCTGCTTTGCAACTTCCTCTGCAAAGTTCTCTTCCTTCTTTTCGATACCTTCACCAGTCTCGAAACGAACGAACTTCTTAACAGTGATCTTCGCGCCATTCTCTTTAGCAACCTGAGCTACATACTGAGCTACGCTCTGCTTGCCATCCTCAGCCTTAACATATACCTGATCCAGAAGACAGATCTCTTTGAGCTCTTTCTTGATACGACCCATAACCATGCCGCTGATGATCTTGTCGTTTGCGTCCGGCTTCTCGTTCTTAGCTGCTACAGTCAGGATCTCTTTCTCTTTTGCGATGTAATCTGCATCTACTTCGCTGTCGTTGGTGTACAGCGGTTTCAGAGCTGCAGCCTGCATAGCTACGTTCTTAGCCATCTCTTTGATTGCATCGTTTACAACGTCAGTTTCAACGTCTACCAGAACGCCGATCTTGCCGCCTGCATGGATGTAGGAAGCAACGAAACCGTTCTCCTCAGCTAACTGAGCAAAACGACGGATCTTCATGTTCTCGCCGATGATGGAGATCTGGGAAGACAGAGCCTCTGCAACTGTCAGGGACGGATCCTTTGCCCATTTTTCAGCCAGGAATGCGTCAATATCTGCTGCGCTTGTGTTCAGCGCCTGCTCAGCAACATCAGATACATAGTTCTGGAACTTCTCGTTCTTAGCTACGAAGTCTGTCTCTGCGTTTACTTCTACTACAACTGCCTTCTTTTCATCAGCGGTAACCTTAGTCATAACGATACCCTCTGCTGCAATACGGCCAGCTTTCTTAGTAGCGCCTGCAAGTCCTTTTTCTCTCAGGAACTCAACAGCTTTGTCCATGTCGCCATCTGTAGCTGCAAGAGCTTTCTTACAGTCCATCATACCAGCGCCTGTCATTTCACGTAACTCTTTTACCATTGCGGCTGTAACTGCCATCTTAAATCCCTCCGTGTATATAAATTCAGGTACACGTTCGTATACCCGCGCGGAGCACGCTTTTATGCGGAAAACCGCGGCGTGCTCCTGGTCTTTTGGTTTCAGTTTTTAATTTTGGGGTTAATTAAGCCTCTGTAGCCTCTGCTTCGCCCTCTGCTGCAGCTGCCTCAGCCTCGCCCTGCTTAGCTTCGATAACAGCGTCTGCCATTCTGGAAACGATCAGTTTTACGGCACGGATAGCATCATCGTTACCCGGGATTACATAATCCAGCTCTTCCGGATCACAGTTTGTATCAGCGATACCGATCAGTGGAATACCTAATGTATGTGCTTCCTGAATGCAGATTCTCTCCTTCTTAGGATCTACAACGAAGATAGCATCCGGAATCTTCTTCATTTCCTTGATTCCGCCAAGGTTCTTCTCAAGCTTCTCCCACTCCTTCTTCAGCTCGATAACTTCCTTCTTTGGCAGTACATCAAAAGTACCGTCCTCAGACATGGTCTCGATCTGACGAAGACGAGCGATTCTGCTCTGGATTGTCTTGAAGTTAGTAAGCATACCGCCTAACCATCTCTCGTTGATGTAGTACATACCACAACGCTCAGCCTCTGTCTTAACAGCCTCCTGAGCCTGCTTCTTAGTACCAACGAATAATACTGTACCGCCGTCAGCAACGATATCAGCTAATGCATGATAGCACTCATCTACCTTAGTAACGGACTTCTGTAAGTCGATGATGTAGATTCCGTTTCTCTCTGTGTAGATGTACTCTGCCATCTTAGGGTTCCATCTTCTTGTCTGGTGACCAAAGTGTACACCAGCTTCAAGAAGCTGCTTCATTGATACTACTCCCATTGTAGTAACCTCCTGTTTGGTTTTAGATTTCTGCTTTCGCAGATGTTTTTATCCTCCGGACGGCTTTACTTGCTTTCACCTGTCTTACGGCAGGACCAACGGCAAAAACCTGTCCGTGCGAATTGCTTTAATATTATATCATATTTTCTATTTCATTTCAAGAGTTTACGACAATTTATTTTAACAAATTTTCGATTTTTACAGTTCTGCTCTTTGTGCATACTGCACTATCATTGAATTTTACAAGTATGGTATCTTCGCCGATAAGCTCGATATCCGAGCATTTTATGATAATATCCTCATCTCTGCCCATGATACCGAAAGCCCTTGGTTTGCCATAGACGATCAGTGAAACTATATTCGCTCCCTGAGTATCCATTTCTATATCATCAACATAGCCTATTTTCAGTCCTGTTCGCATATTGACGACCTCTTTATTTCGTAAGCTTGAAAAACTACATATCATGAAACCTTCCCCTTTCAAAAAAAGTGCATACCCTTTATAATAGGTATGCACTTTGGGGATCGTCCTATGTATGATCGTTTTTGTTTTTGTAATACATCTCCAACTGATCGTTATACAAATGCTTTATATATAAAGCTATGGTGTTTATGTACATTGCATTTGTAGGCTTTGTTCCGTTAGCAAGGCAACTTTCAAAAAGCATTTGCTTATCCACAGGCTTCATTTTTTCCCAGCCTGAAACTATAGCACTTCTTGTTGAATGTCCCTGTCCCAACAGTCTATGCCC
>OMGL01002238.1_pt1 | contig 10185 bp, 7 predicted proteins | sample 1645831 | NCBI WGS metagenome assembly OMGL01 (sample SAMN00849301, study PRJEB25192) | human gut metagenome | reverse complement strand
AACCTACAGATAGGTCATCGGTTATCTCTTCGATTCCTTTTATGCCGATACGGGAAGCGGTGTTTAATCCAGACTGCATCGTAATCGTGTTGTCTTTATGCGTATCTCCTCCGTAATTGTCATATGCGATACCGGTATCAATACGCCCATAAATGGTGACGGCGCTTTCGGCTTGAACAGAGCAGGCAACAAGAAGGGAAGAAATAATCAGCGAATATTTGAATGTTTTCATTTTGATTACAAATTACAAGTTACAAATTACTGTGAACTAATTGTCCTGTTTTTCTTCGTTAAAGGATAAATAAGTCTCTATATCCTTGTCGCCACGTCCGGATACAGTTAATACGACTACATCTTCCGGTTTGAATTTCAACTTTTTTAAAGCGCCAAGCGCATGAGCTGATTCCAGTGCGGGGATAATTCCTTCAAACTTAGTCAGTTCATAAGCAGCTTCTATGGCTTCGTCATCGTTTATTGCCAGAACGTTGGCGCGTCTTTGTGCGGCAAGATTCGCGTGTATCGGTCCGATTCCCGGATAATCGAGTCCGGCAGAAATAGAATAAACCGGTGCGATCTGACCGTATTCGTCCTGGCAGAATAAAGATTTCATGCCATGGAAAATTCCCAGACGGCCGGTAGCAATGGTCGCTGCTGTTTCCGGTGTATCCGCTCCCCGTCCTGCTGCCTCGCAACCGATCAGCTTAACAGACGGATCGTTGATAAAGTTATAAAATGCGCCAATAGCATTGGAACCGCCGCCTACGCAGGCAAGCACTGCATCCGGAAGCTTTCCTTCTTTTTCCATCAGCTGTTCCTTGATCTCCTTGGAGATAACTGCCTGGAAGTCTCTTACGATAGTCGGGAACGGATGTGGTCCCATAACAGAACCAAGGCAGTAATGGGTATCGCTGATGCGGTTGGTCCACTCTCTGAAGCATGCAGAGCAGGCATCCTTTAAGGTTCCGGTACCTGTAGTTACAGGGATAACGGTTGCTCCTAGCAGTCTCATACGGTATACGTTTAAAGCCTGACGCTCGGTGTCTTCCTTACCCATATAAACCACACATTCCATTCCCATAAGAGCTGCTGCTGTAGCGGTTGCAACACCGTGCTGGCCTGCGCCGGTCTCAGCGATGAGGCGGGTCTTGCCCATTTTCTTGGCTAACAGCGCCTGTCCTAAAACATTGTTGATCTTGTGAGCGCCAGTGTGGTTTAAGTCCTCTCTCTTTAAGTAGATCTTGGCTCCGCCCAGGTCTTTGGTCATCTTTTCTGCATAATACAGACGGCTTGGACGACCTGCATACTCATTTAACAATTCAGTCAGCTCCGCCTGAAACTGAGGATCATCTTTGTAATGATTGTAAGCCTCTTCCAGTTCGATCACTGCGTTCATCAGTGTTTCCGGAATATACTGGCCACCATGGATTCCGAAACGTCCTTTTGCATTTGACATATTTTTTTCCTCCTCTTGCCTTTCATGTACCATTTGTACACTTATCTGTGTCTGTTGTACATTTACCTGTGTTTTTTCCTTCTTTTCCTTCATCTGACGGGGCAGTTGTCAATGTTTCGTGCAAACACGGACTTTGACCGGCTGCTCACGCAAAAAAGTCCCTGACGATATAAATATCATAAGGGACGGAATAAACCGCGGTGCCACCTCTGTTTCACATAAGCTGTGCGCTCTGCGTAGTACAATCATACTACCGGCTATTAACGTCAGCCCCACGTCGCAGAATACTCGAAGTCACCTTCTTTGACTGCGCCCTCAACGGTCCATTTGACAATCTGGGATCTATCGGACTTCCACCAACGCCGACTCTCTGTGAGGCCATAACTGCCGTTATCTCCGTTTCAACGGTTTTCTAATGAAGTTGTTTGGAGTATAGCACTGTGACGTGGTGATGTCAAGAGTTTTTATTCGGATTTTCTTCAGTCCTTTTCGTTAATTTCTGAAATTTCAGAAACTGCCTGCAACGCACACACTGTCAGCGCAATTCCATCCATATACTCTTTAATGGATAAATGTTCATTTGGCGCATGATTATCTGAATCAGCATCACTCCATCGCACCTGAATAGCCGGAAGCTTTAAAACATTAGTCCACAAATAATCGGGGGCTGATGATGGTCTGCATGGGTAGATCACATATTCACCATAAATGTCACGACAAATTTCTTCAACAGCCGGCAAATACGGCGTATTCACATCTGTTTTTGAAGAAGGGATATAACCATCATTTTCAATTTTCACATTATCATACCCCATCATCTCAACATGCCTCTTGATACATTGAAATACCTTCTCAGGATCCTGATCTGGTACTAAACGGCAATCGATCAATGCTTCCGCTTTTGCAGGAACTACTCCATTAGCTCCTGTTTTAATCCAGCAAATATTAAATGTAGGCTGTCCTAAAAGTCTCGGATAAAAGTCCTTGCCATAATTAGACGACTTTGCCTCATAGATTGTATTCAAACTGTCCTCTGACTTCGGCAGTTTATCCATGATCTCAATTTCTTTTTTTGTAAAAGGTAATATTCCTTCCTCAAAACCAGGTATCAGAATCTTATCTTTTGATCTGCACTTTCCCAATATCTCCACCAACTGCCACGCAGCTGATGGCAGTACCGGAGCATAACGGGCATGAACATTCCTATTCATCGTTTCAACTGTAATATGAATAGACAAATCTCCCTTTGCCCCCAGAGCAATAATGGGAAGTCCACTGGGATCCTTTGGACCATCGCTGAAAAACACCAGATCCGCTGCCAATTCCGTCCTGTGCTCTGCCAGAAATTCCTCCAATCCTCTACTGCCGCATTCCTCATCCCCTTCAAATACAAAAATAACATTTACGGGAACTTCCATTTTTCTTCTGATAAAGTATTCCAAAGCTTTTAAATGAGCCATTAAAGGTGATTTATTATCAGCACTTCCTCTTGCATAAACTTTTCCATCACGTACTGTAGGAACAAACGGATCTGAATGCCACAATTTTCGTTCTCCAGCCGGTTTCACATCGTAATGGGCATAGATCAGAACTGTCTTTTTTTCCGGATCATTGCCAAACCGCCCTACCAGGACTGGAGCGGGTTTTACAGAATACTTTGTTACTTGAATTCCAATTTCTTCCATTTTTTTCTGGATCCAGTCACAGCACGTTTCAATTCCTTCCCCTGTTTCACTAACACTTATATGACGGATCAGTTCATACCAATCTTCCAAAACCTGATTCTCATAACATTTTAGATATTCCTTGATATCTGATAAAAGTTTTTTGTCTTTCATGTCCATCCTCTTCTACATTTCACTGATTTCTTTTAAAACTGTGGCTGTAAGCTCAGTCCCTTTGATATAATTGGATAAAGTTAAATGTTCATTTGGCGCATGATTATCTGAAGTTGCATCACACCAGCGCACCTGGATCGTAGGCAAACCCAGAATATTGGTCCACAAATAATCCGGTGCTGTTGATGGCCGATTAGGATATACCATGTACGGACCAAATACATTCCGGGTTGCTTTCTCCACTGGAAGCAGATACGGAGTATCAACCGGTGTTTTTGCAGGCTCTGTAATTCCATGACAAATGACTTCTACGTTGTCATATCCTAATTTTTTAATGTATTGTTTCAGATTATCCAATATTTTATTGCCATCCTGGGCAGCTACAAGACGCATATCAATTTTTGCAATTGCCTTTGATGTAAGAACAGTTGCTGTTCCGTTTCCTGTATATCCAGAACTGATTCCTGATATATTAAAACTTGGGGTTCCATTTAATTGTATATAGTAACCCTTATCTGCCGGATAGATCGGATAAGCTCCATAACTTCTAAATAGATTTTCTCTCACGTCCGGCAGTTTATCGTATATAGCTTTTTCAATTTCTGTCGGCTGTACAACATCATCATAAAAGCCTGGGATATGGACAGTACCATCCTCTGTCTTTAATTTATTTAATAGCTGAACCATTTGCCATGCTGCACTTGGCAAAACAGGTGCATATTGGGAATGCACATTTCTGGTCATAGTTGTCAACACTAATTCTACATATAGCATTCCCTTTACACCAAGAGCAATAATCGGCTGGTCATTATGGTTTTTAGATCCATCGCTAAAATATACCATATCAGCTTTTAATAATTCTTTATGTGAGCAAAGAAATTCTGGCAATCCTTCACTATTACTTTCTTCTGAACCCTCAAAAATGGTTTTTATATTAACAGGCAATTCCCCATATTCTTTCAACCAAAATTCAATTGCATTTAAATGAGCCATTAATGGTCCCTTATTGTCTGCTGTTCCACGTCCGTACATTACCCCTTCTATAATTGTTGGCTCAAATGGCGGTGTTCTCCACTGAGTAAGGTCACCCTGAGGTTGTACATCATAATGAGCATATATCAAAACTGTCTTTTTTGAAGGATCTTCTCCAATTTTTCCAATAATCACTGAATGTGGCTCGATTGGATAAGTCTGTACATCCATTCCAATTGCTTTCATCTTTTTCACTATTAGTTCACAGCATTTAGATACTCCTTCACCAGTACTGCTTACACTAGGCTGAGCTACAATCTCTGATAATCCTTCTATAAGTTTACTTTCATTTTCTTTTAAATACTCCCTTAAGCGATCTGAAAAAGACTTATGTTCCATTATAAATCCTCCTTTTTTAATAACATGTCTTCTCAAAACCATGTAATCCATTCAAAAAAAGCCAGACCTTATTCAGGACTGGCTGCACTACAAAAAAGAGAATATTATGCAATTCTCCTTTTCACATTCTATTCATTTCACTGTCTCATTTATCTAAAGCTTCTCACATATTTTCTTTTTTGTCAATCTTTTTTATCTTCAATTATTGCCACTCACCATCTATACCAACATTACTTTGATAATACAAAGCGGATCATGTCCAAAAAACGGGTGAAAACCGGATATTGTTTCATTTTTTCCGGATAAAAAGCCATATAATCCACCGTAATCGGAGGATTTCCTATAAGAAAACAAGCAGGTTTGCGTTCTTCGTTAAAATATGATAGATAGCTTTCAAAAATAAAGCCAACCCCTGCGCCTGCAGTGACCAGGCGTAAAATAGTCTCTGTTCTGGTATATATCTCTATTGTTTCTGGTCTCCATCCTAAAGAGGCAAAAAGTTGTTCTGCATGTTCCCTCAATGTATATGCTTCCGGCAGCAACATAAAATTTTCATTTTTAAACCAAGATAAATCGATCCAAGGATATGGCTTGGCAGATTTAATTCCATATGCGTTTAGCAAATGATTCTTTGGAGTGATAAACAGCAACCGGTCCTTCATCAAAAATTCCGCACTTATTCCCGGTATCTGCCTCATATGATTATGAAGTAAAAGATCAATTTCTCCCCTTTCCAGCATATTAAACAAATTTTCACCATGATTTTCGTTAAAAACAACATCCAATTTAGGAAATTCCTGTTTAACTGCCATAGTCAATGGCGGCACAACATGAGGAGCTCTGATCTGCTGGATTCCTACTCTAATACATGATAAATCCCGTTTTTTCAACACCTGAAGTTCTCTATCAAATTCTTCTTTTATGCAGAGCATCTTTTTAGCCTTATTAATATAAAGCTCCCCAGCAGGAGTTAATTTCATAGGAACTGCAGAGCGGTCAAATAACTTTACATCCAAATCCTTTTCCAAATGATTTAAGAATGTAGTTAATGCCGGTTGACTAATTCCCAGTTCTTTTGCCGCTCTTGTAATATTACTATGACGTTCCAAAGAAAGCATATAAATTTGTTCTTTTAAATTCAAAGACCATTTTCCTCCTCTCTGCCAAATATGCAAAATTTTCTCAGTATAATCAAACATTATGGGAAGCATTCTGTTATAAACAGATTTTATCTTTACAATTCTTTGTTTATTGATTATACTTCACTCAACATTTTCCTGCAACAGGAAGCTGTTTCTTTTCATTTCTGTTCTCATTTTCTTAATTTTTACTAAAGGGGGAATTTTTATGCTATCAGAAAAACAAAACGTACCTAAGAAAAAGTTCAAAGTGCCTCATACCTTTGTCATCATCATTGGTATCGTATTCATTGCCTCAATACTCACATGGATTCTACCGGCGGGAGAATTTGCCCGTGTTGAAAATGCTCAGGGAATTAAAGTAGTTGTTCCTGATCAGTTTTCATTTATTGCTAAAACCCCTGTAAATCCACTTTTAATTCCTAATTATATTATAGACGGTTTTTCCAGCAGTGCCAAACTGATTTTTATGGTCATCATGTCTGGTGGTGCTTTTAATGTTCTGGTTGAAACCGGTGCACTTCAGGTACTAATCGCAAAAGTAGTTGCAAAATTTGGCAATAAGGAAGCTATTTTCATCCCGCTTCTGCTCCTGGTTTTCGCTGCCATTGCTACTACACAGTCTGTAACTGTATTTATTGGATTTACTCCTGTTATCATTATGATGACAAGAGCTATGGGATTTGACTCCATTACTGGTGCTGCACTGCCACTTTTAGGTGGTGCCATTGGTTTTTCCACAGGTACTTTAAATACCTCAACTACCATTGTTGCCCAGAAAATTGCAGAACTTCCACTTTACTCCGGTATTCAATACCGTTTCTTCTGCTTCTTCGTTTTCTGGATTTTTACCAGTATTGCCCTGATCCGTTACGCACGTAAAGTCAAATCCAATCCTGCTTCAAGCCCTATGTACGAATTGGATAAACTGAGAAATGATGAAGATGTTGATGCCTCTCACGACTCTTCTCTGACTCCACGTAAGCTTCTGGTTCTTTTAACTTTAATTGGTTCCCTTGTTGTTATGGTATGGGGTTGTGTAACACGAGGATGGGATCTTCCTGAAATATCTGTTGTCTTTATCTGGCTTGGTGTAATTTCAGGTGCTTTTGCTGGGTTTGGTCCAAGTACTATTGCTAAACACTTTGCAACAGGATGTCAAAAACTCACTGTATCCGCTTTAATCCTTGGTCTTGCAAGAGCTACATCTGGTGTTTTATCTTCAGCTAATATTCTGGATACTCTGGTTTACGGATGTACCATTGTACTTAATGCATTTCCTCCTGCACTACGTGGCATGTGTATGTACTGGGTTAATTTTATCATCAATATATTGGTAACTTCCGGCTCCGGACAAGCTGCTGTAGTTATGCCAATTTTTACTCCCGTTGCAGATATGGTCGGAATTACCCGTCAAACTGCTATTCTGGCATTTAACTTTGGCGATGGATTCTGCAATTACATTCTTCCTATGTCTACCGCATTAATGGGGAACTTAAGTGTTGCAAATATTCCTTACGATCGTTGGATGCGCTTTATGTGGAAAATCATGCTTCTCTGGCTGGCAGTAGGAAGTGCCCTGGTATTTATCGCTCAAATGATTCACTTAGGCCCCATGTAACGGCAAATATATCAAAAAACTTTTAATATTCATAATACGTTAGTAATGTCGAAAAAACGTCAAAGAGCCTTCTTTACTCTTTGACGTTTTTTATCAACTATCTGACTACGCCTGTGGCTGTCTGATACTGTCATAAACCTGTTGTACCTGGTTTTTCAGCTCATCATAGTAATCAAAATGGATCAGGACCAGTTTGGAATCAATCTGGCGTACATACCAGTCAGAGTGATGGGCGGTTCCATCACCAAAATCGTAGGAAGTCCTGCAATAGCGGAATTCATAGCCCCCCAGGCTCACTTTACCTGAAGCATCTACCTTATAGCCATCTGTTCCCCCGTGACCAACTACTGCATCCATGAAACGATCCAGCTCCATGTCTGCCTCTGTAAAATCCACTGTAATACGGTAACTTAATTCAGGATCATTTACATCCACATGTTCGCCTCCAACCAGGGCATAGGTCTGGGCACTGCCATTTCCGATCATAACAGTAGCTTCCTCCGGGAAGGAAAGTGTCATATCTGCCCAGTAATTCGTATAGGTATTTCCTTCCAGTTTTCCAAGGGAATAATCCGGGGCCGCTTTCTCACTTCCGGCGATCATATTTCCCTTATCATCAAAGGTATACTGGACTCCGTTAATGGTCTTTGTTACAGAAGTAACCATATGACCACTTTCATCTGCATACTTCCAGCCGCCATTTTCCTGTACCCAGGCATTGTACTCAATATTTCCGTTTCCGTCCAGATGATAGGTAAGGCCATTTTCATCCTGTTCCCAGCAGTTTAACGCCAACTGTCCGTCTGCCTTTTTATACTGCCAGTTTTCCCCGTTCTGGTACCAGCCTTCTACTCCTGTATAAGGCTTTAAAAGACCTAAAAAGGCTGCTGCACGCTCTGCCTGGTCAACAGAATAGGTCTGGCAGAGCACATAGATCTTGTCTCCTGTATTCCGGATATAAAAATCATTGACTAGCAGTTTTTCCATCCGGTCTAATAATGCCTTTGCCTGCTCTTTCTGTTTTTCAGAAAGCTGTCCTGACTCCAGTTGTCCCCTCATGGAGTCTGCCATCATTTTTCCGTAATTTACCTTCAGATACTCATAATCTGCAGCTCCCAGCTTTACTGTACCGCTTTCTGTATCTGCCGGATCCAGACCGGACTCTGCCAGCTCCGCTTTTAAGGTTTCTACGCTAAAAGGCTGTCCGGAACCATCATCTGCAGGCAGGACCATGGCTGTATTGATGATATAACTTTTATTGGTTTCATCTACCATGGACGCCGCAAAATCGATTTTTCCGCTATCTTCCACAAGACCCGCTACGATCTCCCCGGAAAGAGCCGAAGAAGCGCCACTTCTGTCTACTTTATACTCTGCCGGTGCGCTAAATTCAAAGCCGCCCATACGGCTTGTTACAGTCTGACCATTAATATAGCTTAAGCCCAGCGGATCTGCAAAAGCTGCAAAAGCACCTGCTGCCGCCAGTGACATTCCAAGAGCCAGTGTCAGCACTTTTCTTGATAAGGTACGTTTTTTCATATATATTCTCCCTGTACTTTCAAATATATTCAACCCATGTACTCTCAGGATCTTTTTGTATCCGATTTTGCGAGTACATCTAACAAAAAAGCAGGGGCCGACCCAGGCAAAATACCTGTGAAACAGCCCCCGCAACTCTGTGTCGTGCTTCTTATTGTACTATTTATTCTGCTTTCTGTCCAGCCATGATCATCATAATATCATTGCTGCGGTTTACAAACCCGGTCATACGCTCCGGTGACAGCTGGCCATGTGCCAGGCTTGCCAGATCATACAGCTGTTCGCAGATCTTGGCTGTATTTTCCCCGTCTTTGTGCTCCAGAACATATTTTACCAGTGGATGATTAGCATTTAATACAAGAGTCTCGCCTGTTGCGCCGAAAGCACTCATATCCATACCGCCCATGCTGTACATCTTCATCATATCCTGCATACGTCTTGTTTCCTCAGATACAGTGATCATAGATGCAACAGATGCGTTCTTCATCTTCTCAACCTTGATATCCAGCTTATCGTTATTTAAAGCCTTCTTAAATACCTCTGTCAGCTCTTCGCTGGTCTTCTTAAAGGCTTCGTCATCTTCCTTTACTTCTTCCTTGAAAGAAGCATTTAAATCTGTATCAATACGCAGGAACTTAAGTCCTTCATGCTTCTGCTCTACATGGCTGATAAATGGATTATCAATAGCGGCAGGCATGATCACTGCGTCAATGCCTTCTTCCTTAAACATGTTGATATACTGGCTCTGCTCTTTTTCGTTGGTTACATAGAAAATGGTATTTTCATGTTTTTCCTTGTTCTCTTCCAGGCAGTCATTTAAGGTAAGATACTTGCCTTCCAGGTTCTTATACAGGATATAGTCGCCCATCTTCTCAGCAAACTTCTCGTCCTTGATATAACCATATTTGATAAATGGAGCAATATCGTCCCAGTATTTCTCATAGTTCTCACGGTCAGTCTTGCACATACCGGACAGCTTGTCTGCTACCTTCTTGGTAATATAATCAGAGATCTTCTTTACAAAACCGTCATTCTGCAGCGCGCTACGTGACACGTTAAGAGGCAGATCAGGACAATCAATAACGCCCTTTAACAGCATCAGGAACTCAGGGATAACTTCCTTAATGTTATCAGCGATAAATACCTGGTTGTTGTACAGCTTGATAGTTCCCTCTAAGCTGTCGTATTCCATGTTGATCTTCGGGAAGTATAAGATACCCTTTA
>OMGL01002227.1_pt1 | contig 10272 bp, 5 predicted proteins | sample 1645831 | NCBI WGS metagenome assembly OMGL01 (sample SAMN00849301, study PRJEB25192) | human gut metagenome | reverse complement strand
ATGGTCACCGATGATCTTTGTAGAGTTCTTGTTAGCACCTACTGTACCATCACCACCAAGACCCCAGAACTTACATTCTACTGTACCAGGAGCTGAAGTAATAGGAGCTGGCTTAACCTCTGGAAGTGAAAGGTTAGTAACATCATCAACAATACCGATTGTGAATCTGTTCTTTGGCTCATCCTTCTCTAATTCCTTATATACAGCGAATACTGATGAAGGAGGAGTATCCTTTGAACCTAAACCATAACGTCCACCAACTAATGTGATATCGTTAAGACCTGCTTCACGAAGTGTTGTAGCAACATCAAGGTAAAGTGGCTCACCAAGTGATCCTGGTTCCTTAGTTCTGTCAAGAACAGCAACCTTCTTAGCTGTCTTAGGAAGAACCTTTAAGAGTGCCTTAGATGACCATGGACGGTAAAGTCTTACTTTAACAAGACCAACCTTCTCACCCTTAGCTGTTAAGTAATCAATAACTTCTTCTGCAACGTCGTTGATAGAACCCATAGCTACGATAACTCTGTCTGCATCAGGTGCACCATAGTAGTTAAATAAGTCGTAGTTAGTACCAAGCTTCTCGTTAACCTTCTTCATGTACTTTTCTACTACTTCTGGAAGTTCATCATATACTGTGTTACATGCTTCACGATGCTGGAAGAATACATCTCCGTTTTCATGTGAACCACGCATAGCTGGCTTGTTAGGGTTAAGTGCATGAGCACGGAACTCTTCAACCTTGTCCATTGGGCACATTTCCTTAAGATCTTCGTAATCCCACTTTTCAATCTTCTGAATCTCGTGTGATGTACGGAAACCATCAAAGAAGTTGATGAATGGAACCTTGCCATCAATAGCTGCAAGATGTGCAACTGGGCTTAAGTCCATAACTTCCTGTGGGTTTGTCTCAGCAAGCATAGCAAAACCTGTCTGACGACATGCATAAACATCACTATGATCACCGAAAATGTTAAGTGACTGTGTAGCAACTGTACGAGCTGATACATCAAATACACAAGGAAGCTGTTCAGCAGCAATCTTATACATATTAGGAATCATAAGTAAAAGACCCTGTGAAGCTGTGAATGTTGTTGTAAGAGCACCTGCTGCAAGTGAACCATGTACTGTACCAGCAGCACCTGCTTCAGACTGCATCTCTGTTACCTTTACTGTGTTACCAAAAATATTCTTTCTTCCTGCTGCTGACCACTGGTCAACAACATCCGCCATTGGGCTGGAAGGAGTGATAGGATAGATACCAGCTACTTCTGTAAATGCATACGCAACATGAGCAGCGGCTGTATTACCATCCATTGACTGTTTTTCTCTAGCCATTGTTATATAACCTCCTAAATCGAAATATGAGATAATAATCTCTCTATATATGTATATTAGTATTATTCGACAAAAAAGTAAAGCCATTATCTAAAATCTATTGTACCTATTTTTGTAATATTTGATTATTCAGAATGCAAAAGTATTTTTACTATATTATTAAAATATATCCCAAAAAAATCTTTTTAAAAATTTAATATTTTTTCAAAAAAGTGTTAATTTTTTCTATAAAAAGGAATATAATGCTCTAGTTAGAATAATAAGTCAGGAGATAACACCTATGATTACAAAAGAACTTAAGAGCAAAAAGCTTATAATAGTAATTACTTCTGTTGTAGTTGTACTATTGCTTCTTGTAATTTTATTTTTTTCCTTATTTAACATCAATATCATTGTAAATGGAAAAGAGAACGAAACAATAGAATATGGTGATACATATACAGAGGAAGGAGCTTCAGCTTCGTATAATACACTTTCTTTTAAGAATAAATCTGTTGATGTATCAATAAGCGGTGAAGTAGACTGCTCTAAACTCGGAACATACCATATACATTACAAAGCTAAGAAAGGCTTTCTTTCATCGACTAAGACAAGAGAAGTTAAAGTCGTTGATACAGCTGCTCCCGTGATAGAACTTAACACAGTTGAGGGATATTACCCTAAGACAGGTGAAGCTTATAAGGAAGAAGGTTTTACAGCCACTGACAATTATGATGGTGATATTACCGATAAGGTTACACGCCACGAAAAGGACAATGTCGTTACTTACACTGTCAGCGACTCCTCTGGCAATAAGACAACTGTTACAAGAACTGTTGAATATAATGACGGAATTGCTCCTTCACTCACACTCAATGGTGACAGCCATGTAACAATTAAAGCCGGAACTAAATACAAAGATACCGGTGCTGCTGCCACAGATTCCCACGGCAATGACATTTCTGACAGCATAACAGTATCTGGTGAAGTCAAGAATTACCGTTCTGGTGACTATACTTTAACATATACAGCTACTGACAAATTTGGCAACACCAACTCAATTGGCAGAACTGTAACTGTTGAAGCCGTAAAGCAGGCTGACTCTGCCGCTGTCAATCCCGGTTCAAAGGTTGTATACCTTACATTCGACGATGGTCCTGGTGCTTACACACAGCAGCTTCTTGACGTGCTTGCCAAATATAACATAAAAGTTACATTTTTTGTAACCAATGTAAACAGCGGATATCAGAATATGATTGCGAAGGAAGCCGCTGCAGGACATACAGTTGCAATACACAGTGCTTCCCATAATTACCAGCAGATCTATTCAAGTGTTGGTGCTTATTTTGATGATTTGAACGAAATGTCGGATATTATATATTCGCAGACTGGAAGCCGTCCAACATTAGTACGTTTCCCAGGTGGAAGTTCTAATTCTGTCAGCAAGAAATACTGCAAAGGAATTATGACAGAACTTGCAAAAGATGTTACTGACCAAGGCTATAAATACTATGACTGGAACGTATCAAGCGGCGATGCCGGTGGAACAACAAGCACAAGTGAGGTATACCAGAATGTAATCAATGGTATCCAGAGCCATAATGTATCCGTTGTATTACAGCACGATATTAAGAGCTTCAGCGTTGATGCAGTTGAGAGCATAATCCAGTGGGGACTTGCTAACGGATACACATTCCTTCCTTTGACAACATCAAGCCCTGATGTACACCACGGAATTAATAATTAATGAGCAGCAATCAATAATATGAACCCAAAATAATATCAATCAGTATTTAATATTAGAACAAAAAACTATGTATTACATCAGTCTTATCCAATCCTGATGTAATACATAGTTTTTTTATTTTATATCTTTCCTTATTTCCCTGCCCTGTTAAGAGCTGCAAGATAACCAACAGCTGATAGTGCCGCCACATTTCCTTCTCCTGCCGCTTTAACATACTGGTAAGGTACTCCTGTTATATCACCAGCCGCATATAAACCTTTTATATTAGACGCCATACTTTTATCTGTAATTACTTTGTTATCTTCTATCTTAATTCCTGGAACTAACTGGGCTGGCTTCATCGACTCCCTTAATACAAATATTCCGTCTGCCGCAAGTTCTCTGTCCTCCATAATAAGAACCATTTTATCCTCCCTACGCTCAATTGACAGCGGTTTTCCTTTAATAATATCAATATTATCTTTTAATGAATCTTTGCCTGCCTGTAATGTATTTATATCTTTATCCTTATTATAAAGAGGCATATAATACACCTTCTTAGCCGTCTGTGCAAGAAACTCTGCTTCGCTTAAAGCCTCCTCATTAAATCCTATAACTATCGCTTCTCTTTCTTTATATAAAGCGGCATCACAGGTAGCACAATAGCTTACACCACGTCCAAGATTTTCATATTCACCTGCATATGGCTTTGTAACATCTACACCTGTTGCAAGTATAACTGTAAGTGCCTCATAATTATTCTTTTTGCCCTGTATATGAAAATATTTTCCCATTGCATACACTGCATTCACCATATCTTCTGTTATATCTATTGAAAGACTTTTAAGGTGATTGTTAAATGCCTGTGACAGTTCCTTACCTGTAATATCAATAAAACCAGGATAATTCTTTATTATATGTGCCTTTGACACTTTATCACTAATCTTGTTATTACCTATAAGGAGTATTTTCCTGCCTCTTATCTTAGCAGTTATTGCCGCTGACACACCCGCTGGACCTGTTCCTATTATAGCTATATCATATCTTTCCATATCTTAATCCCTTTCCTGCCTTTTATGTTTAATTATATTATTATTAACAAAATGCTTAATATACCAAACATTACTTAATCGTTTTGTCTTTTAATATATTATAGACATACTAACGCATATTATAATAATTGTAAAATCAAAAAAGATGCAGACACATTTTATTGATATCGCACTGCCACTTAACAGCAGTCATATCCAAAATGTATCTACATCTTTATGGGTAATATTAAATCAAATTTATTGGGAATTAGTCATCTTCGCCCTGAAGTGCATCGTATCCTGTTTCACCTGTACGAACCTTTACTACATTTTCCACATCATATACGAATATCTTACCATCACCGATATGACCTGTGTAAAGTACCTTTCTTGCGGCATTGATAACATCCATTACAGGAACTTTGGAAATAACCATTTCAACCTGTACCTTAGGAAGAAGCTGCATTTCCATCTGAACTCCACGGTAATACTCTGGAGCACCCTTCTGAGCGCCACAGCCAAGTACCTGCGTAACTGTCATACCAGTTACTCCGATGTCGTTCATAGCCTTCTTTAACTTTTCGAAACGCTCCTGCTTCATAAGGATTTCTACCTTAGTAATCTTATTCTCATCTGGAATATCAGATGTCTTAATCATAGCTGGAACTGAATTTTCCATACTTTCTGAACCAACTGATACAACATCTTCATATGTTATATCTGGCATACCTGCTGTACCAAGTTCAAATCCTGCATATGCACTTGTAAGTCCGTGCTCACATATATCAAGACCCTTTATTTCCTCTTCCTCTGTAGCTCTAAGTCCAATTGTTGCCTTGATTACAAAGAATACGATTGTCATACATACAGCAGCCCATGCTGCTACTGATGCAAAACCTAATAACTGAAGTCCAAGCTGTGTAAATCCGCCACCGTAGAATAAACCTTCTGCCTTAATCGCACCACTCTCAATAGCAATTGCATAACCAGGGGCTTTGCTTGTAGCAAATAAACCAACTGCGATTGTGCCCCATATACCATTCATCATATGAACAGCTACTGCACCAACCGGATCATCAATGTGAAGCTTATAATCAAGAAGCCATACACCAAATACTACAAGAAGTCCAGCTACAATACCAATAACAAGAGCACCCTTTGCATCAGTTACATCACAAGAAGCTGTTATAGCAACAAGACCTGCAAGTGAAGCATTAAGACACATTGAAACATCCGGCTTACCATACTTAATCCATGTAAATACCATACAAGTTACAGTTGCAATTGCTGGTGAAACTGTTGTTGTAAGGAATACCGAACCTAAATCCTCAATTGTTGTACAAGCTGCACCATTAAATCCATACCAGCCAAACCATAATATAAATACACCAAGTGCACCAAGTGGAATACTATGTCCTGGGAAAGCATTAACCTTAACTGCCTTACCATTTTCATCTTTAACAAATTTACCAATACGAGGTCCTAATATCTTAGCACCTATAATAGCTGATATACCACCAACCATATGTATACAGCAGGAACCTGCGAAATCATGGAAGCCTAACTGTGATAACCAGCCTCCGCCCCATATCCAGTGTGCTTCAATAGGATATACAAGTGCCGATATAACACCTGAATATACACAATATGAAAGGAACTTTGTTCTCTCTGCCATAGCTCCTGATACAATAGTAGCTGTTGTTGCACAAAATACTAAATTAAATACAAAACTTGAAAAATTGAAATTATCATAAGCTGTAAAAATATCAAATCCAGGTTTTCCAATAAAACCAAATAAATCTTCACCTAATAATAAACTGAAACCTATTACTATGAATACTACTGTTCCTATACAGAAGTCCATAAGGTTCTTCATAATAATGTTACCTGCGTTCTTAGCTCTGGTAAAACCAGTCTCAACCATTGCAAATCCTGCCTGCATCCAGAATACTAATGCAGCACCTATAAGAAACCATATACCAAATGTCTGGTCGCTTATCAAGCTTGTTAATTCTTCTATTGCCATATTCGTTTCCTCCCTGTTCGCGCCGGCACATAATATTTATTTATGTACCCTTGACAAATACTTTTTATTGTGGTTGATGAAGTTGATCAGGTTTCATCTGGTATCATAACAGTTGTTACTAAACGGCTGCTTTATTCCTATAGTTAAATAAAACAAAAAAAGACGTGTAACCATATATAATGGATACACGCCTTTGTGCAATCAACTGTTTGATTTATGTGTTTAATTATACATATCTTTCCAAATAAGTATTGAAAAAATCGGACATATTATTGACTTTTTTAATATTTGTTTTATTATTATTTTATAAATGTAATCAAATATACTACTTATCAACATTATTTTAATGTCTATAATATCAGAAGTGAAATGACTTTGACACTGATATTATAATAATACCAATTAATGCAATTATAAAATCAGGAGGGTACTTATGAAAGAACATTTACACCAGCCATTATTATTTAATCCAGCAATATATAACAGCTCAGATGGTAAACAGCACATCAATTACAAATATATAACCATGCCACAGACTATGCTTGTATACGCCATAGACAACACCACCGGCTCTGCAAGTAGGAAAGTATCCACTCTTATTCCATGCTCTAGTGCAGAATGGATAATAGGATATAATAAGAATAACAGCCGTTCTTCCTTCTACTGTATTGGACCAGTAAGCAGACGTTTTGACTATACTTTTGGAGAGTTTGATTATTATTTTGGAATTCGTTTTGCGGATAAGGGCTGTTATTTTGCACCATCCGTTGATGACAGCGTGCTTCCAGCTTCAATTGCCAATCAGGTATTTGAATACGAACCTGCCACAGAGTCTTTTGAATACAGACTTATATCTGAATTAATCCAAGCCGAAGATTTTGACGGACAGCTTGAAGCTTTAATATGTTTCCTTAATGACAGCAAAAAATATATAGCTGTCCCTGACAATATCATACATATGGCTAATGAGATAAAGAAAGCTTCCGGCAATATTCATATATCTGATTTATCCGAAATGTCAGGGTACTCTGAACGGCACATTAACAGATTATTCAAATCGGCATATGGTGCAGGTCCTAAAGATTACTGCAAGAATATCAGATTTCAGAAAATCATATCTGATATTATAAATGACCCATACAAAGAAAACAGCGATTATATTGCCAATGCCGGATATTCTGACCAGGCACATTTCCAGAGGGAATTCAAGGCTTACACAGGCATTACACCTAGAACTTTTATTAAGGAATTAACCGCATAATATATTATATAACTATACTGTCAATTAAATTACCTGACTGAATTTTTCAGAGTTATAAAATATGCGTGGTGCTTACCGCCATCCAGACGATAAGCACCACGCATATTTATTTCTACACAAAATCAGACATAACTGTATTGCTTATATCTATGCCTCTGTCTGTAAGCGCTATTCTTGTACCATTCTGCCACAAAAGACCTTTTGCTATATTATCTTTTATCTGCTCTTTATATACACTGTATATATCTTTTCCAAATATATCTTTAAAATCGCATATATCAATCCCAGCAGACTTTCTTAAACCAAGAAACATATATTCAGCCATCTCATCTTCCAGCGTGAGAACCTCTATATTTTCTTTAAGGTCCTGACAGTTATTCTTTATTTCTAAAGAATTCTTAAGAGTCTCTTGGATATTCTTTATATTTTCCACAATACACTCTTTATTGCTTTCTTTATTATCAGCATATTCCACACATAATGCCTTAATATAATTATTAATATCGCTGATGTTAGTATACCTTTTATGATTACATAATGAAGCTGCACCAATTCCAAAACCGATATAATCGGTTCTATCCCAATATTTAAGATTATGCTTACATTCATAACCTGCCTTGGCATAATTGGATATTTCGTATCTTTCATAACCTGCCTGACCTAATATCTCTTTAGTAAGTGCATACATTTTCCTGTCGTCATCATCATCAGGAATATCCGGATAATTGTCTATGTTATCATACAGCCTTGTGCCTTCTTCTATTATAAGACTGTATACAGATATATGCTCTGTATTAAGTGATACAGCCTCCTTTAGCACTCTGGTAAAGCTTTCTATGGTCTGACCCGGAAGTGCTGACATAAGGTCTATATTGATATTAGTAAAGCCTGCATTCCTTGCTATGGCAAGGCTGTTCTTAAACTGTTCAAATGTATGAATTCTTCCAAGCATACGAAGCTCTTTATCATCAGTGCTCTGCAATCCAAAGCTTATTCTGTTAATCCCAGCTTCCCTGTAAATGTATGCTTTTTCACTATTTATTGTACCTGGATTACATTCTATTGTTATCTCTGCATTGCCATCAACACGATATCTTTGCTTTACAGCCTCTAATATATCTTTAATATATTCAGCATTTATTGCTGACGGAGTTCCACCACCGATAAATATTGAAGTTACATTTTTATCAAGACCAGCCTCACTTAATGCTATCTCATTAATTAAAGCTTTAACATAACTGCTTTTCGTCTTATCATCTGCTGGTGCAGATAAGAAATCACAATATATACATTTTTGCATACAAAAGGGGATATGTATATATATCCCCTTCTGTGTCTTTATATAACTGCTCATTCAGACCTCGTTTATCAGTTGAGCTTCCCAAGCATGTTATTGATACGCTCGCGCATCTTGTCCTCACCCATGATATGAAGAATTGTCCACAAATCAGGTGAATTGGAAGCTCCTGTAATTGTTATACGCAGAATCTCAGCTACATCCGAAACACTTCCCTTGAAGCTCTCAGGGGCAGCCTTGTATGCCTTCATATCAGAAGCAAAGCCGCAATCATCAGCGATTGCCTTCACATTGTTAAACCAGCCATTGTTATCTGCGCTGTGGTCATAGGAAGCAAGGTACTTCTCAAGAATCTCACGAACCTGTGCATTGTCATACTTGAACTCATAATTCGGAACGAATGTCTCATCAAAGAAGAATGAGAACATAGGCATAATCTGCTTCGCATACTCGAAATCCTTACGTCTTCTCTTCTGACCTACACCCATGAACAGCTCAAGAGCCTTCTTGAAGTACTCAGGTGACTTAAAGTATACGTCAGCCATATCCTTGTTGTACTCCTTATTCCACTCATATAGGAAATCATAGATTGCATCCGTGTCCATCTTGGCAAACTCGTTGCGGCATATATTGTGAAGCTTATCCATATCAAACAATGCACCCGACTGTGCCATCTTATGCACGTCGAACTTGAACTCCTCAATCGGTGAATCAGGGTGCTTGTCATACCACTCCTCGAAATTGGAGTTTAAAAGTGTCATAAGATATACCTTTACACAGTGAGGATGGTATCCGTCCTGACGGTAGAAATCAAGCGAAAGCTCCGGATCCTTTCTCTTAGAAAGCTTTCTCTTGCTCATTGTGCCATCTTCAAGCTGCTCCATCTTCATAAGGTGAGCTGTATGTGCATAGTCAGGTCTCTTAAATCCGAGTATATTAAAAAGCTCAATATGTGTAGGAACGCTTGAAAGCCACTCCTCACCACGGATTACAAGAGTTGTTCCCATAAGGTGATCGTCTATGGCATGTGCAAAATGATATGTCGGTATTCCGTCGGACTTAAGAATAATGACATCCTGGATATTCTCAGGGAAGGAAATCTCTCCCTTGATTGTATCCTTGAATGTAACCTCCTTACCCTCAGTACCCTGTGAACGAAGTCGCATAACATAAGGCTTGCCCGCCTTTATATTAGCCTCAACCTCCTCGATTGTGAGGTTACGGCACTTAGCCCACTTGGTATGGTATCCCGTAAGTATGTCATGCTTCATCTGCTCGTCCTTAATTGCAGTGAGTTCCTCCTCAGTGCAGAAGCAAGGATATGCAAGCCCCTTTCTTACCAAGTCCTTAACATAAGTCTGGTAAATCTCCGCTCTCTGTCTCTGGAAATAAGGTCCATACTTGTTAATCTCAGGATTATCGATTCCTGCTCCCTCGTCGAACTCGATACCAAAGTAACGGAGGACATTGATGATGATATCAACAGCTCCCTCAACCTCTCTCTTGGCATCTGTATCCTCTATTCTGAGATAGAAGGTTCCACCGCTCTGATGTGCGATTCTCTCATCCGCAAGTGCTCCATAGAGATTTCCAAGATGTATAAATCCCGTAGGGCTT
>OMGL01002224.1_pt1 | contig 10277 bp, 8 predicted proteins | sample 1645831 | NCBI WGS metagenome assembly OMGL01 (sample SAMN00849301, study PRJEB25192) | human gut metagenome | reverse complement strand
GGAAAAATCCTGTGCAAGACGAACCATTGCGTCATAAACCGAGGCGTCACCGTGAGGGTGATACGAACCAAGCACCTGACCTACCGTGTCGGCACACTTGTGGTACGGCTTTGACGGATCAAGACCGATTTGATTCATTGTATAGAGTATTCTTCTGTGAACAGGTTTCAAACCGTCTCTGACATCGGGCAACGCACGGGAAACAATAACGCTCATGGAGTAGTCCAAAAAGCTTTTTCTCATTTCATTTTGCAGATCGACATCAATAATTCTCGAATTCTTGTTCTGATTCTGTTCGTTATCCATATTCTTTCCTCGCTTTTCAAGCTCTTGTTACTGTCTGTTCAATAATTTATAATAATGTTATTTTGGGTGCAGCGACACGCTGCCGGCGACACGCTGTTAGAAGTGTTTTACTGCAGCTGAAATATCTTCGTAGAGTTTCGGAAAGCGTTTTTTGATGCTTGTGGGACGGAATGTTTTGGAATCTACAAAACCGTGTTCGGTTGTACCGTAGCCAAGTTCAGTTTCCGAACCGTCCTTTTCAATACGCTTTACCGTGTATGTAAAAATAATTCTTGCGGCTGTGATAGTCTGCACCCAAGTGCGGATAATCAGCTCGTCCTCATAAAGGGCAGGGATTCCGAAATGACAACTCAGGTTCAAAAGGGGAGTCATTACACCTGCATTTTCCATGTCTGTGTAGCTGATTCCGAACATTTTGATATAGTCATTTCTTGCTATTTCGTACCAAATCGGATAATTTGAGTGGTGTGCAATTCCCATTTTATCCGTTTCTGCGTAACGAACTGTAACTTTTGTTCTTGCGTGCATAAAATCACCCCGTTTTTAAAATTTTGTTTTATCGTAATATATCAGACATCGAGATTCTGTACATACTTTGCATTTTTCTCAATGAAATCTCTTCTCGGCTCAACCTTGTCACCCATAAGAATTGTGAAGGTTTCGTCTGCCTGTTCTGCATCGCTGAGATCAACACGGAGCATAAGTCTTGTTTCGGGATTCATTGTTGTTTCCCAAAGCTGCTCGGAGTCCATCTCACCAAGACCTTTATATCGCTGAACTTCGGTTTTACCCTCAATTTGAGCCAGAATTTGGTCACGCTCAAGGTCCGAATACGCATATTTATGCTCTTTGCCCTTTGAAATTCTAAAGAGAGGCGGCTGAGCAATATAAACATGGCCCTCTTCGATAAGCGGACGCATATATCTGAAAAAGAATGTCAAAAGAAGAGTTCTGATGTGCGCGCCGTCAACATCGGCATCCGCCATTAAAACTATCTTGTGATAACGCAGTTTTGTGATGTCGAAGTCGTCGCCTATGCCGGTGCCGAGAGCCAAAATTACGGGCGTTAATTTTTCGTTGCCTATTACCTTGTCAACTCTTGCCTTTTCAACATTGAGCATCTTGCCCCAAAGAGGGAGAATTGCCTGGGTGTTTCTGTCTCTTCCTCCCTTTGCGGAGCCGCCTGCGGAATCACCCTCGACGATGTAAAGCTCGGTATTTTCGGGATTTTTATCGGTGCAGTCGGCAAGCTTGCCGGGGAGAGAGTTGCTCTCAAGCGCAGATTTTCTGCGCGCATTATCCCTCGCCTTTCTTGCCGCCTCGCGCGCCCTTGAAGCGTCGAGCGACTTATTAAGTATGGTTCTTGCCGTGGAGGGATTTTCTTCGAGATAGGTCATAAGCTTATCATAGAGCATTTTTGAAACAAGACCGGTTATCTCGGTGTTTCCGAGCTTGCCCTTGGTCTGACCCTCAAACTGTGCCTCGGTAAGCTTTACGCTTATGACCGCGGTAAGACCCTCTCTTACGTCGTCGCCGGAGAGCTTTTTGTCGCTGTCCTTTATGAGATTAAACTTTTTTCCGTAGTCGTTGAACACTCTCGTAAGAGCCGTTTTAAAGCCCATTTCGTGAGTACCGCCGTCTATTGTGCGGACATCGTTTGCAAAGCTTAATATTATCTCGTTGTAGCCGTCGTTGTAAGACATTGCGACTTCCGCGCTGCGGTCGCCGTCAACAACCGAGAAATGCATTATATCTTCGTGAAGAGGGGTAAGCCCGCGGCTTTTGTTGATGTAATCCACAAAGCTGCGAATACCGCCCTCATAGCAGTATACCTCGCTTAATATGTTATCCTCATCACGCTTGTCCGTGAGTGAGATTGAAAGTCCGGCATTTAAAAACGCCTGCTCTCTGAGTCTCTTTTGAAGCGTCTCAAAATCATATTCCGTAGTTTCGGTGAATATTTCGGGGTCAGCCTTGAATTTAATAAATGTACCCGTCTCGTTTGTGTCGCCGATTATTTCAAGGTCGCTCTTTACGTCGCCGCGCTCAAAACGCTGGTGATATATGTGACCCTGCCTGCTTACCTCGATTTCAAACCACTCGGAAAGAGCGTTAACTACCGATGAACCGACGCCGTGCAGACCGCCCGAAACCTTGTAGCCGCTGCCGCCGAATTTACCGCCGGCGTGGAGAACCGTTAAAACCACCGTTACGGCAGGCAGACCCTCCTCCTCGTTGATGTCAACGGGGATTCCTCGTCCGTTATCTCTGACGGTAATCACGTTTCCGGGGAGTATTTCAACCTCGATATGAGTGCAGTAGCCCGCAAGAGCCTCGTCTATTGAGTTATCGACAATCTCATATACAAGGTGGTGAAGACCTCTCGGTCCCGTCGAGCCTATGTACATACCGGGTCTTTTTCTTACGGCCTCAAGACCCTTTAATACCTGAATCTGCTCCGCGCCGTATTCCTCGGTAACGACGGTATCCATTACCTCGTCGTTCTTTTCCTCGTTTATGTTTTCGTTGTTTTCGCTGAACATACAAAACCTCCGTCAGTTATACAAAATCCGAATAAAATTTACCAAATTTTAATCTTGCTTTAATCTTTTGAAAACAGTGCTTGTTGAAAACGGTGATATATATACTTTTCTTTTGCCGCCCGTTACCTTTACTATAAAGGATTTCGGCAAATCGAACGACACCGTTTCGCACTCTCCGCTTTTTTCCGCGTAATTTATATATTCGCGCGAAGCTTTGCTCACGGTAGTGTTGTCAAGGTCAAATATGCCGAGTATTCCGTCCGTTGTAATTGCCTTGTCCTGACTTATCAAAATATACATTATATCACTCCGCCGTTTTTTATGTGGAAGGTCTTGCCCTCGCACAGCCGCAAAACGGTATTCGGGTCGCAGCAGGTTATAAAAACCTGCCTTCCGCTTATGTTGTTCAAAATATAATCCTGCCTTGTTAAATCAAGCTCGCTCATCACGTCGTCAAGAAGTATTACCGGCTCATCGCCCGTTATTTCCTTTATAATTTCCGATTCGCTGAGCTTTAAAGACAGCGCCGAGGAGCGCTGCTGCCCCTGTGAGCCGAAGCTGCGTGCCGACAGACCGTCTATTTTAATGTCAAGGTCATCTCTGTGAGGACCTATCGACGTTATCTTGTTGTAAATATCGTCGCGCCGTGTCTCTCTGAGTCTGTTTAAGAGAAAATCCTTTATTTCATACGGGTCGTCCGAATATACCTTTGCGTTGTCGGTATATTCAACGCTCATTTTTTCCTTGCCGCCCGACAGTCCGTTGTATATTTTTGCGGAAAATTCACTCAAGAGAGCCGTGTATTTAATTCGCTCCGATATTACCGCCGCACCGTAAGACGAAAGCTTATCGTCCCAGGCGTCAAGTGTATCGTAAAGCTCGCTGTGAAACTGAATGTCCTTTAAAAGCGCATTTCTCTGAAAAAGTGTGTGCGTGTATTTTGCGAGTGCCTTGGCGTAATACGGCTTTATCTCGCACAGAGCCGTATCAAGAAATTTTCTTCTGAAAACCGGCCCGTCCTTTACAAGCGACAGATGAGACGGAGAAAATATAACCGCATAAAACTCGCCTATAAGCTCCGCAGGGGAACGCAGCGTTACACCGTTTTTCATGGCGGTACGCTTTTTGTCTATAAAAATAACCGCAGACTGCTCGCGTCCCTTTGCGAAAAAGGTCATCTCATTTTTTGCGTATGACGCATCAAACCTCACAAGCTCCCTGTCTCTTTTTGAACGGAAGCTCTTGCAGCCCGTAAAGAGCCATATACTCTCAAGCAAATTGGTTTTTCCCTGAGCGTTTTCTCCGTAAATGACGTTTACGCTCTCGGAGGGGGTAATATTTATTTTTTCAATATTTCTGTAATCCGCGACCGAAAGCTCTTTTACCGTCATTTTTTTACGACCTCATAATATTTTCCGTCAAAGCTGAATTCGTCTCCGCCGTGAAGCTTTTTGCCTCTCTGAACGCAGACCTCGCCGTTGACTCTGACCTCGCCGTCCTGAATTATCATTTTTGCGATACCTCCCGAGCCCACCGCGTCACAAAGCTTAAGTGCCGCGTCAAGGCGGATAAAGTCGGTATCTATAAATATCTGTTTTACTTCTTTTTCGGCAACTCTTGCCTTTAATTTAATTACTTTTTTCATTCTGTTTTAAGCCTTACCGGTAAAATTAAGAAGAGGAAACTGTCGCCGTCCGTCGGAACTATAATTATGGGATGAACGGGGCTTGAAAGCTTTATTATTACTTCATCGGTGTCGCAAACTCTGAGCGCGTCAAGTAAAAATTTGTTATTAAAGCCCATCTCAAGCTTTTCGCCGGTCATTTCGGCAGGAACTCTGTCGTTTGCCGAGCCGAGAACGGTAACGCTCGAAATTTTTATCATATCCTTGTCAAAAATGCATCTGATGGGGCTTTTTGCTCTGTCGGTTATAATGAGAGACGTTCTCTCAATACTGTTTATAAGATTTCTGACGCTTACCTTTACAGTTCCCGTGGAATTTCCGGAAATAGCAGCCTTGTAATTTAAAAATTCTCCGTCCAAAAGACGTGAAACAATATCATAATCGCCTATCTTAAACGTTATGTGCCGTTTTCCTATGCTCATTGATATTTTTCCGTCATCGCCCGCGGAGAGCTTTAAAACCTCGTTAAGCGTTTTTTTCGGAACAACAAATATCTTTTCTTCGCCGGAATAGTCTATTTTTTCGTTTCTTATCGCAAGACGGAAGCCGTCAACCGCAACAAGTCTTATATTGTTTTCGCTTATCTCGAATCTGACGCCCGTATGTACTATTTTTGCGTCGTTTTCGGCTGTCGCAAAAATTGTTTTTCTTATCATATCCTTTAATATCTCGCTGTCGATAACAACGGGGAAACCTCCGTTAACCGAGGGCAGCTCCGGATATTCGGCGGAGCTTGTTCCCACAAGAGTAAATTCGGCCTCGCCGCTCTTTATTTTACATGAAAGTCTCTCGTCGGCTTCAAACGAAACTCTGTCCTCGGGAAGATTTCTCAAAATGTCGCAGAGAATTTTTGCGTTTAATATAATGCTGCCGTTTTCCTTTACCTCGGCGTCGGCCGACGTTATCATTCCTACCTCAAGGTCATATCCAGTGAGAGTAACCGTGTTTCCTTCGGCTTTTATCATAATTCCCTCAAGAGACGGTATTGATGTTTTTTGAGAAACTGCTCTCTGAACATTTGAACATATATCGGAGAGGATATGTGTGTTGCATTCAAATTTCATAAAGGATTTCCTTTCAAAATAAAATAAATAAAATATATAAATAGTATCATTATTAGTGCGCGACGAAATGTTTAAAACTCTCGAAGCCGTTTCTACACAAGAAAAAATCACGTTTTCTCGGTTGTTATTTTCGTGTTGAAAAAATGTTCAATCAACAGACAAAAATTAACTGTTCAAAACCCGTATGTTTAAAATCAAAACTTGTTTAAAACTCCTGCATATTTTTAATGATATCCTCAACCGTTTTTTTAAACACGGGATTTTCGTTCATTCTGTCTTCGATAACCTCAATTGAGTGGTTTACGGTTGAGTGCGTTTTGCCGTTAAATACGTTTCCTATATCCACAAGCTTCATTCCGGTAATTTCGCGGATTATGTACATTGAAACCTGTCTTGCGTCTTTTATATTTTTATCGCGCTTGTCGGACATTATGTTTTCGGGCGATATTCCGAAGGTGTTTCCGACATTGTTTATGATATTGTTTATGGTGACGGAAATTGGCTGATTGAAGTTAAGTACCTCTTTTATGGCGTCACGGGCTATATCTATGGAGGGTTCTTTTCCGGCAAGCCTCGTGAGAGCGTTGATTTTATTTACCGCACCCTCAAGCTGACGAACATTGTATTTTACCTGCTCGGCTATAAATTCCACTATGTTATTCGGAAGCTCAAGACCGCGGCTGTCTGCCTTGCTTTTTACGATAGCCATTCTCGTTTCGAGATCCGGCGGAGTTATATCCGCCATCATACCCCAGTTAAAACGCGTTTTGAGTCTGTCCTGAAGAGTGGGTATTTCGTCCGGAGGATTATCGGACGTCAAAACAATTTGCTTATTGACCTCGGTAAGAGCATTAAAGGTATGGAAAAATTCCTCCTCGGTACTCTTTTTATTTGCTATGAACTGAATATCGTCTATTAAAAGCGCATCGACATTTCTGTATTTGTCGTGAAATTCGCCCATATTCTTTTTTCCGAGATAATAAATAAGGTCGTTTGTAAAATTTTCACTCGTGGTATATAAAACGTTTGCCGACGGATTTTTTTCGAGCATACGGTTTTTAATTGCCTTTAAAAGATGGGTTTTGCCGAGTCCGCTCTTGCCGTAAATAAAAAGGGGATTGTATTCCTCGCCCGGATGCTCTGCGGCATTTAAGGCGGTTGCATATGCAAATTTGTTTGTTGAGCCGACTATGAAATTTTCAAACGTGCTTGTGCTGTCACGAGAGGACAGGTGATTTTTTTCTTCACTCTGTTCCTTTTCGTCATCGGTTTCCTGCGGCTTAAAAAGGTAAATAACCTCTATGTCGTCAAAACCCATAACAGCCGTCAAAGCTTCTTTTATAACGCCGTCGTATCTCGTTGTGATTATTTGTATTTTATATGATGTGGGGCAGGTAAATTTTGCTGTCTGCCCGTCAAAACTCTCCGGAACAAGCGGAGATATCCACAAATTAAAGGCAACGTCGCTGACATTAAGCGCTTCTTTCATATAATCGCACGCTGCGGACCATATCTCGGAAAACGAGTCCATATTTTCACACTCCGAAAACAAAATAAAAAAATATCAAATTTACCGTTACAGCGGTACAATCGGATTATTTTAACATTTTAGGTGCTTTTAAAGTATTAACACATAAAAACCGCAAAATTAAATTACGGTGCTTACAGGCAATAATTTGCACAATATGTATATTAGCACATTTTTAATATTTTTTCAATATTTTCTTAAAATAAATGGAGTAATTATAAATGTATATATATATAGGGCTTTGGAAGAAGCGCAAATATTAAAAAAAAGTTGACAACAAGCCGGATTTTAGTATATAATAACTTCTCGCAGATTATTTCAGAGTAAAGGAGCGAAAAAATAATGCTTAGAACTTATCAGCCTAAGAAACGCCATCGCAAGATGGAACACGGTTTCAGAAAAAGAATGGCCACCAAAAACGGCAGAAAAGTGCTTGCAAGACGCCGCGCTAAGGGCAGAAAGCAGTTATCTTATTAAAAGGTAAGCATTTTGAAAAATACGGTAACACTAAATCGTAACTGTGATTTCCGACGCCTCTACGGCAGAGGAAAGGTTTATACGGATCCTGCACTGGTTATTTATTTATTAAAAAACCGTGCGGGAATTTGTCGTATAGGTATAACCGTAAGCAAAAAGACCGGCAACGCCGTACAGAGAAATCGCTCAAAGAGGATAATCAGAGCGGCGTATTCGGCTGTTGAAGAAAGTATTTGCGGAAATTGGGATTTTGTTTTTGTTGCGCGAGGCAAAACAAAATACCTGAAAAGTACCGATATTCAAAAAGTCTTGACAGAACAACTCCTAAAAGCGGGAGCCATAAAGAAATGAAAGAGCTTGCAATTAAAATGATAAGATTTTATCAGCGTAAGATCTCCCCGCTTTTTCCGCCGAGATGCAGATATTACCCGACCTGCTCGCAATATGCCGTTACGGCTATTGAGAGATTCGGTATCATTCGCGGCGGTTTACTCGCAGTATGGCGTCTTTTAAGGTGCAATCCTCTGTTTCCGGGAGGACTTGACCCTGTTCCCGAAAAACGAAATAAGAAAAAGGGCTAAGTTTGATTAAGCTTTTACTCCCTTCGGAGGAATTTAATGAACACAAGTAAAATATATGAAATTCTCGGAATTCCTTTCGGCTTTGTGATTTCCCTGTTCTATGCCATGACGGACAACTATCTTCTCTCGATAGTTTGCCTTATGATCATAGTAAAGCTGTGCCTTCTTCCCTCTTCCGTAAAGCAGCAAAAGGCTCAGGCTAAGCAGGCAAGGCTTCAGCCGAAGCTCAGACGTATTCAGAAAAAATACGAGGGCAATCAGCAGAAAATTCAGGAGGAAACACAAAACCTGTACAGCCGCGAGGGCTTTAACGCCATGGGCGGCGGCTGTATGCCGATGATTATACAGCTTATAGTTATGACCGGTCTTTTCCAGGTCAACTATCACCCCTTCTCAATGGTTCTGAATATCAGAGGCGATGTGCTCTCGGCAATTAAAGAAGCCGTTATGCCCTTGCTCACCGAGACGGAGGCAAAGGGTGCTTCGTTCAGAATAGAGCTTTATGCTCTTCAGCATTGGAGCGAAATTCGTAATTCCGTTGCCGGCCTTACTCCAGAGATGATATCAAAGGTTGATTTATTCTTACAGAGATTTACCGTTTTCGGACTTGACCTTTCGCACACTCCGAATTTCAAGGTATTTGACGTTTATTGGGCAATACCGATTATAACCGGCGTTTTGTCGCTTGCCATGAGCGTTTATTCCCTTCTTCGTCAGAAAAAATTAAACCCGGAAATGTCAAAAAATCCGACAATGGGTTGCATGATGCTTTTCACACCTGCCATGCAGATTTACTTTGCTTTCATTTTCCCGACTGTTGTCGGCATATATGTAATTATGTCTACCGTTGTTTCCTTTGCGCAGATGGTGGTTCTCAATATAACCCACAGTCCGCAGAAGGTTCTCGCAAAGCTGATGGTTGAGGAAACCGTTGAGCGACGCTCAAAAGAGGCTAATATCAAAAAAATAGCCGAGATGAAATCTTAAAAAAGAATGGTGTATATAAATGATTAAAGAATCGGTAAAATCCGCGTCCACCATAGAGGACGCTAAGGCCGCCGCCCTTTTGGAGCTCGGTCTTACAGAGGACGACGTATATAATATAGAAGTTTTACAGATGCCGCAGAAAAAGACCTTCGGTATTTTCGGCGGAAAGCCTGCCGAGGTAAAGGTTTGGGTTGACGTTCCCGAGAAAAAGGAAAAACCCGTTTCCGAAAAGAATACGTACAAAAAACCCGCTTCGGCTCCCAAAAAGGTTGAAGACAGAAAAAAGGAAGCCAAAAAGGAAAACACCCGTAAGGTCGAAAAAGAAGAAAAGACCGAAGAGGAGAAAAAGGCTTCTTTGAAGGAGACAAACGAGTACGAAAAAACCGCTTCTTATATAGCGGAAATCGTCAAGGGTCTCGGGCTTCCCGAATGCAGCGTTAAAACCTTTGCAGACGACGAGGAAATTGTTTTTGAACTTGACTGCGGCGATGATTACGGCATAGTAATAGGCAGACGCGGCGAGACTCTCGACGCTATACAGTACCTTGCAAGAATGGTTGCAAACCGCGGTGTTTCGGGCTATAAGCGCGTTTCCATAAACATCGGCAATTACCGTGAAAAGCGCAAGGGCGCTCTTGTTTCTCTTGCCAAAAAGGACGCTGCAAGAGCCGTTCGTACAGGCAGAAATATAACCCTTGAGCCGATGAACCCCTATGAGCGCAGAATTATTCATACTGCCGTTCAGGAGGTTGAGGGTGCAACCTCGTTCTCGGTAGGGCAGGACCTTGACCGCAGAGTTGTAATTGCTCCCGAAAACGGCGGCAAGGGCAGCTACGGCGACAGAAATTATCGCAGAGGCCGCGGCGGAAGAAATGACCGCGGAAGAAACGGACGCAGACGCCAGAGAGGCGATGACGAGGAGTACATGGACAGAAAGAACGCCAGAGGCGGCATGACAAGACTGTTCATCAACCTCGGAAAGAACCAGAACGTGAAGCCGGGCGATATCTTAGGAGCCATCGCCGGTGAATCCGGAATTCCGGGCCGTCTCGTTGGAAGTATCGATATGTATGACAAATATACCTTCGTGGAAGTTCCGAAGGAGCA
>OMGL01002216.1_pt1 | contig 10316 bp, 9 predicted proteins | sample 1645831 | NCBI WGS metagenome assembly OMGL01 (sample SAMN00849301, study PRJEB25192) | human gut metagenome | reverse complement strand
GTATGAAGGGAAATTGTAGTGATGTATATATCTCTTAGTTGTAACATTATCATCAAGTCCATCCACCTTCTGTGCTTCTGATAAAGGAGCAAGTGTTACAACGTCACATATCTGTGTCTGTCCTCTTGTAAACATAGCAGAACCATGAACTCTAGGAATGATATCAACCTCTGCTGCAAGCGGTCTTATCTGGTTGATTGCACGTCCATCAGGTCTCTTATGGTCTTTTAAGATCATCTTGCGGACAGTCTTCTTCTGATACTGGTAAAGAGCTTCACCAAGTAATGCAAGATATTCTTCATTATCAGCAAATGCTTCTTTCATCTTTTCCATTATCTCATCAATGTTCTTATCTCTAGTCTGCTTGTCATCTGTGAATACAGCAACTTCCATTTCTTCTGGAGATACTACCTGTTTCATAGCTTCAAACATCTCTGCTGGAATAGCACAGCTCTCATATGAGTGCTTTTCTTTTCCAACTTCTGATACAATCTTCTCAATAAATGCAATGATTGTCTGGTTGATATCGTGAGCCATATATATAGCTTCAATCATCTTGTCCTCTGGAATGATATTAGCACCGGCTTCAATCATAATAACCTTCTGCTTAGTAGAAGCTACTGTAAGCTGAAGATCACCTTCCTGCCACTGAGCCTGTGATGGGTTAATAATGAATTCTCCGTCAATCATACCAACCTGTGTCATAGCACAAGGACCGTCAAATGGAATATCTGATATACAAGTTGCAATAGAGGCTCCAATCATAGCAACAAGCTCTGGACGGCACTCTGGATCTACTGCCATAACCATGTTGTTGAGTGTAACATCGTTACGATAGTCCTTAGGAAATAAAGGTCTCATAGGTCTGTCTATTACTCTTGATGTAAGAATAGCATTCTCAGAAGCCTTTCCCTCTCTCTTATTAAATCCGCCAGGTATCTTGCCTACGGCATACATCTTTTCTTCAAATTCAACACTTAATGGGAAGAAATCAATTCCTTCTCTTGGCTCTTTGGATGCAGTTGCTGTAGAAAGCACAACTGTATCGCCATAGTGCATTAACGCTGCACCGTTTGCCTGTGCGCAGACTCTGCCGATATCAACACGCAGTGTTCTGCCAGCCAGCTCCATTGTAAACTGTTTAAACATAAATTCTCCATTCTGCCGGATTTTTGATTTTTCTGCCCGGCTCTTTTTTTATCAGAAACAGAAGCCCGAAACAACTGAAAAACCCACCATTTTCTCATTGCATTTCACAACCTACGGTACATTTTTCAGCAGTCTCGGTAGAAACTTCTGTTATCTTTGTTTTACGGTCTGCGGTTATTCCATGATGCTCCGCACAATACAAAAGGGCGGAGAAATCTCCGCCCTTCTTAAAATTACTTTCTGATTCCAAGACGAGCGATGAGGTTTCTGTAACCTTCGATATCGTTCTTCTTTAAATACTCAAGTAAAGCTCTTCTCTTACCAACCATTTTAAGAAGTCCTCTTCTTGAATGATGGTCTTTCTGGTTAACCTTTAAATGTTCTGTAAGTTCTGCAATTCTTTCTGTTAAGATTGCGATCTGAACTTCCGGTGAACCTGTATCGCCAGGCTTTCTTCCGTATGCTGCAATAATTTCTGCTTTCTTTTCCTTAGATATCATGATTGATATTCCTCCTTTTAATAATCGCCTGCTACTAAGAATCAGGTCGGAGTGTCCTGAATCTGAATAACGGCTAACATACTTTAAAAATATAACATAAATTCATCTGCTATGCAAGCTTTTCATGTGATTTTGCATACTAATTTTCATTAATTTTTAAGTAAAAACATTTCTTTTGCAAATGAAGCATCACTTTCCATCTGTTTTTTTAAAGTTTCGATGGAATCAAATTTCATTTCCTGCCGTAAAAAGTGCATAAGCTGTACTTCTATATAATGTCCGTAGGCGTCATCATTATAATCAAACAGATTGGTTTCCACGCTTAAAAGCGGACTGTCATCAAGTGTCGGACGGACGCCTAAATTGGTCACGCCAAAATATTCTTTACCGTCCAGCCGTGTAATGGATGCATACACACCGTTTGGCGGAAGCAGCTTACTGTCCGGCGGATAAATATTTAACGTCGGAAGATTTAACTGACGGCCCAGCTGCTTTCCCTTTGATACAATACCATAGATGCTGTAGGGTCTGCCAAGCAGCACATTGACAGTTTCCATGTGTCCGAGGCGCAGCTCTTCACGGACATATGTACTACTGATTTCCCGCTCCTGATACCGCTCTTTTTCGACAATCGTGGTTTCAAACCCATATTCCGGTCCGCGTTCCAAAAGCATCTGCGCATTGCCCATTCTGCCTTTGCCAAAGTGATAATCCGTACCGACCACCACATACTTTGCATGCAGTCTGCCAATCAGAATTTCCTCAATAAACGCTTCCGGTTCCATATTCATAAAATCTTGTGTGAACGGATATTCAATTTCCACATCGACACCCTGTTTTTCCAGAAACATCCGCCGTTCTGTATTGGTTGTAATAAAATGCTGGTTTTTCTGCGGGCAGAGCCGGAGTGGAATTTTATCAAATGTAAAAACAACCGATAAAAGATTTTCCTGTTTTGCTTTTTCCTGAATCATCTCTATCAGTTTCTGATGTCCCATGTGAACGCCGTCAAACTTTCCCAGCGTAACAGCAGAGGGCCTGTCCAGACTAAAATCACGGATTCCCTGAATATACTGCAAAACGTTCACACCCCTTTCATATTAATCTCCATTTCTGAGCATCTTGCTGCGAAATGCTATTTTCCCGGCTGTTCATGCGAATAAAACATTTTCACCGGTTTAAATACACACGCACTCCATCGGAATATCCCGATAAATGCCGCATGGCTGTCATAAATTCTGAAACACTCCTGCTCCATCAGATCCGCTTCCTGCATGGACACTGCCGCCGCAGGAAAAGCATTGCCATTATAGAGCAGTTTTTCGTACTCCTCTAAGACGGTGAGCTTCCTGTAATCCGGAAACATCTCATCAATCGGAACGATATGTTCTTCCACCGTCTGATTGTGTGTCATTTCTTCAATCTGTTCCAGTGTAAGACTGTCATCCAGCCCAAAGCAGCCGACCCTTGTCCGCACCAGTTTTTTCATACAGGCACCACAGCCCAGTTTTTTTCCGATATCTTCACATAAAGTACGGATATAAGTTCCTTTGGAACACTCCACGGTAAAAGTAACGGTTTTTTCGTCGTCTGCCAGATTCATTTCATTGATATGCAGTGCATGAATTGTAATTTTTCTGGCTGCACGTTCAATCTCAATGCCCTGTCTTGCAAGTTCATACAGCTTATGGCCTTTATATTTTAAAGCCGAATACATCGGCGGTGTCTGGTAATATTCGCCTACAAAGCTGCTGCACGCCTCTATCACCTCTAATTCGGTGACATGGACTTCATTTTCTGCCGTTACGGTACCGGTGGTATCCTGTGTATCTGTCGTTGTTCCCAAAAGCATCACTGCTTCATACGTTTTTCCCCAGTCTGTAATCATGCTGCAAAGCCCTGTTGCTTTGCCCAGACATACCGGCAGCACGCCTTCCGCTTCCGGGTCAAGCGTACCTGTATGTCCGATTTTTTTCATATGGAGAATTCCTCTGAGTTTTGCAACGACATCATGCGAAGTATATCCTTTTTCTTTATATACATTTATGATACCATTCATAACATTCCTCATATACTGTTTTCACAGTTTTTATTCAACATTTTCTGCGCCGGAAAGTGCATTGTACTGCTCCTCAATTCTGGCACCAATATTGTTAATAATGTCATGCACTGCACCGTTTGCCGTAAAGCCCGCCGCACGGATATGTCCACCGCCGCCATAGTGCATTGCAATTTTGCTCACGTCAATGACTTTCTTGGAACGTAAGCTGACTTTATATTCTTCCTCACCGGTCTGATACAGGAAAATGGCAACTTCCACGCCCTCCGTCAGACGCAGCTGTTCCACAATGCCGCCCAGCTCCCTGCCGGTAACACCATAGAAATTCATTTCATCCTGTGTAACCAGTGAGAAAATACATTTGCCGTCATAGAATAAAACACTCTCTAATAATGCCCTGCCAAGAATCTGATTCTGGATATATGTCTTTGTATAAAAGCTGTTATCGATAATATCTGAGTAATCAATTCCTTTTTCCATCATCTTTCCGGCAATCAGCATCGTCTGTGCCGACGTCGAGCTGTACTTAAACACGCCCGTATCATGCACAATACCTGTGTAAATGCAGGCTGCTGTGTCTTTACTGATTTTATCATCTTCCAGTGTACGGTAAAGCACTTCACAGGCAGAGCTGGCCTGCGCGTCTACTACATTGACATCAGCAAAGCTTCCGTTGCTGATATGATGATCAATGCAGACAGTCTTTTTTGCATTTTCAAAGCAGCTATGGAATGGCTCAATTCTGTCTAAGCTGCTGCAATCGAGTACAAAAAAGACATCATATTCTTTTTTGATATCCGGGATTGTCTGAATTTTATCAATATCACGGATATAATGAAATTCACTGCCCGGTGTTTCCAGATAAACTGTTACATCCAGCTGCGGACAATTATCCTTTAAATAGGAATACAATCCCATGCAGGAACCGATACAGTCCCCGTCCGGTCTGATATGTCCGGTAATACCTACCGTTTCTGCACCTTTTAATTCTTCTAAAACATTCATACTTAGTCCTCTGAATCCTGTACAGGTTCCTCAACATGATGTTCATTGTCATACTGTGTTACTTCGTCAATCAGTTTTGACATATTGACACCGTATTCAATGGACTGGTCCAAAATAAAAGTAATTTCCGGTGTGTTGCGCAGATTGATATTCTTTGCAAGCTGCCTGCGGATATATCCTTCTGCACTTTTCAACCCTTTCATCGTGTCTTCCTGGGATTCTTTGTCCCCAAGGACACTGATATATGCTTTACAGGTTTTTAAATCCGGGGCAACCTCCACGGATACCACCGAGGTCATCGGGTTTATCCGCGGGTCTTTGATTTCTCCCCTGATAATGTTACTGAGTTCCTTTAATACTTCACCATTAATTCTGGTGTTTTTTACACTGTTTTTACGCATTCTAAAAACCTTATGCCCTTTCTAAAACTTATCTAGGCACTTCTACCATTTCATAAGCTTCAATGATGTCGCCTTCCTGAATGTCGTTAAATTTTTCAAATACAAGACCACATTCATATCCGGCCTTTACCTCCTTGACTTCATCCTTAAATCTCTTTAAGGAAGCAATCGGTCCTTCGTACGTCTTTTCGCCTTCTCTTGTAATGCGGACAGAAGCATTTCTTGTAATCTTACCGTCTGTTACAAATGAACCGGCAATGTTGCCGACACCGGATGCCTTGAAAATCTGGCGGATTTCAACATGACCGATAACCTGTTCTTCATAAATCGGCTCTAACATACCCTTTAAAGCGGACTCTACATCTTCAATTGCATTGTAGATAACACTGTATAATCTTAAATCAACCTTTTCACGTTCTGCAACGATTCTTGCCTGATTATCCGGCTTAACATTAAAGCCAATGATAATTGCATTGGAAGCAGAAGCTAAAACAACATCGGATTCGTTGATATTACCAACACCGCCGTGGATAATCTTAACCACAACTTCTTCGTTTGAAAGCTTTACAAGACTCTGCTTTACAGCTTCTACAGACCCCTGTACATCGGCTTTGATAATAATACCAAGTTCCTTTACATTACCTGCCTGAATCTGTTCGAATAATGCATCTAAGGATACCTTGTGCTTTGTATCGTCTAAGAGCTTCTTTCTGCCTTCGCTGATAAAGGTTTCTGCAAAGTTTCTGGCTTCCTTATCAGAATCCATTGCAACGAGAATTTCACCGGCATTCGGCACGTCATTTAAACCGAGAATTTCAACAGGAATAGAAGGTCCTGCTTCTCTTACACGGTGTCCCTTATCATCTACCATCGCTCTGATTTTACCATGGCATGCACCGGCTGCCACATGGTCACCAACCTTTAATGTACCCTTCTGTACAAGTACGGTTGCAACCGGACCGCGTCCCTTATCCAGTTCAGCTTCAATTACGATACCTCTTGCCTTACGGTTCGGATTTGCCTTTAATTCCTGTACCTCTGCGGTTAAAAGAATCATTTCCAGTAAGTCATCAATACCTTCCTTTGTATGTGCGGATACCGGTACGAAAATGGTTGAACCGCCCCAGTCTTCCGGAATCAGTTCGTATTCTGTCAGTTCCTGCTTTACCTTTTCGATATTGGCACTCGGCTTATCAATCTTGTTGACAGCAACGATAATTTCAACACCTGCTGCCTTTGCATGGTTGATGGCTTCAATTGTCTGAGGCATGACACCGTCATCTGCCGCAACAACCAGAATGGCAATATCTGTTGCCTGTGCACCACGCATTCTCATGGCTGTAAACGCTTCATGACCCGGTGTATCAAGGAATGTAATCAGGTGATCATTGATTGATACCGTATACGCACCGATTTTCTGTGTGATACCGCCGGATTCTTTAGCCGTTACGTGTGTTTCACGGATAGCATCCAGTAATGATGTCTTACCGTGGTCAACGTGACCCATAACACAGACTACAGGTGGTCTTGTAACCTGTGTATCTTCTGCTTCATCATCTTCCCTTAACAGTTCTGCAATAACATCAACCTTTTCTTCGTGTTCGCAGATGCAGTTAAATTCAAGTGCGATTTCTTCCGCTGTATCATAATCCACTTCCTGATTGATTGTTACAATTTTTCCCTGCATAAACAGCTTCTTTACAACAACGGACGGCTGGACTTTCATCTTATCTGCCAGTTCCTTGATGGTTAAGCTATCCGGCAGAACCAGCTGCTTAATGGTTTCTTCTTCTTTTTCTACCGGCTTGTTTACCTTCTTGTTTGCCTGGCTGTTTGCGAACTTCAGATTTTCTTTTTCTTCATCTTTTCTTCTGTCGTTCTTCTTGTTGTCCCTTCTGGATTCCGGCTTTCTTGCATCCGGCTTGGTTTCAAACAGAAAATCATTCTTTGGCAGACTTTCTTTTCTGTCACGGTCATTTCTGCGTCCGCTGTTTCCCCCCTGTCCATTGCGGTCATTTCTATAGCCGTTATTTCCACCGCCGTTTCCGTTGCGGTCATTTCTATAGCCGTTATTTCCGCCACCGTTTCCGTTGCGGTCGTTTCTGTCATTTCTGTAACCGTTATTTCCACCGCCGTTTCCGTTACGGTCGTTTCTGTAGCCGTTATTTCCGCCGCCGTTTCCGTTGCGGTCATTCCGATCGTTTCTGTAACCGTTGTTTCCGCCGCCGTTTCCGTTACGGTCATTTCTGTAACCGTTATGTCTGTCGCCGTTTCCGCTACGGTCATTTCTGTCACGGTCGTTACGGCTGTTGTCACGGTTTCCGGCATAGTTATTTCTACCGTTTTCGTTTCTTGGTGTATCTGATTTTCTGTTGTTATTCTGATTGTTATTTCTATTATTCATCTGATTATCGTTCTTTGTCTGATTCTGATTTCCCTTTCTTGTATCATTTCCCGGTGCTTTTGTACTATTCTGTGGAAAATACACCTGTGAAATATGGGACTTTTTATCTTCCTGCTTTGCTTCTGTCTTTGGTTTTTCCGGCTGTGCCGCCTTTTTACCGAACTTGCTGCGGATAGACGTGATTTCTGAGTCTGTCAGACCGTTGGAAGCGGTATACTTCTTTGTGTCGTTACTCAATGTTTCTATAATTTCTTTTGATGATATATTTAACTCTTTTGCCAATTCATGAACTCTCATATTTGCCATTTAACCTCTCTTCCGAACAACCGCTTACATCTGCTGCTCCAAACCATTTTTTAAATGCTTTTCGATTGTATTTCTAAAGCCTTCATCTACGACTGCGAGTGATGCCCGAAACTGTTTGCCGATTGCATGACCAAGTGTTTCTTTGTCACTGTAAAAGTAAACAGGCACCTCATAAAATGCACACATATTTGTAAACATCTTCTTTGTATTTTCCGATGCATCTCCTGCAACAATAACCAGTGCGGCTTTCCCGGTCTTGACTGCCTTTTCTGTTGCAAATTCTCCGCTTACGATTTTTCCTGCTTTCTGCGCAAGTCCGATCATTGCTAATGCCTTATCCTGCTTCAATATTTTCCAGCTCCTTTGCCAACTTGTCATACACAGACTTTTCTATCGGCATTTTAAAGGAACGTTCCAGTCCCTTTGATGCCACAGCCTTTGCAAAACAATCCGCATTAGGACATATATATGCACCTCTGCCGTTTTTCTTGCCTGTCACATCAATGATAATGCCTTCCGTATCTGTTTTTAAGATTCTGATTAAATCTTTTTTATTCTTCATTTCACGACAGCCTATGCACTGTCTTTGAGGAATCTTTTTTGTTCCGGCCAAATAAATCACTCCCTGATCTTTTATTCTTCTTCACTCAATGTAAGTTCAACGTCTTCTTCGTCACCGGCTGTTTCGTCGATGTCTTCATTTGCCTGTGCTTCACTCTTAATATCAATACCAAAGCCTGTAAGCTTCGCTGCAAGTCTTACGTTTTGTCCTGATTTGCCGATTGCAAGAGAAAGCTGCTGTTCTGAAACGATGATTTCCGCTTTCTTTTCTTCGTCATCTGCTGTTGCGGATACAACCTTTGCCGGACTTAACGCATTGACAATTAACTGTGCCGGATTTTCATCCCATTCGATAATATCAATCTGTTCGTTGCCCAGTTCATTAACAATTGCCTTTACTCTCGCACCGTTTACACCGACACATGCACCAACCGGATCAACATTCGGTGCTTTTGCACGGACTGCCATTTTAGTTCTTGAACCGGCTTCTCTTGCAATACCCATAATTTCAACAATGCCGTCTTTGATTTCCGTTACTTCTTCTTCAAAAAGGCGTTCTACAAGCTGTGGTGATGTTCTTGATACTCTTACCAGTGTCCCCGGTTTTTCTTTGTTGGAAACGCTTACAACATAAAGTTTAATTCTGTCGCCGCGTTCAAAGGTTTCACCCTTTACCTGATCACTGACCTTTAAGGTTGTCTGTGTTCTTCCGATGTCTACCAAAACATTACCCTTTTCATCAATTCTTTGTACAATTCCTGTGATGATTTCTTTTTCCTTTGAATGGTATTCATTGTAAAGTGCTGCCTTTTCTTCTTCACGAATCTTCTGTACAATTGTACCCTTTGCATTCTTTGCCGCACGTCTTGAAAATTCTTCTGATTTTACTTCTACGGTAACAATGTCACCAATCTGGCAGTTTGGCTTAATCTTTCTTGCATCGGCAAGGGAAATCTCTGTTGCGGAAATATACTTTTCAGTATTTTTTCTGGAATTGCTTCCTTCTTCCGGTTCCGGAACAGATACTTCTTCAACGACCTGTCTGTCTGAATAAATGTGGAAGTCCCCTGTGATTCTGTCTAATACAACACGGCCGTTTTCTACAGTGTTAAACTGTGTCTTATATTCATCCATCAGTGATTTTTCAATTGCTTCAAACATCACTTCCTTGCTGATTCCGTTTTCTTTTTCAAGCGCATCAAGTGCTGCTATTAATTCTTTACTCATAATTTCCTCCATTTGGCCTTGCGGCATCGTTTATTCTTTATTATTAATCACAAAATGCAAGACGAATCATTGCCAGATTCGCTCTTTCAAATGTCTTTTCTTCATCCTTTTCAAATGCAAGTGTTACTGTTTTTTCATCGTATGCTTTTAACACGCCTGTAAATTCTTTCTGTTTGTCTTCGGCACGGTAAAGCTTAATATCAATTAATTTTCCAATGCTTCTTTGATAATCTTTTTCTTTCTTTAACGGTCTTAACAACCCCGGAGAACTGACTTCAAAAATATACTGATCCGGAATATAGTTTTCTTTGTCAAGGACTTCATTAAATTCTCTGCTGATTACCTCACAGTCATCTACGGTAATGCCACCTTCTTTATCGATGTAAACTCTCAAGTACCAGTCACTGCCCTCTTTCACATATTCCACATCAACCAGCTCAAAATGATGCGCATCAATGAACGGTTGAATGAGCTGCTCTGTTTTTTCTTCGTAGCTTATCTTTCTACCCATTTATTCATCGCCTTTCCATTATTTTAAATCGCAGGAATCCCCGCCTGTCAGTCCGCCTGTATTATGCCTAACAACGAAAGAGTGGACATTTCTGCCCACTCTTTCCAGAACACTATAATACAGAATAGCTAATAGGGGAGTCGAACCCCTGTCTTCGCCGTGAGAGGGCGACGTCTTGACCACTTGACCAATT
>OMGL01002211.1_pt1 | contig 10337 bp, 19 predicted proteins | sample 1645831 | NCBI WGS metagenome assembly OMGL01 (sample SAMN00849301, study PRJEB25192) | human gut metagenome | reverse complement strand
TTTGTCGGAGTTTTTCCAGAAAATCCAATGAATTTTAGTGGCCTTGTTAGTGGACACCTAGTTAATGGCTCAAAAGTCGAATTTGTTTCAGAAACTGGAAAAAGATATATCTGGTACTACATAGAAAAAGTGTTCAACCCGGATATTTTGTATGAAAGTGAAAATCCGTGTACCACTGCACAATAGCGTGTCAGTTGCTTACATGGGGAAAGTGAGGATGGAAAATGATTGCGGTAAGCAAAGAAGAAAATGAAGCTTATAACTTGGATAAGGCAGAGCGTATATACATCGGTTTTGACAAACCTGTTGTAAAAATCGTAATTGGAAGTACAAGAGCAGGCAATTTAGGTGAATATGGCTCATTTGAAAAGGCCAAAAAAGCATTTGAGATATTAATGCAAAGAGCCAGTATTGGTAGAAGTGAAGTCATATTTATGCCGGACGATTCAGAAGTAGACGCAAGACTTCACGAGATTAAGCAGATCGTGCATCATATTTCTGGAAAGAAAACAAAAGGACATGGTGGTTCATGAAAGAAAAAAGTATAAAAAATATCCGAAAAGAGTTTAAGGATAATGGAATCTTTTACACTCCTCCAGAATTGGCATTAAGGCTTAAATCGTATATAGACTTTGAACCGGATAGCGTATACGATCCAACCTGCGGAGCAGGGAATCTGCTAAGGGTATTTCACGAAAATGTGAAAAAATACGGACAAGAATTAGATTCTGAACAGTTGGAGTTGATTGATATCCCAAACTTTACAGGATATGCAGGAGATACGCTAATAGATGATAAATTTCAAAAAATGAAATTCGATTGCATTGTTGCAAATCCACCATTCTCAGTTAAGTGGAATCCTGATGGAGCACAAAACGATATTCGGTTCAAGGTTTGTCCGGTTTTACCGCCTCCGTCAAAGGCAGATTGGGCATTTATGTTACACATTCTGTATCATTTATCAGATAACGGGATAGCGGTGGTTCTTGAGTTTCCAGGCATTCTATACAGAGGACAGAGAGAAGGAAAGGTGCGGAAATGGTTTATTGAGCAAAATGTAATCGACAGGGTTGTAAATATTCCAGGAAACACATTTGAAGATACATCGATAGCTACTTGCATTATTGTGTTGAAAAAGAATCGGAAGACAACAGACATTATATTTGAGGATAGAGAAAAGCAGGAAGTAGTTGCCATTGAGCAGATAGTCGAAAATGATTATTGCCTTTCACCAAGCCTGTACATACCAAACGAAATTGAAAAAGAAGAAATTGATCCTACTGTATTGGAAAAAGAATCCAGAAAACTTTTTCTTACCAGAGTAAGAAAAGAGCTCCAATTTGACAAAATGGTATGTGAAATGGAGGGGATAAGTATACATCCGTTTATTGTTTCAATTAGAGCCGTTTTAAATGATTTTGACGACAACAGAAAGAAGAAACAGTGTGATAACCAATTATCATTATTTTAAGGAGGACGCAAAATGTTAATCAGAAGTCAGGATAAAAGCCGATTGATCAGTCTTAACAATACACGAGAGCTGCGATTCTGGGAATGTGCACAAGGGTTTAATATAACGGATTGCGTGTGCCCAATTGGTCATTATTCCACCAAAGAAAAAGCCATGAAAGTACTGGATATGATTCAGGAAGCCTATGGAGATTCGGAATACACAAAATATGTAATTCCAGAAGTATGTAGGATATTAAGTATGAAGCCAAAAACGGAAGAAAACAAAGCGCATGCAGGAGAACTTGGAGAAATGCTCAAAAAAGGAATGACGTTCCAGATGCCAGAGGATAGCGAGGTGGAAGTATGAATAAACTCGTATTGGACGCTACGTGTGGTTCAAGAATGATCTGGTTCAACAAAAATAATGAGTTAGCTGTTTTTGTGGATAAGCGAGAATTGGATTGCGAGGCAATATGGACGAGTGGAAACGGACAAGCTACAAGGTACTGCGAAATTCACCCTGACGTTATAGCAGATTTTACGGATCTGCCGTTTGGCGACAACACTTTCTATCATGTTGTGTTTGACCCGCCACATCTCATTCAGGGCGGAGATAATTCGTGGATGGTAAAAAAATATGGAAAACTCAACAAGAATACATGGAAACAGGTATTGCATGATGGTTTTGCTGAGTGTATGCGTGTACTCAAACCTTATGGGACATTGATTTTCAAATGGAATGAAACGCAGATTCCAGTAAGGGACGTTATTACAGCCATTGGAGCAGAACCCCTATACGGTAATAGATCCGGCAAACAGGGAAAAACACACTGGATGGCATTCATAAAGACTGAGGAGGTGGAAGTATGAGTTATATCAAAGACAGATTGTCCAGTTATCATGATTGGATGCAAGATGTTGTAAATAAATACAAATTGGTTACTGCTAGAGATTTTCTAGAAATGATAGAACAGCTTCAAGAGGATCTGGAACAGGACGAGAAAGAAAACGGTTGGATTCCAGTAAAATATCATCAGATATCAGAAAAAGAACGAGCAGAAGAATCCCTATCAAATGATATACGGTATATGCTTGACTGCAAAATGCCAGATGATGGACAAGAAATATTGGTTACTAACGGAGAAACAACATGGCAAGATACGTGCTTCATTGATTGTGACGGATATTATTGTGATAGCAATTATGATTAGATTGATATTACGGCATGGCGACCACTACCAAAACCATATAAGGAGGATTGACAATGACAAATGAGACGAAAAGGAAAAGAATTTCCAAATCTGTGAGAGAACAAGTGTACAAGAAATGTCATGGACATTGTGCATATTGTGGATGCTTGCTTGACTATAAAGATGTGCAAGTAGACCATGTAATTCCACTAAGAGTAGGTGGGAACGATGACATTTCGAATATGCTTCCAGCATGTAGAAGCTGCAATCATTACAAAGCCGCTCTTGATTTAGAACAGTTCAGAGAATATGTACATCAGATTCCAGCAAGGTTGAAGAGAGATAGCATCCCATTTCAAGTCGGGGCTAGATTTGGAATATTGAAATATTCTGATGAGCCAGTGAGATTTTATTTTGAGAAAGAGGGCGACTGGATTAATGGGAAGATGTAAATTGGATTGCCCGGATGGTGAAACGGAATGCTGCATCTGCTGTACGAAACAGGATTCCTGCCAGTGTAGATGTGATGATGTGGACAGTTATGAATATGCAGAGGAGTGTGAAGAATATGAAATTAATTGATGCAGACGAATTGAAGTTACTTGCAGATACTGTAGAAAGCCAGATGGAAGAGGTGAAGTAGATGATTAAGAAAACATTATATACATGTCAAATCTGCAATACTGACTATGCGGATAAAGAAAAGGCTATTGCATGTGAGAAAAGCCACAAGACATTAGAAGGAGCAACATTTGCTGGTGAATATAAACCCAAAGGGATGATTGGCGATGGGCATCCGGTAAAGATAAGGGTAAAGTTCAAAGGTTCTGATAAGTGGGTTGTATATAAGAGGTGAAGTAGATGGAGAGATTAACGCAAAGAGAAAACAATAGACTTATAATGGTAAAACAGGATAATGGAGAGTATATACCTGCTTATTGGGATGAAGATAATTTTAAAGCAATAAAAAAACTTGCCGACTACGAGGATTTAGAAGCACGGAGCTTGCTTGTGAGATTGCCGTGTAAGGTTGGAACAGAAGTATATTACATCTTAGGTATTCCAAATAAGACGCCATGTGCAATCGACAAGTGTGTATTTAAGTTGTCGGACATAAATAAAATCGGTAAAACAGTATTCCTCACTCGTGAGGAAGCTGAGAAGAAGTTGGAGGAGATGAAAGCTAATGATTAAAGTACTGAATACCATTAATACTAGACTGATTCCTGTATCGGTTTTACAGGATGTAAAAAGTAGAATCTCTGATTGGCTTGCATCCGGCGGGAAAGAAACCGATCTTTACATTCAGCGGCAAATTGATTATCTGAAAGCTATTGAAAAAGCAGCATTGGATGAGAAAAATATCGTATAAGTGGAATTGGAGGAGATTCAAAATGACAAGACCTGAGATTACAGCAAAACTATCAGCAATGATCGAAAAGAAAATCAATCCTCACAATGATCCACGTATTTATTGGGCTAAGGAAGTGACATTCGATTATTCGACAGATCATGCGGTAAGGGTGGATTATATGCGGTTCGTGCCGGTGAATAATAGCGTGTCCGGGATAGAAAAAGGTGACTGCTATTGTTATGAGGTTAAATCATCAGCTGAAGATTTTCACTCTGGTCATGGGCTGAATTTTGTTGGCGATTATAACTATCTAGTTATGCCGGCAGATGTATGCGCTGCGGTATCCCTTGAAATTCCACATTATGTAGGAATATATGTACCAGAAGCAAATGATCTTACATGCATCAAAAAAGCAAAGCGAAGAAATCGGACAAGGCCTGTATCTGAAATACTCTTGATGATGTTCCGGTCTGCGAACAGGGATTATAGAAAAGCAGTAAAACAGTTGAAGGAGATACAGAATGGCAAGTAAAACTATCAAAGCAATGGGTGTTAGCCCTATTACAAATACCATCTACTATGGAAATGTAAACGAAGAAAAAGGTTTATGGGTAGGTGAAAAAAAGACGTAACCGATATGGCAATCGCCTCTGTATTTGAATGGTTCATGAATCAAATGGATGGAAAAGAAGAATTTGGAATTAGCTATCCTAGTGTTCCTGGAATTAAATTGAAGATGGTAAGGGAGGAATAATATTATTGCACAGACATCAATGGATTATATACAATCATCACAGAAGATGATGGGTGTACAAATGTATTATTTGTGGAAAATTATGGGATGGAAGGTGAAAAAGTGGACAATAAAGAAGCAAAAGACATCTTATCAGATATGAGAGACCAGCATTTATGTTTCTTGGGAAATTCAGAAATCAAAGATGAATGGCAGAAGAACTATCTCAAAGAAGCATGGGCGTGTGATTCTGGAGCAAAGGCTCTTGCCGGATTAATCACAGGGATAAAGATTGATAAAGGTGTTATCGCAGAAAGTATTTTGCATTACGGCAAAAATAATCAAAGTACAGTCTGTATGGAAGAATGCGCCGAACTTATCCAGGCAATCAGCAAGGCAAAACGTGGAAAAATCAACCGTGATAACATGATAGAAGAAATTGCAGATGTATTGATCTGCATCGAAATGTTAAAGCAAATGTACATGATTTCTGATGAGAAAATTAATAAGTGGATTGAAAAGAAACAGGCGAGAGAAGCAGAAAGGATGAAGAAGAATGAATAAATGTTGCGCTAGTCAAGATGGAATATGTCGAAATTCCATTCTTTTTGGAACAAGATGCGATGGTTACAAAGAAAGATGCAGATTAAGACCAACTTATAACACTATCGAACAAACAGTGAAGAATTACCAGAACAATTTAAGAAAAATATTTGGAGCGGAGGATTAATCATGAATAAGAAAGAAATCGCAGAGATCAAGAAGCAGTTTACACCAGCCAATTGTGCAATCACACGCATTTGTGGTTGTTATGTGGATGCAGAAAAAAATAAGAAAACCAAAATTAAAGAAGCTTTCCTTTCCCTTCCAGAGGAAGAAATGTTTAAGTATTTTGACATTTTCAAGAAAACCATGTCTGGCAGACTTGGAAAAAGCCTTATGAATCTTGAATTCCCATTAGCACAGGAAAAAGAGGGTGGAACACAGGAATTTCTTATGCGGATCAGAGCAAGTAAGCTTAAAGATGATGATCTTTTGGATGAGTTTTACGACAAAGTGATTGAAAATTACGATTATCCAGAAAATTACTACATAGTTCTCATTCATGCAGTATATGATATTCCAGGAAAAGCTTCTGATGGAACCGAAATGCACGATGCATCAGAAGAAATTTATGAACACATTCTGTGCAGCATTTGTCCAGTAAATCTTTCAAAGGCTGGGCTTAGCTATGATGTGGCTGAAAATAACATCAAAGGCAGAATTCGTGATTGGGTAGTCTCAAGACCAGAAACAGGATTCTTATTCCCTGTATTCAATGACAGAAGTACTGATATTCATGGAACTTTGTATTTCAACAAAAACATAAAGAATATTCATCCAGACTTCATCGAAAACGTTCTTGGCACACCAATTCCACGTATACCCGGCAATGAGATCAATGTCTTTTCAGATTTTATCATGGACAATTTCGAAGGAAATACAACATTCAATTTCACTGAAAGCCTAATTGAATCTTTGCAGGAAGTAAGAGAACAGAAGAAAGACAGCCCGGAGATGATAACTGTATCATGTGACGAAATGGAACAGATTTTTGAATATTGCGGAGTTCCAGGCGAGAAGTTATCAGATTTCAAGGAAAACTGGGAAACGTATTTCAGTAATGAGCCTGCTGCACTTGACAATATCCACAATTCAAAAACTGCAAAAATTGTAACACCAGATGCAACAATCTGCATCCAGCCGGATAAAATTGCTCTGATTGAATTGAAAGAAATAAACGGCGTTCCATCTCTTGTGGTTCCGGTAAATGGAGAACTGAAAATCAATGGAATTGAAGTTGAATTAAAATAAACACTTTTTAAAAATCCAGAGATTGGAGAAAGGAATTTCAAAATTGGCAAGCGATGTAAAATGGATAAAAATATGTTCAGACATTTTTGATGATGAAAAAATAATGCTAATTGAAAATTTGCCAAGTGCGGACAGCATTATCGTAATCTGGTTTAAATTGTTGTGCTTAGCCGGAAAAAATAACAACAGCGGTGTTTTTATCCTAAACGATAAGATTGCATATACTGATGAAATGTTAGCGACAGTATTCAGGAGAGATATTAACACGGTTCGATTAGCGTTAAAAACATTTGAGAACTACGGAATGATCGAAATTGTTTCCGGAGTTTACACAATTCCGAACTGGGGAAAATATCAAAATCTTGATAAAATTGAGCAAAAAAGCCAATATATGCGAAACTATATGCAAGAATATCGAAAAAAGCAGAAAGACAAAATAGAGTGTAAAACTAACAGTAAACTTTACGGTAAAGTTAACATTAAAACTAACGTTAGCTCGGCAGAAGTATATAATAAAGAACTAGATAATAAAGAATTAGATAATAAAGAAAAAGAAATAGAAGAAGAGAATGATTTAATAGTATCTAAAGATACTATTCGTCAGACTGACGTCCAACGAATCATTGATGAATGGAATACTCTGGAAGAATTTGGTATCACTCCTGTAAAAAGAATGACACCAAAACGAGAACAGGCAGTAAAAGCTAGAATCCGTCAGAACCATATGGACGATATCTTAGAAGCCATTGAAAACATTCGCCATAGCAGCTTCTTACAAGGGCAAAATAAAAATGGCTGGATGGTTACGTTTGACTGGTTCTTAAAGCCTGGAAATTTCGCAAAAGTATTTGAAGGGCAATACGCAGACAAGTCTACGAATAGACCATGCAGCTACATGGAGAAAATCCAAAACAGGGTAAGCGAGGTGGATAATTGGGTATGACAAGAGAAGAATGGGCGGTACTGGTAAAGGCAATGAAAGCTGTGTACACTTCTCCATCATTTCTGCCAGATCAATATGCTTTTGATACTTGGTACGGACTTTTGAAAGACCTAGATTACAAGCTTTTAAGTTTTGGGTTGAAGAAATATATGCAAACTGAATGGAAAGAACCTACAATAGCTGCATTACGGCAATGCGCGCAGAGCCTTGCGCCACAGTCTGACGAACTGAACGAAACAGAAGCTTGGAATCTGGTATCAAGGGCAATTTGGAACTCTATATACCATGCGGAAGAAGAATTTTCTAAACTTCCAGAAATAGTTCAGAAAGCAGTATCAAGTCCGGGGCAGTTAGAAGAATGGGCGAAATCAGGGAATATAGATGGCACATGGTGGAGTGTAGTTCAGTCTAATTTCCAAAGGACTTACCGGGCAGAAGTACAAAGAGAACAAGAACGAAGAAAACTAAGTCCAGACCTTTTAAAAATTATAGATACTGCCAGATTGGGAGGTGCGGAAAATTGCCAGATAGAAAACCATGGAGAGAATTAAAAAGCACTGAAATTATAGGCTTAAAGCGGAGACAATGCTCAAAATGCGACTATTACAGCAAGAGCGAAAATGCATGGAGTACAAATGCAACCTGTGATTATATCTTGATCGAAGAACATAGCAGAGGATGTGATCCGAGGGATTGTGTTAAAACTGGTATCTTCAAGAAAAAATCGAGAGGAAAATCAAGAGTAAAGCGAGTGATTTTATGAGGAAGATTAGCGAAATGTATAAGCGGTCTGGCGGTACAGCTTATCAGCATATCTGTTCCGATTGCAGATTCTTCTATGGTGATAAGCATCCGCGGTGTTTACAATACGAACTGGAAATTGATTGGAACCCAGATTATATAGCTTGCAAATTTTACAATCTGGAAGAATCTCAGATTGATGGACAGGTCAATATATTTGATTTGTTGTGAAATATGATAATTGTTTTGACCAAAACGGCTAAAATTAATTTTTATGATATTCGTGAATATTGTTATGGTTAAAACAAAATAAGCGCTTAAAATCAAAAAAACAGGCTATCAATAGAAAGGAGGAACAGGAACCGCCGGCCGGCAAAAGGAATTCCCGGTTCCTCCTAAATTTTATGGATGAAATATTGAAATATGCTATTGAGAATGGTATTATAAATCCTGCACATGTACTTGAAGAAATACAAATGAAGAAAAATGAAGAAATATTAAAAAAATATAAAATATGGCAGGGAAAAAACAATAATTGGTATACTTATATTTATACAGAAAAAAATTCTAGAAAGCTAGTGAAAAGAAGTAGCCGAAAGGGAATTGAAGATTATATTATTGCTTTCGAGAAAGAAAAAACAGAAAAACCTAAAACATTTATGGATGTTTACGAGCATTGGATAGAAATTCAAAAAGAATTTGTGACGGATAACACTTTGTATAAGTATTCTACAGATAGAACACGTTATTTTGAAAAAAAAGAATTTACGGAAAAAGAAATTGAGAAAATGACAGAAGAAGATATAAAGGTATTCATTGTCAGAACTGTAAAAGATCAAAAACTTTGCAAAAAAGCGTGTAAAACTTTGTTTGGATATATCAAAAACACAATAGATAGTGCAAGGTCACAACATTTATTGAATTATGATCCTATGGAATTTCTTTCACCTAAAATATTTTATAAATACTGCACGGAGATAGAAAAGCCTTCAAGTCATAATACAATATCAGACCATGAACTTAAACTAATTATTAATCGCTGCAAAAAGGATTTTGATGAACAGCCAGAATACATTCCCTCATACGCAGTATATTTTGCAAGTCTCACAGGGATGAGAGTTGGAGAAATTTCGGCTTTAAAATGGGAAGATATAAATGAAAATTATATATCTATTAATAAATCAGAAAAATACAATAGAAATACAAAAGAATACTATATAGGAAAAACAAAAAATCAAATGAACAGATGGTTTCCTATGACTGGCGAAATTCGAAAACTTTTAATGAAATTAAAATCAGCAGAAATCAGCAATGGGTATATTAGTGAATGGTTGTTTTCAAACGAAAATGGAAGGGTTCATGCTCCTGTAATATCGTCATGCTTAAAAAACAAATGCAGGCAGGAAGGAATAGAAGAAAGAGGAATTCATGCATTTAGAAGAACAATAAATTCTAAACTAAGGTGCAATGGAGTATCTGCCACTGTTGCTGCATCGCTACTCGGGCATACCGAAGAAGTTAATGAAAAATATTATACATTTGATGTTAGCTCTTTGGAAGAAAAAAATAAAATTGTGTCAAAAGTGCAAAGGATTGGATGAATAAGAACATAGGTTCTGATTACCTTTTTGGTTACCTTTGATTACCTCAAGTCTGGAAAGCCTTTAAAATCAAGGGTTTACGGATTAAAACGCGAGCCGTGAGGTCGCAGGTTCAAATCCTGTTGCCCCGATTAATGCAGTAAAATCAAGGGTTTGCGGACTTGGTATGAACGAGTGTTCTGATTACCTTTGATTACCTTTTACAAAAAGTACATATGAAAGGGAAAAGTACATGTGCAAAACAATAAAATCGCAGAGTTGCGATTATTTTTTTTGCCTTTTTTCGGAAATTGTGTTATGTTCAAGGAAATGGAGGGAGAAATATGCAGATACACACAGCTTATGACGTAATGAAAGAGTTTTTAATCACGGATGCAGACCTTGATGGCAAGTACGGAATACCGAAAATTCCAAAGACTTTTATCCATCCAGGGAAAGATACTGTAGATTTTGCAGAGAGCTTCAGCAG
>OMGL01002206.1_pt1 | contig 10345 bp, 9 predicted proteins | sample 1645831 | NCBI WGS metagenome assembly OMGL01 (sample SAMN00849301, study PRJEB25192) | human gut metagenome | reverse complement strand
AAGAGGTCAGCGGTTCGATCCCGCTATTCTCCACCAAAAAAGCACTGTACTTCGTTTGAAGTACGGTGCTTTTCTTTTTGCTGAAGCTGGTTTTTGGGGGCTGCATTGCTTCGCCTGCACCGTTTTCAGGCTTTTGCAGGCGGTCGAGTTACGCCCCCGCGATTCCGCGCTATGCAACAAACGAGAGGCATCTTCGTCTGGGTACAGCACAGACGGAAACGCCTCTCTTTTCGTTTTTGAACGATATTATTCGTAGTCGATGGGCAGGGTGGGCAGGCCGTTGAGCTCCAGCCCGGCGGTGTGCCCGGCAATGTACTGGTAGTAGCCCTGCGCGGCGATCATCGCGCCGTTGTCGCCGCAGAATTTCAGCTCTGGCAGGTAGACCCTGGCCCCCAGCTTCTGGGCACCGTCATTGACCAGCTGGCGCAGACGGCCATTGGCCGCGACGCCGCCCGCCAGACAGACCTGCTTTGCGCCGGTGTCGGCGGCGGCGAGAAGGAGCTTTTCTGCGAGGATGCCCGCGATGCGCTCCTGGAAGCTGGCCGCGAGGTCGGGGACGTTGATGTCAGTACCCTTCATCTGGGCCTGATTCACCTCGTTCAGCACGGCGGTCTTGAGGCCGGAGAAGCTGACGTTGTACTTGCCCTCCACATGAGGCACCGGCAGACGGTAGGCTTTCGGGTCGCCGGTCTTGGCGGCGTTGGCGACGCTGGGGCCACCGGGATAGGGCAGGCCCAGCGTCCGGGCCACCTTGTCAAAGGCCTCGCCGGCGGCGTCGTCCACCGTGTGGCCGAGGATGTGGTAATGGGTGTAGTCCTGCACCTCCACAATGTGGCTGTGTCCGCCGGACGCCACAAGGCAGAGGAAGGGCGGCTTCAGCTCCGGGTGGGTCAGGTAGAGGGCGGCAATGTGGCCCCGCAGATGGTGGACCGGCACCAGCGGCTTGCCCGCCGAGTAGGCGAGGCCCTTGGCAAAGTTGACGCCCACCAGCACTGCGCCGATGAGGCCGGGCGCGAAGGTGACAGCCACGGCGTCCACGTCGTCGATGGTCTTGCCTGCGTCCAGCAGAGCCTTTTTGACGGTGGCGCTGATGAACTCACAGTGGCGGCGGCTGGCGATCTCCGGCACGACGCCGCCGTAAAGTGCCTGCTCCTTGACGCTGGTGGAGATGACGTTGCTCAGCAGGTGCCGGCCATCTTCCACCAGAGATGCGGCGGTCTCGTCGCAGGTAGATTCGATTCCTAAGATGATCATGGTTTTAGTGGGCCTCCAGCCAGTTTTTGCCCTGATGCACTTCGGTGCTCAGGGGGACAGCATAATTGACACAGCCTTCCATCTCTTCCTGCAGGATGGCGGCGGCTTTCGCGGCTTCTGCCTCCGGGGCCTCGACGATGAGTTCGTCGTGGACGGTCAGGATGAGGCGGCTCTCCATCTTCTCGTCCCGCAGACGCCGCCAGACCCGCACCATCGCCAGCTTGATGACGTCGGCGGCGGTGCCTTGGATCGGCGTGTTGCGGGCCATCCGCTCGCCGCTGGCCCGGATGTTGTGATTGTTGCTGGTCAGCTCCGGCAGGGAGCGACGGCGTCCGAAGAGAGTGGACACATAGCCGCAGTTCCGGGCGTCGGAGATGGTCTTGTCCATGTAGCCGCTGACTTTCGGGAAGGTGGCCAGATAGTTTTTCAGGAAGGCGTCGGCCTCCTTGACGCTCACGCCGATGTCCTTCGAGAGGCTGTAAGCGCCCTTGCCGTACATGATGCCGAAGTTGATGGCTTTTGCCGAAGAGCGCAGGCGGGGCGTGACCTGCTCGAGGGGCAGGTCGTAGATTTTAGCGGCAGTGCTGCGGTGGATGTCCTCGCCGGTGAGGAACGCCTGCTGCATATGCTCGTCGCCGGTGACATGGGCGAGGATGCGCAGCTCGATCTGGCTGTAGTCGGCGTCCACCAGCACGCAGCCGGGCCGCGCCACAAAGTAAGCGCGGAGCTGGCTGCCCAGCTCGGTGCGGATGGGGATGTTCTGCAGGTTGGGGTTATCGGAGGAAAGCCGTCCGGTGCGGGCTTCGGTCTGGTTGAAGCGGGTATGGATGCGGCCATCCTTCGCGATGACCTTCAGCAAGCCTTCGACGTAGGTGGAGTTCAGCTTCTGGTAGGCGCGGTACTGCAGAATATCCTCTACCAGCGGGTAGTCTCGCAGGGCTTCCAGCGTCTCGGCGTCGGTAGACCAGCCGCGCTGGGTCTTTTTGCCGTGGGGCAGGCCCATGGTGTCGAAAAGCATCTCGCCCAGCTGTTTGGGGCTGTTGGGGTTGAAGCTGGCGCTGCCCGTCTCCATGTGGATGCGGGTGAGGACGTCTTCCAGCTCCGAGCGCATTTTCACGCCGAACTTCTCGATGCCCTCTTTGTCCACGAGGATGCCGATGCGGGTCATGTCGGCCAGCACCTGCGCCAGCGGGAACTCGATGTCGTTGTAGAGGGAGTCTTCGCCCAGCGCGGTGATCTCCGCCTTCATCTTGGCGAACAGGTCGGCCAGCGCACCGGCGTCCGGCCACTTTTCACAGGTAAAAGCGGCGTCGGCGCGGTAGCTGATGATGAGCTCCGAGAGATTGTACTTGGAAGCCGAGGCGTCCAGCAGATAGGCCGCCAGCTTGCCGTCCCAGACGATGCTGCTGCCCCAGTTTCCCGCAGCCATGGCGCGGGCGTAGAGCGGGGCGCTGTCGAAGACGTCAAGGGTGACGTCTTCGTTGTCCAGCAGACGGAGCAGGTCGCCGTCTTCCAGCGGGAAGACCGTCTTGTCCTGTACGGCGTACCATGCGGCGGGCTGCAGCTCCACATTGCGGGTACCCTGCTTGCCCATGACGGCAGGCCGCGCGGCCACGAGGTAATGCCCCTTCGGCTCGGCGGGCAGAGCAGTCACCTCAGCCTCCTGCAGAGGCTCTGTCGACGCTCTTTCCGGGTCGGCGGCGGGGGCGATGTCGCTCAGACCGAAGCGGGCGATAAGGGAGTGAAGTTCCAGCTCCTGCATCAGCCGGACGGCTTCGGCCTTGTTGCCCTCGCCCACGACATAAGCACCCTCGGCGGTGTCGATGGGGGCGTCGGTGCGGATGGTGCCGAGCGTGTAGCTCAGCTCTGCCATGGCGCGGTCTTCGGCCAGATGCTCCCGCTGTTTTGGCTTGATGGTCTTGTCAGCAGTGTCGTCGAGATGGGCGTAAACGCCCGCCAGACTGCCGTATTTCTGGATGAGGGTGATGGCGCTCTTCTCGCCGATGCCCTTCACGCCCGGGATGTTGTCGGAGGTGTCGCCCATGAGGCTCTTGACGTCGATGAGCTGGCGGGGAGAGACACCGTACTTTTCCTTCACGGCGTCCACGTCCATTACCGCCGTCTTGCTGCGGCCCATGGCGGTGGTGGCTAGCAGGACGGTGGTGGTGTCGCTGACGAGCTGTAAGCTGTCCCGGTCTCCGGTGGCGAGGAAGCAGTCGTCGCTGCGGGCGGCGCAGGCGGCAGAAAGGGTGCCGAGGATGTCGTCGGCCTCCCAGCCCTCAGCTGTCACCTCACGGTAGCCCAGCGCGGCCAGAAGCTCTTTGAGCACCGGCATCTGCGCGGCCAGCTCGTCGGGCATCTTGTGGCGGGTGGCCTTGTAGCCGTCATACATATTGTGGCGGAAGGTGGGGGCCTTGAGGTCGAAGGCCACGGCCACCTCGTCGGGTTCGCATTCCTTGAGCAGGGAGAGCAGGATATTCAGAAAGCCGAAAATGGCGTTGGTATAGCGGCCGTCTTTGGTGGTCAGCAGCTTGATGCCGTAAAAGGCACGGTTGGCGATGCTGTTGCCGTCAATGACCAGTAAACGCATAGCTTGTGGTCCTCCATTCCATAATTTCACATCCTATAGTATACCACGAATGGCCCAAAGAAAAAAGAGACTGAGGGATAAACCTCTCAGCCTCTTTCGGGAAGTTTTACTCTACCCTTATCGCGCTCACCGGGCAGGCGTTGGCGGCGTCCACAGCCAGCGGCACCTGGTCGGGCGGGATGTCGCCGGGGATGGCGACAGCCAGAGTCCCTTCCATCTGGTATACCTCGGGGCAGAGCCCGGCGCACTGGGTGCAGCCGATGCAGAGTTCAGGGTCTACGAATGCTTTCATGTTGGTACTACCTCCATTCAGAATAAGAAAAGGCGCTGAGAGCAGTGTGGCCCGGCGGAGCAGAAAATATGCTATAGGCTTTCGGGCGCAGATATGTTACAATAGAGCAGAATGAACAGGAGGGCAAGACCATGAACATCCAGATATTCGGCACTACCAAGTGCTTCGATACCAAAAAGGCCCAGCGCTATTTCAAGGAGCGCGGCATCAAATTCCAGATGATCGATTTGAAAGAAAAAGAGATGAGCCGGGGCGAGTTTGAAAATGTGTCCCGCGCTCTGGGCGGCTGGCAGGCGCTGGTGGACCCCAACGCCAAGGACAAGCAGACCCTCGCTCTGCTGGACGCGCTGGTAGACTGGCAGAAAGAAGACAAGCTCTTCGAGAACCAGCAGCTGTTCCGCACCCCCATCGTCCGCAATGGCCGTCAGGCCACCGTCGGCTACCAGCCCGACGTCTGGAAGAATTGGGAGTGAACGGCTTTCACCAAAATAACACGGGCAGGGTTTTGCACCCTGCCCATGATTGTGGTATACTGTTTTTATCTGAAAAGTGAAACAACGCAGGAGACGATAACCATATGAAGATAGAAATGACCCCGGAAGAACACGCCCGGCTCCACCGCCGCCGCGGTCGGCAGGCCCTCGGGCTGGTCATCGCGGTGCTGGTGCTCATCGGCGTGCTGACCGTGCTGCACGCAGGCGTGAACACCGTGGCAAAACTGTTTGACGATACGGCCCAGAAGCAGGAATACGAGGACAAGCTGGAAGGTCTGGTGCTGTTCGACCCCGTGCCTTTTGAGGGCATCGAGAACATCGACGACCTGACCCTCCGCGAGGCTGCGGTCTGGGGCTGTGTGTACAGCATCCAGGAGACGCAGGGCGGTTTCGACGGCTACAACACCGACCCCGATACCGAGCAGCTGCTCATCCCCTCGGTGGACGTGGACGCCTACCTCGCAAAGCTTGTCGGCCCCAGCTTCCGCATGACCCACAAGACCTTCGAGATGGAGGATATGACCATCGAGTTCGACGACACCACCCAGTGCTATAAGATCCCCGTCACCGGCAGCGTGGGCAGCTACCGCGCCACTGTCACCAAGCTGTTCAAGAAGGACGGCCTCCTCCACGTCACCGTGGGCTATATCCCCAACCAGAACGCAACGGACAGCATCCTCACCGCCACCTCGGATACGCCGGTCAAGTACATGGACTATCTGTTCAGCCGCCAGAGCGGCAGCTGGTATCTCACCGGCCTGACCGAGAGTGAGACGAAGCCCGAGTCAACGGCGGCGTCCACTGCCTCCGAACCTGCCATGATGGCAGACAGCGAGGTGCAGGACGCTATCCTCGCCACCGGCGGCGAAACGCCCGCTGACTCCGACGCCGCGTCCTCGGAGGCCGCAGCCGCCAGCGAGGAAGCGGACAGCACCGCCGAAAGCGAAGCTGCCTCGGACGCAGAGCCGCAGGCCGAAAGTGCGGCCAGCGCGGCGGCATAAAACGAATCACAAACAAAAACCGGGAAGCTCCCAGAGCTTCCCGGTTTTTGCATATCCAGAATTACTTCAAATCAAACCGCACGACCACCAGCCGATACCAGAGATACGGCACCATGTTCCATATCATCCACAGCTCCATGAGAACATAATTCGGCAGGTCGCGGAGGCGGAAGGGACGCTTGCCCAACTGGTCGTTTTTGAGCAAATCGAACGCCTCACGCATTCCCTTGTCCCACGCCTCGCCGAAGCCCTGTTTGTGGAACTTGTAGCACTTGAGCAGATAGCCCAGCGCCAACGGAATGAAGTTGAGAATGAGCATCAGCAGAGGCTCGTTCTTGAGGGGGAGAAGGATGCTGTTGCGGCCACTCTGCTGGCTCTTGAAGGCGTTGTACCGCACCGCGCCGGTGCTGGCGCCGCAGATGTGGTAACACTTTGCCGTGGGGCAGAGGACATTCTTGTAGCCCGCGTTGTTGGCGCGCCAGCTGAGGTCCACGTCCTCGAAGTAGGCAAAAAAGTTTTCATCGAAGACGCCGATCTCGTCGAGGATGCTTTTGCGGTAGAGGGCCGCGCCGCCGCAGGCCGAGAAGATGCGCTTCTGTTTGGTGTAGCGGCTGGCCCGGCGGCCGTCGCCGGTCTTGCAGGCAAAGCCCATCCATGTGACGTAATCGCCAGCGTCGTCGGCAAGCTCCCGGTCGAAGTGGCGGATCATAAGGCTCTGGACGGCAAAAATTTTCTCGTCGCTCTCGGCCACGCGGATGAGCTCGGCCAGCCACTGGGGCTCTGCAAAGGCGTCGTTGTTGAACAGCACCACGAACTCGCTTTTCGCCCGGGCGATGCCCTGATTGACGGCGTGGGAGAAGCCGGTGTTGGAGCCGTTCTCGATGAGCTGGAAGTTCGGGCGGCTGCAATAGCTGCGGGCCTGCTCAAGGCTTTCGTCGGTGGAGCCGTTATCCACCACGATAAGCTCGAAGTCCTGCTCCGTCTGGGCGTAGACCGATTCGATGGAGTCCTTGAGCCAGCCTTTGCCGTTGATGTTGGGGATGATGATGGTCGCTTTCATAGATTCTGTGCTCCTGCGCATTTTCTTCTAGCATACAAAAGACAGTATAACATATTTTGAAGAGATTGAAAATTCCCTCTTGACAAAAAAGATAATTCGAGTATTATTGTATTAAGCACTTAGCACAGCAACACAAGGAGATGAGACGATGGGCGAACGATTCGATATGAGCCGCCCCATCTACGCACAGATCGTGGAACGGCTCAAGGCAAAAATTCTGGCGGGCATCTACCCGCCCGGCGGACATCTGGACTCGGTGCGCGACATGGCCGCAGCGGCAGGCGTCAACCCAAACACCATGCAGCGGGCGCTGGCCCAGCTGGAAGCGGAAGGGCTCGTCTACACCGAGCGGACCACGGGCCGCTTCGTCACCGAAGATACAGCCCTTTTGGAACAGCTGCGGGACGAGACGGCCCGCGCTATGACCGCCGAATATCTCGAGAAAATGCGCGGCATCGGCTACGGCCCGGCAGAGGCCGCAAAACTTATGACGGGCTGGGAAACAAAGGAGAGTGATTGAAATGAAGGAGCTTTTAACTTGTGAGGGCCTGACGAAATCCTACCAGAAGGGGACAAACGCCCTCGATGACATCGAGCTGCACATCGGCTTTGGCCGCATCGTGGGCCTGCTTGGCCCCAACGGCAGCGGCAAGACCACCCTCATCAAACTGGCGAACGGCCTCCTGCAGCCCACGGCGGGCAGCATCCGAATCGCGGGCATGGACCCCGGCCCGGACACGAAAGCCATCGTCTCTTATCTGCCGGACGCCGCATGGCTGCCCGACTGGATGCGGGTGGAGCAGCTGGTGGAGATGTTCCGGGATTTCTACGCCGACTTCGACCCCGCCAAGGCGAATGAGATGCTGGAAAAGCTGGAGCTTTCGCCCAAAGCACCCCTCAAGAGCCTTTCCAAGGGCAACAAGGAGAAAGTCCAGCTCATCCTTGCCATGAGCCGGAATGCCCGGCTCTACCTGCTGGATGAACCCATCGGCGGCGTGGACCCGGCGGCGCGGGACTACATCCTGAACACCATCCTCACCAACTACAGCCGGGACGCCTCGGTCATCATCTCCACCCACCTCATCGAGGATGTGGAGCCGGTGCTGGATGAGGCTGTGTTCCTGAAGAACGGCAGAATTTTCGCCCACCGCTCGGTGGATGAGCTCCGCGAGACCGAGGGCATGAGTGTGGATGCATATTTCCGGGAGGTATTCAAATGCTGAAAAAGTTACTGAAATATGAGTTCAAGGCTACCGCCCGCACCTACGGCGGAATGTATCTGGCTCTGCTGGCGGCGTCGGTGCTCTTTGGCGGCTCAGTCAGGAGATGGAACGGCACCAATAGTGACACCTATTCGACTCTCGTGGGCCTGCTGAGCCTTGTCTACACCGCCGTCATCATCGGCACCGTGGTCGTCACCATCATGACCATCGTGCAGCGGTTCTACCGCAACCTGCTGGGCCGGGAGGGCTACCTGATGCACACCCTGCCGGTGACGGAAACACAGCTTGTGACCTCGAAGCTCATCTCCAGCACCGTGTGGAGCCTGTGCAGCATCCTCGCAGCCTGCCTTTCCTTCGGCATTCTGGCTGTCCTGATGATGGCGGATATGGACCTGCTTGAGCAGCTGCCGCGGATGTGGTCGATCATCCGGGAGGCATTTGCCCGCTATAACATGGAGTTCTGGGGAGCGCTGGCTTTCAGCGTCGTCGTCGGCTTCGTGCGGATGGTCAGCGTCATCGCCTGCATCTATGCTGCCTGCATGGTGGGACATCAGTTCAAGAACCACCCTGCGCTGGCGGGCATCCTGAGCTTCTTTGTCATGCAGTATGTGCAGGGCTGGCTCGAAAAGCTGCTCCAGATCGGCACCGGCGTCTACGAGACGGCCATCTATAGCGCCGTAGGCGATGTGGGCAGCATCGAGACCACCGTCTCGGCTCTGGGCTACATGGGAAGCGCGATGGTCACACTGGGCATCGCGGTAGCATTCGGTGTCTTCTGGTTCGGGCTGACGGTCTGGCTGATGCGAAACAAACTCAACCTCGAGTGATGAAACGTGAAAAAATCTGACGGAAAATTTTGAAATTCCCTCTTGACTTTACACGGATAAAGTGTATAATGCAATCAAACCAATGAGGCGGAAGAGAACCTGCAAAGCGCATCTTCAGTGAGCCCGGACAGTGAAAACGGGCGAGAGCGGGGCAGAGATTCGTGGGCCGCCGAGGGCCGGGCAAACGAGGCAGAGCCTTTAGTAGCTTGGGACGGAAGCCTCCGTTACAGGGCAGGGGAGTGTTGGCTCTCCGTGAGGGGCTTTGCGGCTTTTAAGAGGAAAGCGGGCAAGGCAAGCAAGGTGGCACCGCAGATTCGAATTTTTCGACTCTGTCCTTGTGGATGAACACACAGGGACAGGGTCGTTTTGTTATATGAGAACAAAAGCCCGTCCCGCAAGTGGAGCGGGTTTTTATTTTACATGCCGCCCGCTCCAGGGAAGGAGCAACCGCTATGAAAACCATGAAGATGATCTCCCGCCGCAACTTTCTGAAAGCCGCTATGGCCGCTGCTGCCGTTTCCGCTCTGGGTCTGACCGGCTGCGGTTCGTCCGCTTCGAGCACTGCATCCAGCACCGCTTCCAGTGCAGCAGCATCTTCTGCCGCCGCCAGCGAGGCAGGCCAGACCTTCAAGGTGGGCATTGTCAACTATGTTGACCACGCTTCTCTGAACCAGATCGTTGCGTCGGTGGAAGAGCGTCTGGACGAGGTGGGCAAGGAGAAGGGCGTTACCTTCGACTACGCCGACTACTACGCCAATGCGCAGGCCGACCAGACCAACCTGAACCAGATCGGCGCCGACCTCGTGGCCGACGGCGTAGACGTCATCGTGGCTGTGGCTACCCCCACCGCCGCTACCATGCTGGCCGCTGTGGAGGACACCGACATCCCCGTCGTCTACTCCGCCGTCACCGACCCCGCTGCCGCAGGCTTTGACACCGAGCCGAACATCACCGGCACTTCCGACGCCCTGAACACCGACGCCATTATGAACCTCATCCTAGCCGTCAACCCCGACATCGACACCATCGGCCTGCTGTATGATCTGAGCCAGGATGCTTCTACACAGGCCATTGCAGACGCCAAGGCTTTCTGCGACAGCAAGGGCATCCAGTACATCGAGAAGAACGGCACCACCACCGCCGAAGTTCAGATGGCCGCTGAGGCCCTCATCGCCGCCGGTGTCAAGGCTGTCTTCACCCCCACCGATAACACCGTCATGACCGCCGAGCTTTCCATCTACGAGACCTTCACCGAGGCAGGCGTCCAGCACTACACCGGCGCTGACAGCTTCGCCCTGAACGGTGCCTTCGTGGGCTACGGCGTCGATTACGTCCAGCTGGGCGAGGCTACCGCCGATATGGTGGTGGAACTGCTCTGCGACGGCAAGACCCCTGCAGACCTGCCTTTCCAGACCTTCGACAACGGCATTGCCACCATCAACACCGAGACCTGCGAGGCTCTGGGCCTCGACCTTGACACCGTGAAGAAGGCCTTTGCACCCTACTGCACCGAGGTCGTGGAAGTGACCACGGCGGAGAACTTTGGTTAAACCTCTCCGTCATTGCTTCGCAATGCCACCTCCCCTATCGAGGGGAGGCTTTGG
>OMGL01002187.1_pt1 | contig 10448 bp, 7 predicted proteins | sample 1645831 | NCBI WGS metagenome assembly OMGL01 (sample SAMN00849301, study PRJEB25192) | human gut metagenome | reverse complement strand
GAGCAGAGCAGAGCAGAGCAGAGCAGAGCAGAGCAGAGCAGAGCAGAGCAGAGCACTGATTAAGCTCTTGCAGTATGTGTTTGGCTATGCGGTTGTTACGCTTGAAGATATTGCTGAAAATTGCGACAGTATGCGTAAACCTGTCACAAGTGGAAAACGTGAAGCGGGAGAGTACCCGTATTATGGGGCTTCTGGCATCGTGGATTATGTAAAGGATTATATCTTTGACGGGGATTACCTGCTTGTGTCAGAAGATGGCGCAAATCTTTTGGCAAGAAGTACGCCGATTGCGTTTTCAATTTCGGGGAAAAACTGGGTCAATAATCATGCGCACGTTTTGAAGTTTGATTGCTACGAAACCAGACGGTTTGTAGAGTTTTATTTGAACTCGATTGATCTGGCTCCGTATATTTCGGGCGGTGCACAGCCTAAATTGAACCAGAAGAATTTGAACCGAATCGAAATTCCGCTTCCGAGTCAGGAACGGCAAAAATATATTGTGGATATTCTTGACCGTTTTGATGCTATCTGCAATGATTTGACCAGCGGCCTGCCCGCAGAGATTGAAGCAAGACAAAAGCAGTATGAATATTACAGGGATAAGCTGTTAAACTTTGGAAAGTGAGGAGAAAAAATGGATAACCAAACGTTATTTGATGTGAAGAATGCGGTTGAAGTAATGTCGAAAGCATTAAAGCTGTTTGCCGAAAAAATAACGGAATTGATGAATTGGTATCACATTAACCAGGATACCATAAACGAATATTTTAAGGCGTTTGGTAATCTTATCCTTTGGAGAAATGCGGTAAACAGGTTGAGTGAAAATCAGATTGTATTTACGGAACAGTTGTCCGGGGATATGATTGAAAAAGTGAATAAGTCAACAAATGTAGATGAGGTTATACTTGAATACTATACGGAAAATGAAGAAAAGTGCTTGAGAAATCTTGTTGAGCGCTGTGGCGCAGCGGAATGCGTTATAGCATACAAGAAACTGTACCCTCAAATTGTAATTGCAGCGGAAATGGGATGCTTTCAGCTTGCATGTCTAGGGTTGTTTTCGCTGGAGGATGGTATTTTGTCGGACATTGTGAACCAGCCAAAAAATACTAGCTTCAAAAAACGAATGAGAGAAATTGAGGATAAGATCAACAACAAAATACCTCCGTCCCAAACAGATTTGAAGGTTTTTGCAGTGATGATTTCAATTGGTGCATTTCAGGAGACCGCTTTTGGAAATTCAGACTTTGATAAGCCGGAACCGAGTTACTTGAATCGACATTGGATATTACATGGCAGAAGTCATCGGGATTTTACAAAAATGGATTATATTAAAATGCTCTTGAGTTTGGATGCTTTGATTTTTATGGCAAATTTGGCTGAACGGACAGAGGAAAAAACAGATGAATTATAATGTTGTTGCGGCTACCAATGAAGATACCGTTGTTGCTGCCTATGAACCCTCCAAGGTGCGCTCTGACAGCTACCAGAGCGAAGCGGAACTGGAAAAAGAGTTTATCCGGCTGTTGTGCGAGCAGGGCTATACCTATCTGCCGCTGCATACCGAGGATGAACTGATTACCAACCTCCGCAGTCAGTTGGAAGAGCTGAACCACTACCAGTTTTCCGATACGGAGTGGCGGCAGTTTTTTAGCGATGTGATTGCCAACCCCAACGAGCATATTCCCGAAAAGACCCGGAAGATTCAGGAAGACAATGTGCAGGTATTGCACCGGGATGATGGCAGTTCCAAAAATATCACGCTGATCGACAAGAAGAACATCCACAACAACCGCCTGCAGGTCATCAACCAGTATGAGGTGAAGCAGGCGGACGGTGCGCGGCATGATAATCGCTACGATGTGACGATTCTGGTCAACGGCTTTCCGCTGGTTCATGTGGAACTGAAGCGGCGCGGGGTGGCCATCCGGGAGGCGTTCAACCAGATCAACCGCTATCAGCGGGATTCGTTCTGGGCGGGCTGCGGCTTATATGAGTATGTGCAGATTTTTGTGATCTCCAACGGCACAAATACCAAGTACTACTCCAACAGCACCCGCTATAATGCCATCAAGGGTGCCAAACACGGCAAGACGAAAAAGGAAAAGACCAGCAACAGCTTTGAATTTACCTCCTACTGGGCTGATGCGAACAACCGCGTGCTAACGGATCTGATCGACTTTACCCGGACATTCTTTGCAAAGCACACGATCCTGAGCGTGCTGACCCGGTATTGCATCTTTACCTCAGAAAAGATGCTGATGGTGATGCGCCCATATCAGATCACGGCAACCGAGAGGATATTGAACCGCATCGAGATCGCCAACAACTACAAAAAGTATGGCAGTATCGAGGGCGGCGGCTACATCTGGCACACCACTGGCTCCGGCAAGACGCTGACCTCCTTCAAAACGGCACGGCTGGCATCGCAGCTGCCCTACAGCGACAAGGTGTTGTTTGTGGTAGACCGCAAGGACTTGGACTATCAGACGATGAAGGAGTATGACCGCTTCGAGAAAGGAGCGGCAAACTCCAACACCAGCACCACGATTCTGAAACGCCAGTTGGAAAACCCGGAAGCACATATCATCATTACCACCATCCAGAAGCTGGCGACCTTCATCAAGAAGAATCCGGGGCATGAGGTCTACCAGAAGCATGTTGTGATCATCTTTGACGAGTGCCACCGCAGCCAGTTCGGTGATATGCATAAAGCCATTGTCCACAATTTCAAAAAGTACCACCTGTTCGGCTTTACAGGAACGCCGATTTTTGCAGTCAACGCAGGAAGCTCCACCGATCCGCGCTATTTCACCACGGCGCAGACGTTCGGCGACCAACTGCACACCTACACCATCGTGGATGCCATCAACGACAAGAATGTGCTGCCATTCCGCGTAGATTACATCAAGACGATGGATGCAGAGCCAGATATGGATGACAAGCAGGTTTGGGACATTGACCGGGAAAAGGCATTCATGGCTCCCAAGCGTATTTCTCTGGTGACCAAGTACATCCTCGACCACTTCGACCAGAAAACCTATCGGGGAGACAAATCGTATGAATTTAATCTGCTGACGAATGTGGCAGAGGTGGCCTCTGCCCAGCGTGGTGCAGTGGATGAAATCAAGCAAAAACAGCGCGTCAGCGGTTTTAATTCGATTTTCTGCGTGGCATCTGTGTCGATGGCAAAGCTGTATTATCAGGAGTTCAAAAGGCAGATGGCGGCAGACCCGACCAAGCGGCTGCGCATTGCTACCATTTACAGCTATGGAGCCAACGAAGCGGAAACGGATGGCATTCTGGACGAGGAAAACCCGGAAGATACCTCCAACCTTGACCAGAGCAGCCGGGATTTTCTGGACGCAGCCATTCAGGATTACAACGAGATGTTCCACACGAACTACTCGACCGATGGCGAACGGTTCCAGAATTACTATAAAGATGTATCGCTCCGCATGAAGAACAAGGAACTTGACCTGCTGATCGTGGTCAATATGTTCCTGACGGGCTTCGATGCCACGACCCTGAACACCCTTTGGGTGGACAAAAACCTGAAGATGCACGGTCTGATTCAGGCGTTCAGCCGGACGAACCGTATCTTGAACAGCATCAAGACCTTTGGCAATATCGTCTGCTTCCGCAACCTGCAAAAGAGAGTGGATGCGGCAATTTCGCTGTTCGGAGATAAAAATGCGGGAGGCATCGTTCTGCTGCGCAAATACGCGGACTATTACCATGGTTATACGGATGAGCAGGGAAAATACCATCAGGGTTATACAGACATGATCGATGACCTGACGCAGAAGTTCCCGCTGACAGAGCCGCAAATCATCGGGGAGCAGAACCAGAAAGACTTTATCGTGCTGTTTGGTGCACTGCTGCGGATGCGGAACCTGCTGTCTTCCTTTGATGATTTCAAGGGCAACGAACTGATCTCTGAACGGGATTTACAGGACTATTTGGGCCGCTATCAGGATTTGCGGGATGAATGGCGAAACAAGAAGCGTGATGAAACGAAAGAGGACATCACCGATGACGTGGTGTTTGAGGTGGAGCTGATTCGGCAGGTCGAGATCAACATTGACTACATCCTGATGCTGGTCAAAAAGTACCATGATACCCATTGCGATGATAAAGAAGTGCTCATCACGATTCGCAAGGCAATTGATGCCAGCCCGGAACTGCGCAGCAAAAGGCAGCTGATTGAAACCTTTATTGCAGGGGTCAACGATGTGGATGATGTGATAGCAGAGTGGAACACCTATGTGTCCGAACAGCGGGAGAAAGAGCTTGCAAAGATCATCCAAGAGGAAAAGCTAAAGGAGCCGGAGACGCGCAAGTATCTGGCCAATGCGTTCCGTGATGGTGAGATCAAAACTGTGGGCACTGATATTGATAAACTGATGCCTCCTGTTTCTCGCTTTGGCGGCGGTGGCCGTGCGCAGAAAAAACAGGGTGTGATTGATAAGATGAAGAGCTTCTTTGATAAGTTCTTTGGGATTGGTGGAAATAACTTTAATGAAAAAGATTGAGTATACAATTACTGATGTGTTGAATAAATGGAAACTTTCAATAGCTGATAGATTTGGCAATCCGCTTATATATGACTATCAAAAAACATTATTAAAGCTTACGATAGTATTGGTTGGAGCAATTCTAGTTGTGATAAGAGGGTCAACAGCACCAGTACTGGTTGATAACAAAATGTTTCGACTTCTATTTTGTTCTGAGCCAACAGGAGATAAAACTTTTTATAATATCTGCGTAAGCATTATAGCAGCATACATATTTTATGTCGTACAAGTGTATATTCCTGAAAAGCATAAAATGAAAAAATATATATCAATCTTCTCAGAAGAACATCGATACGAGATATTTTTGCTAAACCAATATCTTTTGGCATGGGAGAAGTTTATAGATAAAGAAGAAGGAAAATGCTATTTCTGCGAATTTAGCTATGAGCTGAACCATAAAATAAATGGAGCGGTAACTGAATCAACGTATGAAGAGACAATTGAAGCACTAACAGAAAATATTGAGAGAATTATGACTCATAAATATTTTGATGAGTGCGATATAGCATATAAGGATTTTATAGTGCAGACATATCGGGTTGTAAGTGGACATTTAAAGTATATGGATGACGAATTTCCGAGATGGAGTGATAAGCCTTTATATGCAAAAGATTATCGACGTATCTATAAAGTTGTTTTTGACGATCTGCGAAGAATTCAAAGAAAATTGGAGACAATGGAAAAATATAAACTTCGCTTAATAAAGACATCCCCCTATGGGGGAAAGTCGAAAACACAGAAGTTGGCGGCGTTGTTATGAAAGGGGGATTGCACAATTTAAAATCTACTGCTATAATACTCACAGAGACTCCGCTGGTTGTGTGATACTATCCTGATACTAAAAAATCAGCAAGCCACATCTACCACGACAATCTCATGGAAAAGTGAACATCCAAGAATAGACTTACTAAACAAATATGTTTAGCAATAATCCGGACTTACCGAGCTCGAGTAATAAAAATTTGCCTTCCGGCTTTTTGAATCCATCAAAAATAGAACGGAATAACGTATAAAAACAGCCCTGTTTTCAAGATTTTTCGCTTGAAGGCGGGGCTTTTTCGCGTCCAAAGCAACAGAAAAAATAACACCCGAGGCAGAATCAAACCAGTATCACGGTTTCTTCTTCCCTGGGAAAGCCAGAGCTTCCAGCCGGCCCGCGACGTTGCTTGTTCGGTCTGGGTATAGGTGGTCATAGGTGCTAGGTGTGGTCGAAACCTTTTCATGCCCAAGGCGCTGTTGTACCAGAAAGGCATCCGCGAACATGGCTTAAGGGGATGACCACAAAAATATAAACCTTTTATGAAATCCTCTTGACAAAGTGGGAAGGGGCAGTATAATAAAAATGAACGTTGTTCATATTGAGGGTGACTACATGAATACGATCGTGACCTCCAAGGAAGAGATCTTAAAAAACAGCCGTGAGCTTATCCGGGAAAAGGGCTGGGCGGCAGTCAGCATCCGTTCTGTCGCCTCGGCATGCGGGGTCTCGGTCGGCTCGATCTACAACTATTATGACTCCAAGGCTGAGCTTATCAGCGCCACGGTCGAGAGCGTCTGGTGCGAAATTTTCCACCGCCCGCAGGACGAGGCCGTATTTCAGGACGTGCAGACCTGTGTCAAATGGATGTACGAGCGCATGGCCTACGGCTATGAGCAGTATCCCGGATTCTTCACACTGCACTCTCTCGGCTTTATGCAGGAGGACAAGGCCGATGGCAAACGGCACATGCAGCAAATCTGGCACCATATCTTAAACGGTCTGTGTACGGTGCTGCAACAGGATACCAAAATCCGTCCGGGCGCTTTTAATGAGCAATTCACCGTTGAAAAATTTGCCGATGTGCTGTTTTCGCTTATGCTGTCTGCTTTGCTGCGGCAGGACTACGACCCCGCCGCTGTGCTGGAGATCGTGCGCAGAACCTTATATTGACCGCATTTTCTTCCCACACTGCTGTGGGAATTTTATAACGTCCAAATTGAACACTGTTCACTCAAAGGGGACGCTCATAGGAAGGTTCATCGCAGTATCCTGCTGCGGCTCGCCTGCCTTGTGTGGAGCACTGCCAGCTTCAACATCCTGCGCGTTGGATGCAGCTATGCCAGGCAAGCCCCTGATGACCGTAAAAACTAAGACGACCCTGCAAAAAAATGCAGTGTTACAATGAATTTGATGTATCAACAAGGAGCAATCAACTATGCAAGCAATCGTAGAAACTGTTTTTGATGCGGTATATCTGGTATCCGTCATCACCATCGGTATCCTGATGATCCGCGGCTGCAAGGGCAGCCACCAGTTCAAGCTGTTCGGTCTGATGGCTGTCGTTCTGGGCGCCGGCGACTCGTTCCATCTGATTCCCCGTGCGCTGGCTCTATGCACCACGGGTCTTGAAAACTTTACCGTTCCTCTGGGTCTGGGTAAGTGGATCACCTCTGTGACAATGACTATCTTTTATGTGCTGCTGTACTATGTCTGGCGTGAGCGCTACCAGGTCAAGGGCAGCAATGGCCTGACTGCCGCCGTCTACGGTCTGGCTGCTGTGCGTGTTATCCTATGCATGATGCCGCAGAACCAGTGGCTGAGCGACGGATCCCCGCTGTCCTGGGGCATTTACCGTAATATTCCTTTTGCACTGATGGGTCTGCTGATCATCGTGCTGTTCTACCGCAGTGCCAAAGAGCATAACGACTCGGCTTTCCGCTGGATGTGGCTGACCATCGTGCTGAGCTTCGGTTTCTACATTCCCGTTGTTCTTTGGGCCAATGCCATCCCCATGATCGGGATGCTGATGATCCCCAAGACCTGCGCCTATGTGTGGACTGTTCTCATCGGCTATTCTGCCATGAAGAAGGAATGTAAGTGATTTGTACACCGTACCGATAAAAAGCAGGGCTGTCACTTAAAAGAGAGCTGCATCCTGAACGTCCAAGAATAGGCTTGCCAACAAACCTTCAGCGCCCTGCTTTTTGGCAGAGCGCTTTTATATTGCAAAACTTCGTACTTTCTGTTATAATCAAATCAACAACTGATGAGCAAACGAAAGGTTGTATAGAAAGAAGGCGGGACAGATGTATTTCCAATACGGCGAAGCGGAAACGGCGTATCTGAGCGCAAGAGACGAGCGGATAGCGGCGGTCATCGCACAGGTGGGACACATCGAGAGGGAAGTGGATACCGACCTCTTTTCGGCGGTGGTACACCACATCGTCGGCCAGCAGATCTCCACGAAAGCGCAGGCGACCATCTGGAAGCGGATGCGGGACGAGTTTGGCGTGGTGGATGCAGCTGCCGTCCTCGGAGCCGGGGTTGAGAAGTTGCAGAGCTTCGGTATGACCTTCCGAAAGGCCGAATACATTACGGACTTTGCCCGGAAAATCGAGAGCGGAGAATTTGACCTCGAGGGTATCCGGCAGAGGCCGGACGATGAGGCCATCCGGGAGCTGAGCGGCCTGAAAGGCGTCGGTGTCTGGACGGCAGAGATGATATTGCTCTTCTGTATGCAGCGGCCCGACGTGTTCAGCTATGACGACCTCGCCATCCAGCGTGGGCTGCGGATGGTGTACCACCACCGAAAAATCGACCGGAAACTGTTCGAAAAGTACCGCCGCCGGTTCAGTCCCTATTGCAGTGTGGCCAGCCTCTACCTCTGGGCGGCAGCAGGCGGCGCGGTGCCGGGCCTCAAGGACTACGCGCCGGCCCAAAAGCCGAAAAGGAAGGGATGAATCGTCATGACCTATACGATGCATTACGACTCGCCGCTGGGAAGGATACTGCTGGCAGCAGACGAAGAAGGGATGACCGGAGTATGGTTCGAGGCACAGAAGTATTTTGCGGCGAAGCTTCCTCCAGAGCATGAAGAGGGGACAATGCCAGTGCTGGGAGACGCCTGCCGCTGGCTGGACGTCTATTTTTCAGGCCGGGAGCCGGACTTTACTCCGAAACTCCATCTTATCGGCTCCGATTTCCGACAGGCGGTGTGGGCGCTGCTGCTGCAGATCCCCTACGGACAGACCACGACCTACGGCGCACTGGCAAAACAGCTGGCGGAGATAAACGGCGGAAAGCGCGTCTCCGCGCAGGCTGTGGGCGGCGCGGTGGGGCATAACCCTGTTTCCATCATCGTACCCTGCCATCGGGTGGTGGGCAGCGACGGCAGCCTGACCGGCTACGCGGGAGGCATCGAAAAGAAGATACGCTTGCTGACGCTGGAAAACGCAGAGGCGGCAAATCTTTACCGATAACAAAAAGCAGGCCATCCCGGCGGGATGACCTGCTTTTGCTATATGTATAGTTTACTTGTTCTGGATGTACTCGTCGATGGCCTTGGCGGCAGCCTTGCCTGCGCCCATGGCCTTGATGACAGTGGCGGCACCGGTGACGGCGTCACCGCCGGCGTACACGCCCTCGCGGCTGGTCTTGCCCTCGTCGCCCTCGGTGACAATGCAGCCGTGCTTGTTGGTCTCGAGGCCCGGCGTGGTGGAGCGGATGAGGGGGTTGGGGCTGGTACCCAGGCTCATGATGACGGTGTCCACGTCCATCGTGAACTCGCTGCCCTTCTTCTCGATGGGGCGGCGGCGGCCGGAAGCATCCGGTTCGCCCAGCTCCATCTCGATGCAGGTGATGGCCTTGACGAAGCCGTCCTCATCGGGCAGGATCTCCACGGGGTTGCAGAGGGTCTTGAAGATAATGCCCTCTTCCTCGGCGTGCTCGACCTCTTCCTTACGGGCAGGCAGCTCAGCCATGCCGCGGCGGTAGACGATGTAGACCGTCTCAGCGCCCAGACGCAGGGCGCTGCGGGCAGCGTCCATTGCCACGTTGCCGCCGCCGACGACGGCGACCTTCTTGCCGGTGCGGATGGGGGTCTTGCTGGTGGGCAGATAAGCCTTCATCAGGTTGGAGCGGGTGAGAAACTCGTTGGCGGAGTAGACGCCCTTCAGGCTCTCGCCCGGGATGCCCATGAAGCGGGGCAGACCGGCGCCGGAACCCACGAAGACGGCCTCATAACCGTACTCACCCATCAGCTCGTCGATGGTGAGCACCTTGCCGATGACCATGTTGCACTCGAAATCGACGCCCATCTTCTTGAGGCCGTCGATCTCCTGCTGGACGATGGCCTTGGGCAGACGGAACTCGGGGATGCCGTACATCAGCACGCCGCCTGCGACGTGCAGGGCCTCGTAGACCGTGACCTTATAGCCCAGTTTGGCGAGGTCGCCTGCGGCGGTCAGACCGGCAGGTCCTGCACCGATGATGGCGACCTTGTGGCCATTGGACGCAGGCACGACGGGGGCAGTGTGGACATTCTCACGGTGCCAGTCGGCCACGAAGCGCTCCAGACGGCCAATGCCGACGGGCTCGTTCTTGATGCCGCGGGTACACTTGCCCTCGCACTGGCTCTCCTGCGGGCAGACACGGCCGCAGACAGCCGGCAGTGCGGAGGTTTCCTTGATCTTCGCAGCCGCTTCGAGGAACTTGCCCTCAGCGACCAGCGCGATGAATTCCGGGATCTTGACCTGCACCGGACAGCCGGTCATGCAGGGCTTGTTCTTGCAGTTCAGGCAGCGCTGCGCTTCCTCGACCGCCATTTCAGCGGTGTAGCCGAGCGTTACCTCTTCAAAGTTCTTATTGCGGACGTCCGGCGCCTGCTCGGGCATCGGGCACTTTTTCGGATTCATATTCGGCATGATTACTTGACCTCCATCTTGAACAGGTTGCAGTGCTCCTCGCGGCGTGCGACAGCAGCCTTTTCCTGTGCCTTGTACATGGCGCCGCGGCGCATTGCACTGTCGAAATCAACGAGGTGGCCGTCGAAATCCGGGCCGTCAACGCAGGCGAACTTGGTCTCGCCGCCCACGGTCAGGCGGCAGCCGCCG
>OMGL01002181.1_pt1 | contig 10467 bp, 9 predicted proteins | sample 1645831 | NCBI WGS metagenome assembly OMGL01 (sample SAMN00849301, study PRJEB25192) | human gut metagenome | reverse complement strand
GTTCTTATGCTATGTAACACCGGCAGAGCATTTGGCATTGCCAAATGTCGATGATGTCAAACAGGGAATCATCGCATCGAAGATTGCCGCACATGCAGCCGATATCGCGAAGGGCGTGCGCGGAGCACGTGATATCGATGATAAAATGGCAGATGCCCGTCGCGTATTAGACTGGGACAAGCAGTGGGAATGCGCTTTAGATCCCGAAACTGCCAAAGCCATCCGGGCAGACAGAAGCCCGGAGCATGAAGATACATGTTCGATGTGTGGAAAGTTCTGTGCTGTACGAAGCATGAATAAAGCGTTAGCAGGAGAATACATTGACATCTTATAAAAAATGGGAGGGTACTTATGGAAAAAAACGAAGTTTGGGAAAACATAAAGAAATATGCAAAAGTATTTTTTCAGGGTGTAGGATTATTTTTTGCATATGTCTTTCACTACATTGCGGTATTTGCAAAGTTTGTCTATAAGCATTTGAAAAAGCTGTTCAAAAAGCTTTACCGGATTATCCGCAGACATATCCGCAGAGTGAAAAAACATATGAAAGCCGGTGATTACAGTTTACTGTTTTATACCGTGCTTGGGGTTGTGATCTTTATTGTATTGCTGGTTTTACTGATTCACGGAATCTCTGGCAAGAAGAAGACTTCCACCGCTACAACGACGGAAGCAGCCAGCGAAGCTTCCACTACGGAAGAAGTTGATCCACAGGCTGTTCTACGCGAGCAGGCAACGTATATCTACCAGAATAATCCAGATTACCTGATGCTTGTCAACGATACAAACCCGATTCCGGATGGATATACCTTTGAACAACATACTCTGAACAGTGGTTATATCGTAGATGAACGCATCTACAACGACCTGCTTGCAATGCTGGAAGCATGTAACGCTGCCGGAAGTGAGTATACGATCAAGGGTGGCTATATCAGCGCCGATACCGAGGGCAGTGGGGAATATGCAACCGGTCTTGCATTCGATGTAACAGCGCATGATGTTGCAGAGTTAGACCCTGCTGTTGTATCACAGCTTCCAACAAACCAGTGGCTGATGCAGAATTGTTCTTCCTTCGGTTTCATCGTCCGTTATCCAGAAGGTAAGGAAAGCATTACCGGACATAATTTTGAGCCATGGCATTTCCGCTATGTCGGAAGAGATGCGGCTGTCTTTATGACGACGAACAACCTGACATTAGAAGAGTTCTACACTTTGGTAAATGGTGGTTCCGTATCCACAGCCACAGCAACCTCTGCCACACCGGCAGTTGATCCAACCGCTGTGACAGCCGAAGATCCTAGTGCAACAACAGAAGCTACAACGGAAGCAACAACCGAAAATCCGCTGGATATTTTAAATTAGAAATAGAAAGATAGAAAGTATATGAGTAAACCAGATAAACATATGAAAAAAGGATCATACGAACGGGAGATGGCGCGCCGCAGACGGGAACGAAAGCGACGCATCCGTCGTTTCCACCTGATCTGTCTTGGCGTTATGCTCCTTGCATTTATTATTGTGTGTGTAAATATATTTTCGCACAAAAAGAGCATCCGCAAGGAAGCGGTTTCTCTCTATGAAGCGGGAAACTATCAGGAAGCTTTGGACAAATTCAAGGAAGCTTATGCGGAGAAACAATGGTTTTCAGACTCCATCAATGTAGATATTCTGCTGTATGAGGCAGACTGCATGATGCAGCTCCAGTTGTTCTCCGATGCGGAGATGACCTATCTGGATATCCAGAAAAAATACCCGGCTTCCAAGTATGACAAGGAACAGCTTTCCTATCTGTCCGACCTGTCTCATGCGCTTGGCAATTATCAGCGCGGAGATTATGTTTCAACTGTCGCGACTTTCACAAAGGCAGTGGAAAACGGACATAAGGATATCAGTATCTATGCAGCCATCTGTTATGAAAACCAGAAAAGCTATGATAAGATGAAAGAATATCTGGATATCTACGCGAACTATCATGGAATCGATGCATATGTGAATTATAAATATGCATCCTATTATTATGACACCAAAGACTATAATCAGGCATTAACCTATCTTGCACAGGGAGAATCCGCAGGAGACAGTGACTATCTGCAGGAAATCTTATATGCAGAGATCATGTGCTATAAAGAGCTACAAAACTATACCGAAGCATTTTCACGTGCCACTTCCTATATTGCCAAATATCCGGAAGATCAGAAGGGGCAGGATTTATACGCCTATCTGGATACCCGTGTGAATGTAAATGAAGTTCCTGTCAATGATCGTTACCACCTGTATTCAGAACCAGAGAATTCCAGCGCAGTAGAGTAACAATAATTTATTTATGTAAACTAAAAGGACATTCTATGTACGAAAATAAAGAAGAAATTGAAAAAGTCATTCTGTTTGCGGTTGATTTAGACAACGGCGAACAGGTTCCAGCCAATCTGGATGAATTGGAAGAACTGGTAGCAACCGCCGGTGCTGAGACACTTGGACACATGATCCAAAACAAAGATTCCATCGAGAAAGCGACTTATCTCGGAACTGGCAAAGTCGAGGAGCTTCGAGATATGGTGGAGCGTCTTGGTGCGACCGGTGTCGTGTGCGATGATGAATTATCCCCGATCCAGATGAAGAATCTGGAACAGGAGTTAGATACAAAGGTTATGGATCGGACGATGGTGATCTTAGACATCTTCGCCAAGCATGCAACAACGCGGGAAGGTAAGCTTCAGGTAGAGCTGGCACAGCTCAAATACCGCAGCAACCGCCTGATCGGTATGGGACAGGTATTGTCCCGACTCGGTGGTGGTATCGGTACGAGAGGTCCCGGCGAGAAGAAGCTTGAGGTCGACCGCCGTATCATCCGGGAACGTATTGCGAAGCTTTCCAGTGATTTAAAGGACGATATCGCGCACCGCGAGGTAATGCGCAAGCAGCGTCTGAACAGCCATATACCGATCGTATCAATCGTTGGATATACGAATGCAGGCAAGTCAACCTTGCTGAATCATATGACACAGGCAGGTGTATTAGAGGAGGATAAGCTGTTTGCAACACTTGATCCGACCTCCCGGAATTACAAGCTCCCGAATGGACAGGAGATCATCCTGACGGATACGGTTGGATTTATCCGCAAGCTGCCACATCATCTGATTGATGCATTCCGTTCAACATTAGAAGAAGCAAAGTTTGCCGATATTATCCTGCATGTCGTCGATATCTCAAATCCACAGGCAGATCTGCATATCCTGACAGTCTACGATACATTGCGTGAGTTAGGCGTGAAAGATAAGCCGGTTGTCACTTTGTTTAACAAGATTGACAAAATGGATGAGCTTCCGGCAGTGAAGGATTTTCAGGCAGATCATACCTTATATATTTCTGCCAGACAGGAAACCGGATTCGAGAAGATCACGGACGTTCTCGCTGAAATCATCAACCAGAGCCGCATTTACATTGAACAGACGATTCCATACGCCAAGGCAGGCGTGATCCAGCAGATCCGCAAATCAGGCAATCTGTTAGAAGAAGAATACCGCGAGGACGGCATCTTCGTCCGTGCGTATGTCGATGCAGGCACGAAAGGGCTATTATAACATGGAATTACCGATTATTTTTGAACAAAATATGCGAACGCTTCTTCAGGACGATTATGATTCGTATGCGGCATGCCTCGAACAGCCGATGCATCACGGCATCCGCATCAACACGATGAAGATATCTGTGGAAGAGTTCCTGAAGATCAATCCATTTCATCTGCGCCCGGTTCCATGGTGTGAGAATGGATTTTACTACGATGAAACGTTGGATAAGCCATCCAAGCATCCATATTATTTTGCAGGGCTTTACTATATTCAGGAGCCTTCTGCCATGACACCGGCACATGTACTGCCTGTGGAGGCAGGAGACCGGGTGCTCGATATCTGCGCCGCACCGGGTGGCAAATCCACCGAGCTTGCGGCAAAATTACACGGAACCGGCTTGCTTGTATCGAATGATATCAGTGCTTCACGCGCGAAGGCATTGCTGAAGAACTTAGAGGTTTTCGGCGCAGAAAATGCGCTGATTATCAGCGAAGCACCTTACAAATTAGCCGAACGCTTCCACGAATATTTTGATAAGATCCTGATCGATGCGCCGTGCTCCGGAGAGGGCATGTTCCGCAAATCTGCATCCATGATCACCGCATGGGAGAATAACGGCAATCAGTTGTTTGCCGACCTGCAGCGAAGCATCTTAGATCAGGTTGTCACAATGCTTAAACCCGGTGGCATGCTGCTTTATTCGACCTGTACATTTGCGCCCCTTGAAAATGAGCAGTCCATCGAATATCTGCTTTCATTGGATGATCGTCTGGAACTGGTGGATTTCCACCCTTACGAAGGTTTTGACCACGGACATCCGGAATGGGGCAACACCGGAAATGAGACACTGAAGCGCTGCGCCAGACTCTGGCCGCATAAGATCGAAGGCGAAGGACATTTTGTATGCCTTGTCAAGAAGCAGGGCGATTGGGATAACCGCGCCAATTATGGCGATTATCCGGTCAAGCGCGCAAAGCTGCCGGATTCCGTCACCGAATTTTTATCACATACGACGCACGAATTTCATCCGGAACGGTTTGAAATCTCAGGCGATAAACTATACTACATACCAGAAAGCTTCCCAACAGTCCGCGGACTCCGGATCTTACGGTGTGGCTTGTATGTCGGCGAGATCAAGAAGACCCGCTTCGAACCGAGCCAGTCACTTGCAATGGCGCTTACAAAGAAAGAATTTGATAACTGTCTCGATCTTCCTGCGGATGATGCAAAGGTCATCAAATACTTAAAGGGCGAGACGATTGATTTCGATGATGCATCGGTCAAAAACGGTTACGTATTAGTATGTGTAGATGGATATCCACTTGGCTTCGGTAAAGCAAACCAAGGAGTTTTGAAGAACAAGTATTTACCTGGATGGAGGTTGATGTCATGAAGATAGCAGTAATTACAGGTGCCTCTTCCGGTTTGGGAAGAGAGTTCGCCAAACAGATCAATCAGCATTTTGTCACACTTGACGAGGTCTGGCTGATCGCACGAAGAGAAGAACGATTGAATGAATTAAAGGAATCCCTGCACGGTGTCCATGTACGGACAATTCCGATTGATCTGTGCGACCGGGATGCCGTTGGGACTTACGAGGAAATGCTGCAGAAATTCCATCCACAGATCCGCGTGCTTGTGAATGCTGCTGGATATGGAAAGATGGGCTATGTCGAGCAGATCTCCGAGGAAGATTTGGCGGGCGAGATCCGGTTGAACTGTGAATCCCTGACACGTATGACGAAGATTTCCCTTCCATACATGGCGAAGCGTTCGAATATCATCAATATTGCAAGCTCCGCTGCATTTATGCCGCAGCCAAACTTCGCGGTCTATGCAGCAAGCAAATCCTATGTGCTTTCATTCTCCAGAGCCTTGCATCAGGAATTGAAGAAGCATGGGATCGTTGTAACCGCTGTCTGTCCGGGACCAGTCAATACAGAATTCTTCGATATAGCAGAAAGCTATACAAAGACCAAGGGCTATAAGGTGATCTTACGCGTCAACGCGAAGAATGTCGTTGCACTTGCCCTGAAGGATGCAAAGAAGGGAAGAACCGTTTCGACCTACGGATTTGTCATGAAAGCATTCCGCGTGGCAACGAAGATCGTTCCACATGGCTGGATCGTACCATTTATACACTAACTATCTTAGATAAAGGACAGACTTATTTCAATGAAGAAGAAAGAAAAAGGCCAGTACGGCTATATCAATTACTATAAAAAGGGAAAATTGATCGTGACGTTGATTCTTGCGATCATGATAGCATCGATCATTCTTTCCATGCTGCTTGCATTTGGTGACACCGGACGTATCGGTATTGTATTTGCGATACTCCTTGTCCTGCCATTTGCAAAGTTTCTGATTGCCTACATTATGTGTGCGAAGTTCCAGACAATGCCACAGGATGTTTACGATGTGGTATATGGTCAGACCGATGAGACAGACATGATCTACGATCTCGTGATCACGCAGACGGAGGGGATGCATTTCTATGATGCGGTCTGTGTGCGGAACGGAAGTGTGTATGCGCTTGTGTTAGATAAGCATTTCAAGGAAGCGAAGAAGGAATACGAGACATTCATGCAGCAGGCACTTGCAAACAGCAAGTACAAATACATTGTTCATCTGTACACGGATGTAGATACCTTTGCGAAGAAAATCCACGGCATCGGTGAGCCGAACGATAAAACGAAACTGATTGATAAATACATGCGGGAGCAGATACTGACGTTCTGTGTGTAGCAAGGAGGAACCCGGGTATGCAGGAGCTTACCATCACGGACTTGGAAGCCGGACAGCGCTTAAATAAATACATGATGAAATACCTGAATCAGGCACCTTCTTCCTTCATCTACAAGATGCTCCGAAAGAAAAACATCACCAGAAACGGCAAGAAAGCATCCGGTGATGAAATCTTAGAATGCGGTGATGTAATTAAAGTATTTCTGGCAGATGAGACGATTGAAAAGTTCCGTGTTGTAAATACCAAAAATCCACACTTTGATCGTGGATCCAAACAACATGATATCGTGAAATCCGCAGATTCGGCAACATCCGATGGTTCAGCGCAGACCTCCAGACAGAAACCGGGAATCACGCTTCAGATCCTCTATCAGGATCCGGATATCTTAGCGGTTCATAAGCCTGTTGGTGTCTTATCACAGAAAGCAAAAAAGGATGATTACTCTATCAACGAAGCAATCGTTGATTACTGCCTATCCATGCGGATTCTAACCGTGAAACAGTTAGAGACGTTTCACCCGTCGATCAGCAACCGCTTAGACCGGAATACCTCCGGCATTATCCTTGCCGGAATCTCGTTGAAGGGCAGTCAGACGTTAGCCCGCATATTAAAGGGGCATACCTGTGAAAAATATTACTACACGATCGTAGCCGGAGAGATGAAACAGTGCATCCATGAGAAAGCCTATATCGTAAAGGATACAAAGAAAAACCAGTCTAAGATCCAAAAAACCGCCTGTCCCGGTGCGTCAATGATCGAGACTGCATTTACACCGCTTTGCGTAAAAAATGGCTTTACCTTATTGCAGGTACAGCTTTTCACCGGAAAATCGCATCAGATCCGTGCGCATCTGCAATCACTCGGCTATCCGATGGCAGGCGATACGAAATACGGCAATCCGGCGGTAAACCGGAAGCTTCGCGAGCGATACCATCTGAACCATCAGTTACTCCACGCAGGCAGACTTGTATTACCGGATATCCCGGAAATCACAGATCCATTGCCAGCGGAGTTCAAAAAAATTGCGGATGGACTTGAACTCAAATTTCCAACGAGTCACTAAACATCATGGATTGTCAGAGATACAATCCATGAACATTTACATTTCATAACATAGAATTACAAATAAAAAGCACAACAACATGCCAACATGGAATTCCAGAGGATTACGCGGTTCCACCTTAGAGGAACTCGTCAATCTGACCAATGAATTATATACAGAGAAAAACTTAGCGCTCATGCAGAAGATTCCAACGCCGATCACGCCTGTCAAGATTGATTCCGAAAGCGGTCAGATCAAGCTTGCATATTTCGAGAAGGATTCGACCGTCGACTATATCGGGGTGGTACAGGGCGTTCCGGTCTGCTTCGATGCAAAAGAGTGTGCGACGGATACATTTCCACTCCGGAACATCCACGAACACCAGATAAGCTTCATGCGGCAATTCGAGAAACAGCGGGGTATAAGCTTCCTGCTTGTGATGTTTACCGCACGCAACGAATTTTACTACCTGCGGCTGTGTGAGTTAGAAACTTATCTTGCCCGTGCTGAGCAGGGACATGCGAAGAATTTTAAGTACGAGGAATTAAATCCCGACTATTTTATAAAGTCACAATCAGGAGCACCGATTCATTATCTGAAAGGCTTGCAACTGGATTTGCAGGAAAGAGAGGATTAAACGATGTATCAATATTACCGTATAGCGGCCGCAGTTCCGGACATGCGTGTTGCGGATACTGCTTATAATGTCGACCAGATGCTTCAAAAAGTGGAAGAAGCAAAACAAAAAGGCGTCAATCTGATTACATTCCCGGAGCTTTCTGTCACCGGATATACCTGTGGGGATTTATTCCTGCAGCAGACACTGCTTACAGAAAGCAAAAAAGAAGCTGCCCGTTTTGTACAGACAACCGCAGACTATGATATGGTTGTTGTATTCGGTATGCCGCTTTCGATTGCAAATGCGCTCTATAACGTTGCTGTGACCGCATACCGCGGACATATCTACGGCATCACCGTCAAGACATTTCTTCCGAATTACAACGAATTCTATGAGAAACGCTGGTTTTCTTCTGCACGGGAATTATCAACAGATCATATCTATGCCTCTGAATTACTTGGCTCTGAGGAGTGTGATTATGCTATTCCGCTCGGCAATAACCTGATCTATCATCTGCCGGATGCGTTCTGCTTTGGTGCAGAAATCTGTGAGGACTTATGGGCACCAATCTCACCATCTGCATTTATGGCGATGAGTGGGGCGGAGCTGATTTTAAACCTTTCCGCAAGCAACGATACAATTGGAAAGCGTGAATACCGCGAGAAACTTGTAAAAGAGAAATCAACCTCTCTGATGTGCACCTATCTCTATGCGAGCGCCGGAGCAAACGAGAGTACAACCGACCTGATCTTCTCCGGTCACTGCATGATCTGCGAGGGCGGAAAGATGCTTGCCGAAAACAGCAGGATTGCGGAAAATAACTATCTGCTTGTCGCAGATATTGACATCGAACGGATTCAGGCAGACCGCCTGAAAGGAAAGACCTATCAGGACTGTGCCGGCACCTACGGCAGCACGGTTTCGATGCATCAGATTCTGATTCCGGTATCCGAAGCTTTTGAAAGCGACGGAAGTCTTCGCAGCGTCAATCCACACCCATTTACACCGGGCGATACAAAGAGACGCCAGAAGCGTTGTATGGATATCTTCCATATGCAGATCGGCGGACTTGCCAAGCGGCTTTCCATCTGTGGCGGAAAGATGGTGATCGGTGTGTCCGGTGGTATGGATTCCACCTTGTCACTGCTTGTGGCTGCACAGACCTTGAAGAAGATGGGGCTGCCTGCTACGAATCTGACCGGAATCACGATGCCAGCCTTCGGCACGACGAACCGCACATATCAAAATTCCCTAACCCTGATGCAGACTCTTGGCATTACAGTCAAGGAAATCCCAATCAAGAATGCATGTATTACACATTATGCGGACATCGGACATGATATGGAGATCAAAGACATTACTTATGAGAATGTGCAGGCACGCGAGCGGACACAGGTGCTGATGGACTATGCCAATAAAATCGGTGCCATCGTCGTCGGAACCGGAGATCTGTCAGAGCTTGCCCTTGGCTGGTGTACCTATAACGCCGATCAGATGAGCATGTACGGCGTCAATGCCAGCATCCCGAAGACACTTGTCAAATGGATGATTGCCAGCGTGATCGAATGTAATATCTTTCCAGAGAGTACCGAAGTCCTGAAAGATATCATCGATACCCCGATCAGCCCGGAGCTTCTTCCTCCGGATGAACACGGCAACATCGTGCAAAAGACCGAAGATTCGGTTGGTCCTTACGAGCTGCATGATTTCTTCCTGTACTATGTCATGCGTTTTGGATACAGCCCGGAGAAGATCTTCTATCTGGCAAAACGTGCATTTGCAGGAACCTATGATGCTGCAACCATCTTAAAATGGATGAAAATGTTCTATCGCCGTTTCTTCGCCCAGCAGTTCAAGCGGAGCTGTATGCCGGATGCCGTGAAGGTCGGTAGTGTATGCTTATCCCCACGTGGCGACTGGCGTATGCCAAGCGATGCATCTGTACAGATCTGGATGCGGCAGTTGGAGGAAATTGTAGATTAAGAATTTATTTTCAAACTATATGCAACCTTTTGTCTGGTTGTGAAGTGTTATATATAGTAAAAGATCGGGAGGAACTGTAATATGGATTTGGAGACAATTGCACTTATTGCCATGGGAGGATGCTTATTTCTCTGGCTTGTTGTGAATTTCATCATCACACTTCATAATGTACGCATAGCAAAAGCGGCGGGGCTTACCGTACAGGTACAATGCGAAAAATGCGGAACGATATATGAAGTAACCGGAAAAGAGGCTACACGCCCGACTATGGTGAAATATAAGAAGAGCAGTCGAACCCATATATCAAACGGTGCTTTTGTAAATACGCAAAATTACAGCCATTATGCAAAGAAATTTCATTGTCCTTGCTGTGATAAGAAGACTTACGGCAAGGTACTTGATATTCAGGAACTGCAATATGAGGGACAGGATAGTACAATAAAAGAACTCGGAAAAGGCTTTTTGCGTATGGTCATTGGCTGCACAATTATCCTGATTCTTGCACAAA
>OMGL01002178.1_pt1 | contig 10493 bp, 10 predicted proteins | sample 1645831 | NCBI WGS metagenome assembly OMGL01 (sample SAMN00849301, study PRJEB25192) | human gut metagenome | reverse complement strand
CCTTTGCGTCCTGCGGAATGTTTTGGAAAGTAACCCAAAGCGGCCCGGCTGGGGTCCTGTGTAGTCACCCTTTAGGCGGAACTCTCCTGATGGGTTGAGAGTTCTGGATACTTGCTTGCTACCGTTTATCGCGTATAGCTACCGTTTGCGGAATAAGTAACACTCCTTAATAAACCGTGTAAAATCTCAGAGAAGCACGGAGTTTTTCAGGGAGACGCTGTCCTTTGCTGTGGGCGAAGGGCAGCGTCTCTCTGGCGCTTGTGAGTCGTTGTTCAATGGGGCGGCGAGCGCGCGCGTGTAATACATAGTCAACGTCGAGATGGGTCGTGATGATAATGGGCAAGTACGTAATCGTGGTTGAGTCTGGTTCGGATGTGACGCCGGAGCTCTGCGAGCGCTATGGCATCGTGCGCGTGCCTATGCATGTCACGATTGGTGACGAGACCGTCGAGGACGGCTCGATCGATCCGCTCGAGATTTATTCGCGCTGCAACGAGTTTGGTGTGATGCCCAAGACCAGTGGCTGTTCGCCAGCGGATTTTGCGCATGTGTACGACCGCATCCATGCCGAGCAACCCGACGCGACTATTTTGCATCTTGCATATTCCGAGGCCACGACCTGTTCGCATCAGTCCTCTAAGATTGCGGCCCAGGGGCGCGACTACGTGTTCTCCATGGATACGCGTTTTGTCTCGGTGGGCCAGTCGCTCGTTGTCGTCGAGACCGCCAAGTATATTGAGGCTCATCCCAATGCCACCGTCGACGAAATTTTCGCCTTTACCAATTCGGTGATGGACCGCGTGCTGCTGGGCTTTGTTCCTACGGACCTTGCCTTCCTTAAGGCAGGTGGTCGCTTGTCCAACGTCGCGTTTCTTGGCGCCCATCTGCTCAAGATTAAGCCCTGCATTGAGGTAACGGGTGGCAAATTCGTGGCGACCAAGAAGCTCCGCGGCTCTATGCTCAAATGTGCCCGTGCCTTTATTGACCACATGGTTGCGAAGGGCGATATTGATTACTCGCACATTGGCCTGGCGTATTCGGTAGGTCTTTCCGAGGAGCTGCGCGACGACATGGAAGTCTATGCGCACGACCTGGGCTTTAAGGACATTACCTGGACTCAGGTCGGCGGCGTCATCTCGAGCCATTGCGGCCCGACCGCCTTCGGCGCGGTGCTCACGCTCAAGGCGTAAGGCCTGGTGTCTATCGATATCTATTGCCTCGGCGGCGGGTGGGTTGTGACAACCTTCCCGCCGCTTTTGTGTGGGGCCAAATAGAACAACCCAATTGACCACTAAACCGTTTCACCATCATGCGTATGGGCTAGAATGGCTCTGGCATTTATGTAACTAAAACCAATGAGAGGCAAGGTAGCGGGAATGGCTGAGATGACGCTCGAGGGTGTGGACGCTCGTCCCGAGGACTCCGCGTTTGCCCTGGGCCGCGTACATTCGATTGAAACGATGGGTACGGTCGACGGACCCGGCATCCGCTTCGTAGTGTTTGTCCAAGGCTGTCCCATGCGCTGTGCGTATTGCCACAATCCGGATACCTGGTCGGTTAACGGCGGCACGATGGTGACCGTCGAGCACCTGATGGACGAGTTCCAGAGCAATCATGAGTTTTACCGCAGCGGTGGTATTACGGTGTCCGGCGGCGAGCCGCTCCTGCAGCCTGAGTTTTTGGCCGACCTATTCCGTGTAATGCACAACAACCCCGATGGTCGCGTGCATACCTGCCTTGACAGCTGCGGATATGCGTTTGACCCCAACCACCCCGAGAAGTTCGATGCTGTTCTCAACGAGACCGATATGGTGCTGCTCGACATCAAGCATGCCGATCCGGTTGAGCATAAAAAGCTGACCGGCTGCGATCCTGCACGCATCCTGGCGTTTGGCGATGAGCTGGCGCGTCGCAAGATCAAGGTCGTTATCCGCCACGTGGTGGTGCCAGGCATTACCGACACGGTGGAGGAGTGCGAGGCGCTCGGTCGTTTAATCGCCCCGTGGCATAACGTGGTCGGCCTGGAGATGCTGCCGTATCACACGATGGGTGTCGTCAAGTACGAGCAGCTGGGCATTCCCTATAAGCTCGAGGGCGTGCTCCAGATGGATACCGCGCGCATGCCCGAGCTGCGCAATGCCGTCATGACGGGCATGAAAAAGCGCCGCGCCGAACTCAAAAACGCCATCGGCTAGCGAGCCGTTTTCGCCCCCAAGGGCACTCATTGGGGACAGACTTAAATGAGTGCGCGATGGCATTGCTGACGAGCAGGTTTTGGTGCGCAACAAGGCAGGCTGGATTAGCGAGGACGGTTGCTATTCGACATGCGATGCCGGACTGATCGACGTCGACGGTCGTACCTATGTCATGAGCGTCATGACATCGATGCCGTGGAGCGACCGCTCGAGCGAGGTTACGGCCGCGATTGCAAAGGCTCTGTTTGATACGCGAGCTGCACTGGCTTAGCGTGTTCGTTTGGCGAGGTCAAACAAAATGCTGGTACCATACCTTGGTTGAGAATTTCGTATAGGTTTGGGGAATGGTATGGCTACCATCGCGATTATCGGTGCGCTCGAAAAAGAGATCATGCAGATTAAGGAAGAGCTGAGCGACGTATGCGAGGCACGGGAGGCAGGCTTGACCGTTGTGAGCGGTGAGCTCGACGGCCTGATGATTGTCGCCACAACGGCGGGCATGGGCACGGTGAACGCCGCCGCTGCAACACAGCACCTCATTAGCAAGTATGCTCCGCAGGCTGTTGTGTTTTCGGGCATTGCGGGCGGTTTGAACCCCAAGCTCCATATCGACGACGTGGTCATTGGCAAACGCCTACGCTATTTGGATACCGATACCGCGCTTATCGCCGAGTCCGCACCGGGGCTCGAGGAGTTTGGCTCGACGCCCGCGCTGGTCGATATTGCCGCCGACGTGCTTGCTGAGCGTGGGTTTGTTGACGCTTCGAAAAATGCAGTCGCTTCGAACGAGGGCACCAAGCAGTTCCTGGTCGGCACGATTGCCACGGGTAACCGCTTTGTGACGGGCGCCACCATGCGCAACGACGCTATCGAGGCGACGCATGCCGATTGTGTCGGCATGGAGGGCGCGGCAATTGCCCATGTCGCAACCAAAAATGGTGTCGATTGCCTGGTGTTGCGCGCTATCAGTGATAATTGTGACGAGGCGTACGATGCAATTTGCGAGCGCGAGTTCGATCTGTTCGAGTACGCGCGTGTCGCAAGTGACATCACGCTCGATATCGTCCGCCGCATTGCCGCTGCGCAATAGCGCGTCTATTTGTAAGAACCTACGACCAAGGAGTGTCCATGGCCGATTCCATTAACTACCAGCTTGCCAAGTTCGTCGCCAGCTACGGCAAGGTTTCGCAGATTCCCGAGTCTACCTGCCCCGAGGTGAGCTTTGTCGGCCGCTCCAACGTGGGCAAGTCGTCGATTATGAACAAGCTCTTTGGCCGCAAGAACCTGGTCAAGGTTTCCAGCACGCCGGGCAAGACGAGCAACATCAACTTCTTTGAGGCCGACGACGTGCATTTCGTGGACCTGCCGGGTTACGGTTTCGCCCGTCGCTCCAAGGCCGAGCGCGACCGCTGGGCCGAGCTTATCGGCGACTTTTTCGACTCCGAGCGCAGCTTTAACCTGGTCGTCTCGCTGGTGGACATTCGTCACGACCCCAGCAAGCTCGACCACGACATGATCGACTACCTACAGGGCAACGAGTTCAACTTTATCGTCTGCCTCACCAAGGCCGACAAGCTCAGCCGCACCCAGCAGGCCCGTCAGGCAGCGGCCATCAAGAAGCAGCTCAACGTCCCGGCCGAGAACGTGATCATCACAAGCTCCCAAACCGGCACCGGCATCGACGAACTCAAACGTCGCATCGCCGAGGCCTGCCTCTAATCGAGCTACAACCCCTCAAAAGCTCTTATCTATATCACCTCAGTGATACTCATTGGTAAACTACCGCTGAGGTGATGTCAATTGGTTCCGAGTATTACCCCAAGCGTTTCGAGCGAGAGCAGAACGCACGGCGTAAGTACTTGGACACCGTAAATGGGTTCGACCCTGAGGGTGTCTACACTAAGGATTTAATGGCGGAGAAGGTTGATTAAATGATCCCAGAGTTAACGGATTGTGGGCCGAGTAGGACATACCCCGTCTACTACCTCGAGGATGCAATGAACAACCTCGGCGACTGCTTTGACTATGCCGTTAACGATTATGGGGCAGAAGGATCGGAAGTTACTGAACTCTTTTGCCTGAGCGGCGTAGCCCGCGAGTTCGAACGCGGCAACGCATGGGTAGTGTCGGGAAAATCGGGCGTTGAGCTGTTCGCGCTCATTGCCGAAAGGTCCGGCTATCAATCAAGGCCGATGCCAAATCGAACCTACCGATTCGAAAAGACACCGGAATATTGGACAGGCTGGATATTGGCATACCTTCAGTGGCGCCTAGGAGAGTCTTTCGAAGATTTGCTGTATGTCGTTCCATTCGATGCGCTGCGCAGCCTGTACTACCCCTGGCACGAAGCCTCGGAGGAACGCGTGGCTCGTCTCGTCTGCGATATGGCGAAAAAAGCGTCCAGGCAAACCAAACTTGCGTTAGCAAGAAAGAGGCTCAAGAAAACCCAACAAGATCTGGCATACGAATCGGGTGTGTCACTCCGCTCAATCCAAATGTACGAGCAGCGCCAGAGAAACATCAATGAAGCCTCGGTAACAAGCGTACGAGCCATAGCAAAAGCCCTCCACTGCAACATCGAGGACCTCCTAGAACCAGTCTTCGAATACAAAGAAACCAGCGCCGCGTAAACCAAACACACAGCCGATGCCTGTCACTAGTAAGTGCTCCAACCTAGCAAGAGCCCCTATCAATAAAAATCCAAACTATCAGCCCGGCGCCCCTTCAAAGTGTGGGTCCCTGTAGACATCCTCAGTAAGGTAGGCGCAGGAACGGTCGGGATGTTCCCTCAAAATCATTCCGCAGCGCGAAGGCCCCTTGTCCGTCGCTCCGAAGGAGCAGGACAAGGGGCCTTCATGCGCGAGGACGATTTTGAGGGAACATCCCGACCGTCTCGGACAGGTATATGGGGAGGATGTCTACAGGTACTCGATTTGAGCGCCCTCGGTGTCGCACGTCAGAATATGCGTGTCACACTTGGGGAACTGCTCACGCAGCTTGACCTGCAGGAACTTTGCCACGATGGTGTCGTCAGTCACGGCCATGAGAGTTGAGCCCGAACCACTGATCCAAATGGTCTTGGCGCCTCCGTTAAGGCAGGTGTCGCGCACGGCGTTGTAGTCGGGGATGAGGCGGCGGCGATAGGGCTCCTGGATGCGGTCGTCGTTGGCGGCGGCAATCAGGTCAAGGTCGCCGGTCTCCAGGCCGCGCGTCATGCCGGCGATGCGGCCCATCTGCCACACGGCGGTGGAGAGCGGAATCTCCTGCGGCACGACCTTGCGCGCCTCACTCGTGTGTACTTCGTAGGGCGGAATCACGGTAATAAAACGCAAGCGATCGCTCACCTCGTAGCGAAGGCACTGGGGGAGCGAATCGGTCGGTGTAAAGGAGCAAACGGCACCGCCCAAGATGGCAGGGGCGACGTTATCGGGATGGCCCTCGACCTCGGTGGCAATGCGGACGAGCTCAGCGCGGTCGACGGTATGGCCCGTCAGCGCGGCGGCCGCCATAATGCCGGCGACGACGCAGGTGGAGCTGGAACCCAGGCCGCGAGCGACGGGCACGTCGGTTTGAATGTCGATGGCAACGGGAAAAGCTGGCTCGCCCCATGCGGCCAGTGCATCGACAAAGCTCACGTAAACCAGGTTGTTCTCGTTTTGGAACTCTTCGGGGCAGCCCGTGATGGTGAGCTTGTCGGCGCGCTCGAAGGTGAAGTGCGAGTAGAGGCTGACGGCCATGCCGAGGGTGTCGTAGCCGATGCCTAGGTTGGCGCTGGTTGCTGGGACGGTGATTTTGATCATGTGGGTCCTCCTGGGCGGGTCTGACCGTTTAGTTCGCTGCTCGGGCAGTCCTGGCTCGCTCGGAAAGCACATTAAGTGCTTTCCGGCTCGTGCGGAACTCGCGACGAACTAAACGGCCAGATCCGCTCGCATGCTCGTCATCATCCCGAAAGCTAAATAAAAAGAAGGTGCGCCGGCTTTCGCCGGCGCCTTATATGGGGTTTAGTTGGTAGCCATCTTTTTTGCTGCAGACTCGACGTAGCTGGCCATCTCATCGACGTCGCAGACGTCTTCGAAGCGGACGGGCTTGGACTCGAGTTCGGCGAGCTGGGTCGGGGCGACCGTATTGGTGGCTTGCCCGAGTACGCGCATGGCCTCAAAGTCGTCCTCGGGAACGTTAAGGCCCAGGGCGTCGCAGCAGGCGCGCGGGAACTTGTAGGGGCTTGCGGTCGAAAGCAGCACGCGGGCCTTGGTGCCCTCGGCGGGGGCGACCTTTTCAAAGACGTGATAGCCGCAAGCGGTGTGCGGGTCGATTACGTAGTCGTTTGCGTCCCAGCAGCTCTTGATGGCGGCGCGAACCTCGTTCTCGCTGGCCCAGCCGCAGCCAAAGACGCTCTGGATCTTGGCCAGCAGCTCGGCGGGCACCTCGTAGCGACCAGTCTGTGCCAGCTGCTCCATAAGGCCGGCAACGAGCTCGCAGTCGCCATCGGACAGGAAGTACAGCATGCGCTCCAGGTTAGAGCTGATGAGGATGTCCATCGACGGCGAGATGGTCGTGAAGAACGGACGGTTGCGGTCGTAGACGCCGGTGGTCAGGAAGTCGGCGAGCACGTTGTTCTTGTCGCTGGCCACGACGAGTTTGGCGACGGGCAGGCCCATGCGCTTGGCATAGTAGCCGGCCAGGATATCGCCAAAGTTGCCGGTCGGTACGCAGAACTCCACGGCGTCGCCGGCCTTGATGGCGCCGGCACGCAGCAGCTGCGCATAGGCGGCAAAGTAGTAGACGACCTGCGGCACCAGGCGGCCGACGTTGATGGAGTTGGCGCTGGAAAGTACCGTGCCGGCGGCCTCCAGACGCTCGGCAAGCTCCTTATCGGCAAAGATGCGCTTGACGGCACTCTGGGCATCGTCGAAGTTGCCGCGGATGCCGCAGACGGCGACGTTATCGCCCTCCTGCGTGGACATCTGCAGATTCTGCACGCGGCTGACCTTGCCCTCGGGATAAAAGACGGTGATGCCCGTGCCCGGGGCGTCGGCAAAGCCGGCGAGTGCGGCCTTGCCCGTGTCGCCCGACGTGGCGGTGACGATCATGATGCGCTCGGCGCCGCCGTCCTTGGCGGAAGTGCGGGCCATCAAGCGGGGGAGCATCTGCAGGGCGACGTCCTTAAAGGCACTCGTGGGGCCGCCAAAGAGCTCCATCACATAGGTCTGAGGGGCGTCGGCGCCCGGTGCGGCATCGAGTTTGACGAGCGGCGTAACCTCTTCGCTCGCGAACGTGCCGCGGTATGCTTCGTCGACACACGCCGAAATTTCTTCGGTCGTGTAATCATTCAGTAACATTCCCAACACATCTTGAGCGATTTCAAAGTACGATTTATCTGCAAGCGAGCTGATATCGACCTGCTGGGTGCCGAGCTCGTCCGAGACAAACAAACCCCCGTCGGGAGCGATGCCAGTACGGATTGCCACCTTACTTGAGCACGATAAAGTGCGTCCTCGTGTACTATGATAAGTTCCCATATAACACTGCTCCTCGGATGCCTTGGTCCCAATCGGTGAAACCATGGTATCAGAGCGCGCAAAATAGGTTCGCAGAGGCTTTTTAGAAAGGTAACCTCCAGCCCATGATTAAGATTGCCAAGTTTGGCGGCTCGTCGGTCGCCGACGCCGAACACTTTAAGAAGATCAAGGCCATCGTCGATGCCGACCCTGCCCGCCGTTTTGTGGTGGTTTCTGCCTGCGGTCGCCGTTTTAAGGGCGACACCAAGGTGACCGACCTGCTCTACCTGGTCAACGCGCACGTCAAGTATCACGTGTCGTGCGAGGAGCTGCTCGAGGACATCGGCCAGCGCTACTTTGATATCGCTGACGAGCTGGAGCTCACCTATCCCATCCGTGAGGAGTTCGCGGCCTTTGCCGAGCGCGCTCGCTCGGGCGGCTACTCCACCGAGGAGCTTGTGAGCCGTGGCGAGTACTTTACCGCCCGCCTGATGGCCGAGTACCTGGGCTTACCGTTCCTGGACGCCGCGACGGTCGTTGCATTCCATCACGATGGTACGCTCAGCATGAACCGCACCTCCGAGCTGGTGCAGGAGTACGGTCAGCAGGGCGGCTTTGTCATGCCCGGTTTCTATGGCGCGACGCGTGAGGGCCAGATCAAGCTGCTCGACCGTGGTGGCGGCGATATTTCCGGCTCGATCCTGGCCAAGTGCCTGGGCGCCGACCTGTACGAGAACTGGACCGACGTTTCGGGCTTCTATTCTGCCGATCCGCGTATTGTTCCCGAGGCTCAGCCCATTGCGCGCGTTACCTACGAGGAGCTGCGCGAGCTTTCGTACATGGGCGCAAGTGTCCTGCACGAGGAGGCCGTGTTCCCCGTGCGCGAGGCGGGTATTCCGCTGGTCATCAAGAACACCAATGCGCCGCAGGACCCCGGCACCATCATTAGCGAGACGGCCGATGAGGGCGAGGCAGAACCCATCATTACCGGTGTGACCGGCAAGCGCGGTTTTGTCGCTATCAACGTGGCCCGCGACCGCACCAAGCCCCGCGTTGGCTTTATGCGCCGTGCGCTTTCGGTCTTCGAGCGCTATGACGTTTCCGTCGAGCACATGCCCACCGGTGTCGACCGCTTTGGCGCCGTGGTGCAGGAGCAGGATGTGCACGATTCGCTGTACTCGCTTGTGGGCGACATTCAGCAGGAGGTCGAGCCGCTCGAGATCGAGGTTGTCGAGGGCCTGGCGCTCATCGCGACCGTCGGTCGTAACCTGCGCGGTCGTGCAGGTATCTCGGGCCATCTGTTTGGCATGCTCGGCCAGGCCGGCGTGAGCGTGCGCATGATTTCGCAGAGCTGTGACGAGATCAACATCATTATCGGTGTCGAGGAGAAGGACTTCGACCTGGCGATTCGGACCATTTACCGTGCCTTCTCCGACGAAAACGGCATTGTGAAGGTCTCCGATCTGGAGGCTCCTGCGCCGGTCGATCCCGCTCTGGCTGCGCTCAAAAAGTAGCGACTGCTCGGTAGATTTTTGGGGCATGTCTCAAAAATCTACGGTGGGGCGTTTCGTTTCGGTTTCGTTTCGACGGGGCGGGTTTCGTGCCCGCCCCGTTCTTGTATACACTGGCAACAATAATCGGCCTGCTTGGCGTGCGGGCAAAAGCCACAACCTTTAAAGGGGGAAGCATGAAACAGTACACGGTTGCTATTTTGGGCGCGACGGGAGCTGTAGGCACCCAGATGCTCGAGTGCCTCAACGAGCAGGAGTTCCCGGTTGGCAAGCTCAAGCTGCTGGCAAGTGCACGCTCCGCGGGTAAAACCGTCGAGTTCCGCGGCGAGCAGATCGTGATTGAGGAAGCTTGCCCCGAGGCTTTTGAGGGCTGCGACATCGTACTCGGCGCTGCCGGCGACGACATCGCGAAGGAGCTGCTGCCCGAGGCCGTCAAGCGCGGCGCCGTCGTGGTCGACAACAGCCACGCCTTCCGCATGGATCCCGAGGTGCCGCTGGTTGTGCCCGAGATCAATGCCGACGACATCAAGTGGCATCACGGCCTTATCGCCAACCCCAACTGCGCGACCATCATCGGTCTGGTTCCTACGTGGCCGCTGCATCAGCTCGCCGGCGTGAAGCGCATGATCGTCTCGACGTACCAGGCGGCTTCGGGCGCTGGCGCTCCCGGTATGGCTGAGCTCGAGGCTCAGCTGGCCGCCCTGGGCCGCGGCGAGGAGATTCCCGAGCCGCGCGCCTTTGCCGCCCAGCTGGCGAGCAACCTGATTCCGCAGATTGGCGGCGTCAAGGAGGAGGGCTTTACCTCCGAGGAAATGAAGCTGCAAAACGAGGGCCGCAAGATTATGCATCTGCCCGAGCTGCGCGTGAACTGCACCTGCGTGCGCGTGCCCGTGCTGCGTTCGCACTCCGAGAGCATCACGCTCGAGTTCGAGCGTGACATTACGGTTGACGAGGCCCGTGTTGCGCTGGCTGCCGCTCCGGGCGTGAAGCTGGTTGACGACATGAGCGCCGAGGATGCGCACGATCGCTACCCCATGCCGATGGACACGTCCGACCAGGACCTGATCTGGGTCGGTCGCGTGCGTCGCGACATCTCGAACCCCGAGGCTGCGCGCGGCATCACCTTCTGGTGCTGCGGCGACCAAATCCGTAAGGGCGCGGCAACCAACGCCGTCCAGATCGCTAAGCTGCTCTGCGAGTAGCGGTGGACCTGTCCGGCGGGGGCCGGGCTTGGTTTTCAGAACGTCCTCGACCATGTGTGGCGCCTTGTCCTGCTCCTTCGGAGCTGC
>OMGL01002172.1_pt1 | contig 10527 bp, 9 predicted proteins | sample 1645831 | NCBI WGS metagenome assembly OMGL01 (sample SAMN00849301, study PRJEB25192) | human gut metagenome | reverse complement strand
CTGAAAATGTTCTTTGGTCAGCCGTAAAAGAGTATTATATCTTTGAGAAAATTGTAGCTGGTACGCAGATCGTTGCGTGGAATGGTAGTTTTTCTTTCGATCTAATCTTGATTGACAAAAGGAGTGAACCATTGTGGAAGTAATGTATACAGACGTAAACAGGCTTCCACAAGGGAGCCTTGAAAAATATTCCGTTGATCTGGAACTCGGAGGCAATAATGACTTTGAGCTTCAAATGAATGTGAAAAATCACTGCATGAGTGCCGGATGCATCTGGTATGTAAAAGACGAAGAATACGGCGGTATTGTGGATGATGTAAAAGTCGACACAGAAAAATCCAAGGTATATTATTCCGGAAGAAGTTGGCGTGGTGTTCTGGAAAAGAAAGTGATCCGCAGGGATAATCCATACACAACACCGGTTTTGAAAGAGGTTGTGGCCGACAGCTATCAGAGGCTGATCGCACCGGCGATCGAGAGAGAAGTGCGCAATGAACTGACAGAGAAGGCTGAGGATGGAGCAATCCGTGTCTTTGGAAAAAATCTGGAGCAGCTTTTAATGGCTCCGCCGATCGCCGGCAAAACAGTGCTTGGATGGGATCCGGCATTTCGTACCGGCTGTAAGCTGGCGGTTGTGGATCCGACCGGAAAGGTATTGGATACTACGGTTATCTATCCGACAGCACCACAGAACAAGGTCGATGAAGCGAAGCGGGTTGTCAAAAAGCTGATTGACAAGTATGATATTTCCCTGATCTCCGTCGGAAACGGAACGGCATCCAGAGAATCCGAGCAGATCATTGCCGAGATGCTAAAGGAAATTAAGAAACCGGTACAGTATGTGATCGTCAATGAGGCGGGGGCATCGGTTTATTCTGCAAGTAAGCTGGCAACGGAGGAGTTCCCGAACTTTGATGTAGGACAACGATCCGCCACATCCATTGCAAGAAGAATCCAGGATCCGCTGGCAGAGCTTGTGAAGATCGATCCGCAGTCGATCGGTGTAGGACAGTATCAGCATGACATGAATCAGAAAAAGCTGTCGGAGACGCTTACCGGTGTTGTGGAGGATTGTGTGAATAAAGTAGGAGTAGATCTGAACACGGCATCCGCTTCCCTGTTGGAATATATATCAGGTATTTCCAAGACGATTGCGAAAAATATTGTCACATACCGCGAGGAAAACGGTCGTTTTACGAATCGGAAGCAGCTGCTTAAGGTGGCAAAGCTTGGTCCTAAGGCGTTTGAACAATGTGCGGGCTTTATGCGTATCCCGGATGGAGACAATCCGTTGGATGCAACGAGTGTGCATCCGGAGTCTTATCAGGCAGCAGGACAGCTTCTGGAGAAGTTAGATATGACGATGGAAGAGGTCAAAAAACTGCAGGGTGAGATCGCCAAAGCCAATACAGGAAAGCGTGGCGTGGCTCCAAAAACAAAGAAAAAGAAAGATTAGTACTTGCTTTTCCTATAAAAGGTGCTTATAATGTATGTAAATAAATCAGCTGCTAGTTAGTAGCAAAACTAATAAATACATATAAGAGGAGAAGAAGAGATGAGAAAAAAACTTGCAGTAATGATGGCTGCTATGGCCGCAACCGCGATGGTAGGGGGCTGTGGTGCAAAGGATGCAGCACCGACCGGCGCAGAGACCAAACCGGCTGAGACTTCTGCTGCTCAGGAGACAGAAGCAGCTCAGGAAGAAACCAAAGAGGCTGATGCCCATGAGGCAGAATACCTGGCAGAGTTTTTCGATGTACAGATCAAAGAAGATCCGGACAGTGCTGCTTTTTCCGCTGACCTGAAAAAGGTAGCAGGAGATGAGGCACCGGCTGTCGAGGGGGACATGACCTGGTTTTCTGCTGTGAAAGCTGCTGTGGCTGCTGCTGATTATGAAGAGCTTGCTCTTAGCTATCCGGAAGATAAGATTAAAGATCGTCTTGAACAATATGGGGTAAAGATGGATGAGACGAATGAATATGCCAGATACGTTGCTGCTGCTCTGGATACCAGCCTCATCACTTCCGAAACTGCGAAAAAAGTCGTTGCAGAAGATGCCTTTACAGCTGAGGATGAAATCAGTCTTCTGATGGCAATTGCCAATGCAAATGGAGACGCAAGAAACTACCTTGGCATGTCAAATGATCCAGACATTTACGCGAAACTGGACCAGGCATGGAATTCCTTTATCTTATTTGATGACAGCAAACTGGCAGAGATTGGAAAAGAAGCTGTACAGAACAAGGTAACCACCGGATATGGATTAAAATCTGCTGCATACAGTGCCCGCTTTTTACCGGAACTGACCTTACAGTACGGTCATTCTGATATCAAACATGTACATCAGCTGATGGGGCTCCTGAACAGCGAGAATATCACAGCAAAGGTTCAGCTTGAGCCGAAGATTAGTATTTACCAGTATCTGCCGGAGTGGGGTCCGATCCCGGAGGCTACTCCAACCTACGAAGTAAAAGAATATGAAGATCTTGCACTGGTATATGCAGTAGAATATGACCTTGAGCTTGAGTTCGACAATCTTGAGGATATGAATCGTTTTGACGAAGTAATCAAGACGTACGCAAAGAAAAATGAAGGAAATGAAGAAGCAAAGGGCCTGATCTATGCATCCTGGTGGCAGCCGCTTTATTCTTCAACCAGAACAGATATGCCGGAGACTGATTATCATCAGATCTATGATTGCGTAATCACGAACGATACGTATTCCATTCATCCATTTACCTTACCGGAAGATAAAGATGAGGTTGTTGAAAAACTGACGGAAATCTCCGACGGTCTGGAAGTTGTACCGGTTGAACGCTTCTGCAATACCGCTTTCTATAATTACCTGGAAGGTGAGGACTATCAATAATATGCATGCAATCGAACGTGCAGAATACATCTTGTCCATGCTGGAGAAGAATAAAGTAGTCATGGTGACGGATCTGAGCCGTGAAATGGGAGTTACGGAAGAAACGGTTCGAAAGGATCTGGAAAAACTGGAAAAACAGGAGAAATTAAACCGTGTTCACGGAGGTGCCTACTTAAACGAAGGTTTTGGCAATGAAACTCCCATCTCGGTTCGCAGCAAGGTGATGCAGGAAGAGAAAAAGCTTCTTGCATCTCTCTGCATGCAATGGATCCACGAAAAGAGTTCCATTTTTCTGGATTGCAGTACCACGGCTCTTCATATTGCAAAGCAATTAGCGGATTTTCCCGGCAAGCTGACCGTCATGACCAATTCTCTGGCAGTGGCAAAGGAGATTGATGCGAATCCGCAGATTCGTCTTATTTTATTTGGCGGTGAGCTGAATCGCGATCGGGAAGCGTTTGAAGGACAGACCGTACTGGAACAGATGAAAACCTGCTTTATCAATTATGCATTTGTCAGCAGTGCCGGCTGCAGTCTGGAGGCAGGTATTACAGATTCCACCCGTGAAGAAGCAGATATCCGTCGTCAGGTATTAAAGCAGGCGAAACATAAGATCCTGGTGGTGGACAATACGAAGATCGGACGCAACGAGGTGTATGTGATCGGAGAGTTGGAGCAGCTCAGTCAGGTGGTTGTGGATCATTCCATCCGAAAAACCAATCCGGACCTATGGGAATGGTTCCAGGCACATCAGATCCCTGTCCTGGAAGGGAAAGCGGAAAGAAAATCAAAAACCAAAGGAGATGAGCGATAAGATTATGACAGATTTGAAGGAACTGAAACAAAATGTGCTGATGACAGCGAAAAAGGCCTATGATGAAAAGCTGATGGCCGGAACAAGCGGCAATATCAGTGCTTACTTTCGTGAGAAGCAGTGGATCGTAATTACTCCCAGCTCCTATGATTACAGTTTGATGGCGGAAGAGGATATCGTAGTGATTGATCTGGATGGCAATCTGGTCGAAGGAAGACACAAGCCATCTTCCGAGTGGAAAATGCATGCTGAGATTTACCGTCACCTGTCCCATGCTAATGCGGTGGTGCATACACATTCTCCTTATGCAAGCAGTTTTGCGGTAAACCATCAGGAAATTCCAGTTGTACTGATTGAAATGATTCCTTTCTTAAAAGGGAAACTGGAGGTAAGTCCTTATGCACAGCAGGGAAGTGCAGAGGTTGGTCTGAATGCAGTTCCAATCCTGGAACGGAAAAATGCCTGTCTGATGGCCAATCACGGTGTCGTGGCTATCGGCGGAACATTACCGGAAGCATATACAAACAGTGTTTATGTGGAGGATGCTGCAAAGATCTATCATCTTGCACTCTGTTCAGGACATCCGGTTGTGATCAAAGAATACGAGGAGGTCTGATATGACAAAGGCGTATGAACGATTATTAAAATGCTATCAGTGCTTTAAAGACAAAATTAATTTTAAGCCGGAGGTGGCACTGGTGCTGGGATCCGGACTCGGTGATTATGCAGATACCATTCGGGTAGAAGCTGTTTTGGATTATCATGATATTGAGGGTTTTCCTGTGTCCACAGTCAGCGGACATAAGGGCAGATTTGTCTTTGGATACGTAGGAGGTGTCCCGGTCGTAATCATGCAGGGACGTGTCCACTACTATGAAGGATATTCCATGGAGGATGTAGTTCTTCCCACCCGTCTCATGAAGATGATGGGGGCCCGGATCTTGTTTCTGACCAATGCTTCCGGCAGTGTGAATTATGATTACAAAGCCGGTGATTTTATGATGATCACCGACCAGATCAGTAATTTTGTACCGTCTCCTCTCATCGGACCCAATGAGGAGATGCTGGGAGAGCGTTTCAGCGATATGTCTGAGATTTACCGTAAGGACCTTTGTGAGATCATCCGGGGTGCTGCTGCAGACCTTCAGATTCCGCTTCAGGAGGGAACCTATATCCAGCTGTCCGGTCCGAATTTTGAAACTCCCCATGAAGTAAAAATGTGCCGGATACTTGGAGGAGATGCAGTAGGAATGAGCACCGCATGCGAGGCCATAGCTGCCAATCATATGGGCATGAAGGTCTGCGGTATTTCCTGCATTTCCAATCTGGGATGCGGAATGACTGATCAGCCTTTGAGTGCGGAGGAAGTGAAGGAAACAGCTGACCGTGTTGCACCGTTATTTAAACAGCTGATTACGGAATCCATAGTTCGAATCGGTAAAATGATCTGAGTGATGAATAAAAAACAAAGGAGATGATAAAGTGGACAATCAGTCAGAAGCAATCAAAAATGTGTACTTGCATGAAGACGGCAAAGCTGTGATCATCATTGATCAGACTAAGCTTCCAACGGTTACCGAATACCTGACCCTTGGAACGGCGAAGGATCTGTATGATGCCATTTTTGAATTGAAAGTCCGGGGAGCACCGGCAATCGGAATTTGTGCGGCATTTGGAATGTATGTTCTGGCCGGAACGATTGAAACCGGGGATTACGATGAGTTTTTAAAGAAATTCAGAGAGTATAAGGATTATCTGAACTCTTCCCGTCCAACGGCAGTGAACCTGAGCTGGGCATTAAACCGCATGGAGCAGGTAGTGACAAGCCACAGCGATGCTTCTGTACCAGAGATTCTTGGATATCTGAAGAAAGAGTGCATGGATATTCAGGAAGAGGACAGCCAGATGTGCAGAGCGATTTCTGAATATGGTTTAAGCCTTATTAAGGACGGAGACGGAATTCTGACACATTGCAATGCCGGACCCTTAGCCACCTCCCGCTATGGAACTGCCTTAGGACCTCTCTTCCTTGGAAAAGAGCAGGGCATGAATTTCCATGTATTTGCAGATGAGACAAGGCCGCTTCTTCAGGGAGCAAGACTTACCTCATATGAGTTAGATCAGGCAGGAATCGATGTAACATTGATTTGTGATAACATGGCCAGCATTGTAATGAAAAACGGCTGGATCCAGGCCTGCTTCGTAGGCTGTGATCGTATCGCTGCCAACGGTGATGCGGCCAATAAGATTGGAACCAGTGGTGTTGCAATCCTTGCAAAACATTACGGAATTCCGTTCTATGTATTAGGACCGAGTTCAACCATCGATCTTGACTGTGCAACTGGCGATGATATCCAGATCGAACTTCGAAGTCCGGAAGAGATCAAAAGCAAATTTTATGAAAAACCGATGGCACCGGAGGGTGTCAAATGTTATAATCCGGCATTTGATGTAACCGATCACACGCTGCTCGCCGGAATTGTAACGGAAAAAGGAATCTGCAGACCACCGTATACGGAGAGTCTTGCAAATATGTTTGGCAAAAACAAAAAATAGGAGGAAAAGATTGATGAAAAAATTATTTGGTATTGTAGCAGGTGTAGCAGTATCCGCAGCGTTAATGACAGGATGCGGTGGAAACAATAATACAGCCGAGACAAAGGAAAATACGGCTGAAACAGCAGCAGCTTCTGCTGAGAACGCTGATGGAGATTTAAAGATCGCCATCGTGACCAGTCCATCCGGTGTAGATGACGGCTCCTTTAACCAGGATAACTACAACGGTATCCTGAAATTTATCGAGTCTCATCCGGGAGCAACCGTAACTCCGGTTCGCGAGGAAACCGGTGATCCGGCTGCAGTTATTCAGGCAGTTGCTGATATCGTTGCAGACTACAATGTGATCGTATGCCCGGGCTTCCAATTCTCCGGAATCGGAACCATCGCAACCGATAACCCAGATGTAGATTTTATCCTTGTAGATACGAATCCGACCGATTCTGAGGGTAATGACATCGAATGTGATAATATTTATGCAATGACTTTCAAGGAGCAGGAAGGAGGTTTCTTCGCGGGAATGGCAGCTGCACTGGAGTCTGAAAGCAAAAAGGTAGCTGTAGTAACCGGTATTGCATACCCAAGCAATGTAAACTATCAGTACGGTTTTGAGAGTGGTGTCAATTACGCAAATGAGAAATATGATACCGGTGTTGAGATCGTAGAGATCCCATCTTACGCAGGCGTTGACGTTACCAATAAAAATGTAGGTGGAAACTATGTTGGAAGCTTTGCAGATGAAGCAACCGGTAAAGTTGTTGGAAAAGCTCTCATCGATGAGGGCTGTGATATTCTGTTCGTAGCTGCAGGCGGTTCTGGAAACGGTGTATTTACTGCTGCTAAAGAAGCTGGCAATGTAAAAGTAGTAGGCTGTGACGTAGACCAGTATGATGATGGTGCTAACGGTTCTGATAACATTATTCTGACTTCTGTACTGAAAGTTATGAGCATGAACGTAGAGAAACAATTAAATGCTATCGCAGACGGAGGTTTCCAGGGAGCAAACGCTCTGTTAGGTGCAGATTCTGATTCTGTTGGTTATGTAACAGAGGAAGGACGTCAAAGCATGTCTGAGGATACCGTGAAGAAGATGGACGAAGCATATGAACTTGTAAAAGATGGAACTATCGTTCCGGCAGCAAACTTTAACGGAATTGAGCCGGAAAATTTCCCAGGATTGAAATAATACGTTCTGTACCAGAAAATGAGGAGGCTTAAATGTCGGAATATATCATTGAAATGAAGCACATCACAAAACGTTTCCCAGGTATCGTGGCAAACGATGATGTGACGCTTCAAATTAAAAAAGGTGAGATCTTCGCACTGCTTGGCGAAAACGGTGCCGGAAAATCAACTTTGATGAGCATGATATTTGGTATGTATGAACCGGATGAAGGTGAGATCTTCATCCGGGATAAGAAAGAACAGATTCATTCTCCAAGCTACGCAACAAAACTCAATATTGGTATGGTCCATCAGCATTTTAAGCTGGTACAGAATTACACGATTACAGAAAACATTATTCTGGGTTTAAAGAAGAAAGACAAACTGTTTGGAATCCTTCCCTATGTTGATTTAAAAAAAGCAGATCAGGAGATCGAGGCGCTTTCTAAGAAGTACGGTCTGGAAGTCAATCCGATCGATGTGATCGAAAATACAAGTGTATCGACACAGCAGCGTGTCGAGATCCTGAAAATGCTGTACCGGGAAGCTGAAATTCTGATCTTTGATGAGCCGACAGCAGTGCTGACGCCTCAGGAGATTGAATCCCTGCTGACGATCATCCGCAACCTCAGAGATGATGGAAAAACCATCATCCTGATCACCCATAAGCTGGAGGAAATCAAAAAAATTGCAGATAGATGTGCGATTTTAAACAGAGGAAAGCTCATCGATGTTCTAGATGTCGCCACGACCTCTACAAAGCAGATGGCCAATTTGATGGTTGGACGGGAAGTTTCTTTTGAAGTAGAGAAATCAGAGCCTCATTACCGGGAGACTGTGTTAGAGGTAAAGAATCTCACTGTAAAAAATCAGGATCATTTTGAAGTAGTAAAAAATGTATCCTTTTCTGTCCACGGCGGAGAAGTATTTGCCATTGCCGGAGTATCCGGCAATGGTCAAATTGAGATTGCAGATGCGATTGCAGGAGTTGAGAAGGCAGCTTCAGGTAGTATTCTTCTGAATGGAGTCGATATCACCAATTACTCCATCCGCAAACGAACCCTGGAAGGAATCTCTTATATTCCGGAGGATCGGCAGAGCTGCGGCCTGGTCATGGATTTTACCCTGGAGGAAAATCTGGGACTGAAAAACTACTTCCGAGAACCATTTTCCCATAAAGGTGTACTGGATAAAGCAGAATTTTCCCAGTACGGAAATGAACTGATTGACCGGTATGACATCCGGAGCAGTCAGGGAAACAAGACCATTGTCCGCTCCATGAGCGGCGGTAATCAGCAGAAGGCCATCATTGGAAGAGAGATTGAACTTCAGTCTCCTCTGATGATCTTTGTGCAGCCAACCAGAGGTCTGGATATCGGAGCCATCGAAAATATCCATAAGCAGATTATCCGACAGAGAGATGCAGGAAAGGCAATCCTGCTGATTTCGTTAGAGCTGGATGAGATCATGAATTGTGCAGATACCATCGGAGTAATATATAATGGAGAAATCCAGAAAATAGCAGCTGCAAAAACGCTTACATCAAATGAAGTGGGAGAATTTATGATGGGGGTGCACCAAAATGCTGAAAATTAAACACAGATTGAAAAAGATGCTTGTCAGACTCCTGGGAAATGAAAAATACCAGGGTATCACCATTCCCATGTCGGCCATTTTCTTAAGCCTTCTGGCTGGAGCTGTGATCATTCTTTCGCTTGGCAAGAATCCTCTGTCGGCCTATGGTAACCTTCTTCAGGGGGCTGGATTCCTCCCGAAACCGAGTTATGCCGGATATAAGAATATGCTGACCGACTTCACCAGTTATATGAATGCCTGGACTCCGATGCTTTTTGCGTCTCTGGCAGTAGCAGTCGGTATGTGTGCCGGACTCTTTAATATCGGTGTCTCCGGTCAGATGCTTACCTCTGGTTTTATCACAACTCTGGTGATCGGATATAGTTCCCTTCCGGCAGCGGTGGCTAAGCCATGCGTACTGATTGTCGGAGCAGTCGTTGGTGCACTCATCGGTGCACTTATTGGCTGGTTAAAATACAAATTTAATATCAATGAAGTCGTATCTTCGATCATGATAAACTATACGGCCCAGTATGTGATCAGCTTTTTCATCAACACGTACTATATCAATCCGGTTTCCAGGCAGTCCCAGGCCGTCTCGAAAGCATCCCGCCTGACTCTGATGGACACACCCGTCGGAAACTTGAAAATGGATATTCCCTTAGGAATCCTTCTTGCAGTTCTGACTGCAGTCCTGGTGAAGTTCGTGTTAGATCGCACCGTATTTGGCTATGAACTCAAATGCGTGGGACTTGGAAGAAAAGCGGCCATGTATGCAGGTGTCAATGTTGGCAAAAGCATGATCATGGCGATGATGTTCTCCGGTGCATTAGGAGGCCTGGCAGGAGTGACGTACTACCTGGGGTATTTTGGTTCGATTCAGCCCCGCGTCCTTCCAAGCACCGGTTTTGATGCCATCGCAGTGGCACTTCTTGCAGGAAACCATCCCATCGGCATCATATTTTCATCTCTTCTGATCACAGTGATCAGCAAGGGCAGTACCTACATGAATTCAGCATCCGGTCTGGAATCAGAGATCGCATCCGTTATCACCGGATTGATCCTGCTGTTTTCCGCCTGCGGTGTATATATCCGTTACAAAGTGAATCGAATGAAACAAGAGTTAAATGAAGAGACAGAAAGGGGGATCAGCTGATGGAACGAATCCTGATTGATGGTTTATCCTTTGCGATCCCGCTGTTCGTAATGGCAATCGGAGGGATCTACAGCGAAAAGAGCGGCGTGACGAATCTGGCTTTGGAGGGATTGCAGGGAATGGGGGCATTTATAGGCGCCTTTGTGGCCGTTCTGGCTGCAGGCTATTTTGGAAGCAATTCCCAGGTTCCTTATTATCTCGCAATTGTATGTGCCATGGCAGGTGGAATGCTGTATTCGCTCTTATATGGACTGTTATGTATCCGTCTGAAGGCAAATCAGATCATTGGCGGAGTCGTGATCAATATCCTGGCTATGTCACTGACTGCATTTTTTACAAAACTTTTAAACCGCCTTGTGTTCGGTGCAGCTTCGGAAAAATTTGTTCTGGGTG
>OMGL01002170.1_pt1 | contig 10543 bp, 10 predicted proteins | sample 1645831 | NCBI WGS metagenome assembly OMGL01 (sample SAMN00849301, study PRJEB25192) | human gut metagenome | reverse complement strand
CGGCAACCGGGCCGTACATAGCGGCCAGCAGGGCCAGCACTGCATACTGCAGGCTGATGTTGGTGTTAGGCACCGGGCTGGGGATTGCCACAAAACGCCCCAGCACAAAGAACAGTGCTGCGCCGATTCCGACGGCAACAACGGTTTTGATACTGCTGTTGTTTTTCATGATAGTATCCTCCTCAAAAAGTTTTGCTCCGGTCATGCCAGAGACAGTGATAGTATAAGTCTTTTGGGCAGATTTTGTCAATGGATTCCAAGTGCTTCTTTTGCAAGTTCATCGACCATATCATTGTACTTATCATTAGAATGTCCTTTGACTTTTCGAAATTCAATGTGAACCCGTTCTTTCGCCTTACGATAAAAATCACGATATGCAATCGTTCCGGCTTTGTTTGCTTTCCAGTCACCATTGCACCAGCTCGCGATACCTTGATAATCGTGATAAATTATAATAGAAGGGATTTTGTGGTCCAGAGCGTATTGCATCGCTGCTTCACTTCCTTTGATCTCACCAGCCACATTTCGCATCTGCGCCAACTCTGGATCAGACATTTTCTGCGAAAATTTCTCTTCTTTTCCATTGATCAGAACCACCATCCCGTAGGAAAATTCTTTCGTGCCTGCATGATAGCTTCCATCAACGTAGATTTCCACCGCACCTGCTGACGGATCACCTCCCTGCATCTCATCTACAGCCACAGCAATTCCCAGATATTCCTTTGCTTCCTCTTCCGTCCCAAAGCTCTTATATATCGCGCCCGGATACCCCATTACCTGCTTCTTACACTCATCCCAGGTAAGGAACATCCCTATCTTTCTTCCCTGTCTTACTGCATAAAATTTCTTTTTTGCCATGCTGCCTCCTATCTGTCATCCTTCACTGCCATTCACAGATAATATCCGCCAAACAGCAGCCACCCTATTTCTTCTTATACTATACATGAGAATTTTCAAATTACAAGAAAAAAAGAAGACTCCCGTCATGGAAATCTTCTTTTTTCTGACTTATTTAATGCCATACGATCTGACAGACTTATTCAGCTACTGCAATCGCTTCTACTTCACACAGAACATTCTTCGGAAGCTGTTTTACAGCAACGCAGGAACGAGCCGGTTTGCTTGTGAAGTATTTTTCATAGACTGCATTAAATGCAGCAAAATCTGCCATATCAGCAAGGAAGCATGTTGTCTTTATAACATTGTCAAATGTAAGACCAGCTTCTTCAAGGATCGCTCCAACATTTTTGCAGGACTGCTCAGCCTGAGTCTCGATCTTATCCCCTGCAACTTCGCCGGTTGCCGGATCTACCGGAATCTGGCCTGTGCGGCTGCACCTTCCGGAATCTCGCCTGTTGACGGAACTACCGGGATCACTCCGGATGTATATACCATACCGTTCACTTCGATCGCCTGTGAATATGGTCCAATTGCTGCAGGTGCTTTCTTAGTTTCAAATGTTTTCATGAGAAATTCCTCCGTTCAGTCTTTTTCTCATCATAGCACCAAAATTTTTGTTTCGTCAATATATTTTTTGTATTTTATTCTGCAGTTTCCTCTGTTTCTGCCTCTGCTGCCCATACCGGAACTGCTGCTCCAGGTCACATTATTTTCTCTTGGCTCTGATATATCATTTCAGGATATTTACGTTTGATATCTTTCAGGAAGATCCGACCGGAAAATGCAATATGCGGAAGCTCATAAAACTGGCTCTGCTTCGGGCAGATCGGACGATACAGAGGATCCGCCACAATAATGTCTGCATCTCTCAGCAGCTTTTCCATCTCTTCTTCGCCATTTGCTATACAGTCATTTGTCGCCAGAAGATTCTCGTGAGTTTCCAAAGGACAGATAACACGGACTGGTTTTTGATATTTTTTTTCGATGAATGCCGCCAGCGAGCCCATGGTTACAGCTTCACCAATGAGGGTAATTTCCGGTACCCCGCTTAAACGGTTTGCAAGATACGCTGTCGAATCATTATCCTTTTCCTCATTTCTGCCTTCTGTTTCATGTGGGATTTTTTTGTTCATGATCTGTATAAGTTCTTCTGTAAATCCGCTGATCGGAGTTCCGATGACATACGGAGTCCCGAATTTCTCTCTAAGTATCTTCGCAGCCGGAAGTCCCACGGAAGAAACAACCAGATTCATTTCTACTTCGCCTGTGCGGGACAAATTTTCAAGTGTATCACCCATAGCCCAGGAGGAAACAACTTCCCATCCATATTTTTGAAGATTTTTCTTCATGATATCTACATTGATCTGTGGCCCAAAATCCAGTGGGGTTACACCAAGGAGATTGAGCGTATGAGGTTGGTTGACTGACGATTCTCTGTCAATTGCCGATTCTGCTGTTTTTGATACAGTTTCCGACTCTCCTGTAAATCGCTCTGCAATCCTTGCCAGAGCAATTCCTGCACCATAAGTGTAATCATGCATACCATTCGTTGGAATGGCAAAAGCCGGAATTCCTGTCTCAATCACCTGGGCAATTGCAGGAAAATCTGTCCCATTCATAAATGGGATTGGAGAACCCGCAAGGGCAATAAACTTTGGCTTCAATTCTCGCGCCGTTTCTTCAATATCATGAATAAATTTCGCATCATTTCCCATGACTGCATCGATCTCTGTCAGCCCGGAAATATAGATCAGACTGTCCTGATCGTACCAGCGAATCTCATCGTGCGTATTGTAGGTAGAATTACAGCCTGAAGGATCGTGCATGACCACCATACCGCCAAGTTCATACAGGGCAGAACACACGCCTGAAACATCCGCAGTATAAACTGGTATAATCTTATACGACTGTCTCATATGCAGCTTTCGCACCCCCATCCTTTGCAAATGATCAGATCTTCCGGAGCTTTTTCTTCGAGAAAAGCTTCTGTCATCAATTCCAGAGTCCTTCGAATCCCATCAAAGCCCCATAAACCACCACCCTGCACCATATTAACAAAATAACTGCTGCCGGAAAACCAGGTGGCTTTCTGCCCAATGGCAAGAACTTTCTCTTCTGTATGGCGTGGAAGGACACGCATCTTTGCCTGAATCGTAGCACAGAGTTCAAGATCTGGATGATGTATCTTTAACCAGTCAAATACATTTTTTTCTTCCGGGCTTACACTGTCAAGGTAAACCGTTGTCACATGAAATCCATGTTTCAGAAGAAAACCTGCAAGTCCAAGTGGTCTGGGATGATACAGATAGTCCAGGACGATCGAAGTATCACCAATGATTGCTTTGGCGTGACCAACAGCATTTTCGCAGAGTGTAATTTCTCGTTTGCAAAAAGCTTCCAGTTCTTCAGATATTGTTTCTATACCTGAAACATTCTCCTGTTCCTGGCCCGTCTGCAGCTCCTGTAGCAGCTTTCTCAGTTCTTCTTTAATTTCCCTATAATCAAAACTTCCCGGCAGATACAGATGTTTTCTGTTCAGTCTTTCGGCCAGCATTTCTGCACCATATTTTGCCGGAGGATAGCAGGAAATAAAAAATTCTCCTGCACCAAGACACTGGTATTCTTCCCAGTTTTTGCATGCCGGGATTTCTCTTAACGTGTATCCCTTATTTTTCAGCAAACGCTTGATATCACTGTTTTTATCCAGCACAAAGTCACTTCCGACAAGAGTCACTGTTTTCTTATCAATGTGTCCTGCTGTCAGAGGATCATACATTGCTTTGCGTAGTTTCTGATCCGGCGTAGCTCCATGCTTCTGCATGATCGGATCCATATAACAGCGTACGAACACGATCTCCGGAAAGCGTGCTTCCAGTTCTCCATACACCAGTTCCAGGTCACATCCCAGAAAATGGTGCAGACATACTGTAAAAAGAAGCACTGCTTTCGGTTTTTTTTCAAGTTTCTTCAGGACATCGGTCACTCCTTCGATCGTCACATCCTCCAGATTTCCATTGAGAAGATTTTCTTCTTCTACAATCACAAAGGAAAAACGTTCTGCTGCATTCATCTCTGCCGCTGTCAGGACAACACCCCGCATGCAGTTGTCTGCACAGACATAAATCTGGATTGCCTCTGGCATTAGCATTCCGGTATGAACAATGTTCCAGTTACCATGTGCAGGAGAATTAAATTCCAGACCTGTTGGAAATGGAACAGGAAAATCAGCCTCTCCAATCGTTATAACCGCACCTTCCGGATCTATCTCACCACCAACTCGTTTCAGCATAAACCATCCTCTCTGCAGAGGTTCAGAATCTGCTCTGCCAGTATGCGGTATTCTGTTGCCATTTCGCTTTCCGGATAACATTCCATCAAAGTCTTTCCCTGTTCTTCTGCGTCTGTAACCAGATCACTGTGGGTAAGTTTTCCGATTACCTTTGTTTCAAAATCTTCCGCAAGTTCCTGTACTTTTTCTTCTTCCCGTTTTACATTGCGGCGATTCAGGATAATTCCTCCAAGGGCAGCATAACCACGGTTTCTGAAATTCTGTACCGCCATGGCAATATTGGCCCCGGCATGGATTGCCATATTTTCCCCGGATGTGATAATAAAAACTTTGTCCGCATATCCTTTTCGCATTGGCATGGAAAAGCCCCCGCAAACAACATCCCCCAGTACATCATAAAGGACAATATCCGGTTTATAGGTTTCATACGCTCCGGTTTCCTTTAATTTTTCAAGAGCCGTAATGATTCCACGTCCTGCGCAGCCAAGCCCTGGTGTCGGACCACCTGCCTCTACACAGATCACGCCCTGATAACCGACCATGGTCATGTCTTTGAGTTTGAGGTTCTGCTTTTTTTCATTATAAAGATCAAGCACCGTTCTCATTTCTTTTCCGTGACGAAGCTGAGTCGTGGAATCTGCTTTTGGATCACAGCCAATCTGCATAACTGTCAAACCTTTTTCTGCAAGTGCTGCTGCCACATTGGATACAGTCGTTGATTTGCCAATGCCACCTTTGCCGTACACTGCTATTTTAATCATGTTTTTCCTCCATGTGTGTGATGACATTGGAATAAGCGGTTTTCGTGGATACGCCTTTCAGTCGGCCAATCTTGCCGGAAAGAGCACTGATGATATCCTGTGAAGCATCAATGGCAATACTGATGATGCTGATTCCTTTTTCACGGTATGGGATACCCATGCGACCGATGATATGGTCACGGGCATCGTAAAGGAGCTGGTTTAAAGTTTCAATCGAATTGTTGTCCTCTACAATGATGGAGATTACTGCTACTCTAGTATCCATGTTAGTCCTCCGTGTTATACATACAATAATTATAGCTGTTCAGTGCCCTCATGGGACATTTCTTCTGAACAGAGCAATATATTATTAAATTCATCCAGTCAACAGAATTCTGCACGAGTAGAAAACTGGATTGAACTGACGGCAAACGGAGATTTCGTCGAGAGTTATGTGCTAGCTGCTATCACCGAGCGCACTGTCTGAGGCAAAGCCGAGTTTGCGCGAATGACAGCAAACAAGCGCACGTAACGAACAGAAATCGCAGTGTGTCAGGAAACCAGTTTTTCTATCTCTGTGCAGATTCGTGATTACTCATAATTAATGATTACTCATATCTTAACATATACGTGGCAGTAACTCTCCCCCCGGCTGTGGAAGGAGTGCCTGAGTGCCGATTTCAGTGGTCATGACGACTTTACCCGGCTGATCATCAATAACTTCTCCGATAATGGCAGCATCTTTGGAGTATGGACATTTGCGGAGAGTCTCTACGATTTTTTCAGCTTCGGCTTTTGGTGCCATGATGACCATACGGCCTTCGCATGCCAGATAAAGTGGTTCGAGTCCAAGCATGCCACAGACTCCTTTGACTTCCGGTGCTACCGGAACGGAGGCGGCATCAAGTCGAATCCCAACATTGCTCTGTCCGGCTATTTCATAGAGAACAGTTCCGACACCACCTCTTGTAGCATCACGGATTACATGGAGATCATGAGTCGTGTTCATAACAGCTTCTACTGTTTTCCAGAGAGGTGCGCAGTCGCTGGTAACATTTGCTTCAATTCCGAAATCTTCTCTTGCAAGAAGGATCGTGCATCCATGTCTTCCGACATCTCCGGTCACGATAATCGCATCTCCCGGCTGCGCAAGTGTTCCGCCAACATTTACTCCGTCTTCAATCTGTCCCATTCCGGTCGTTGTGATAAAAACACCATCCACCTGTCCTTTTCCGGCTACTTTGGTGTCTCCGGACACGATATGTACACCGGCTTCTGCCGCCGTTTTTTCCATCGCAGAAACGATTTCTTCCAGTTTTCCCATCGGAAATCCCTCTTCGATAACAAATGCACAGGTCAGATAGAGTGGTTTTGCACCCATGCAGGCAAGATCATTGACTGTTCCACAGATAGAAAGTTTACCAATATTTCCTCCCGGAAAGAATGCCGGTGAAACGATAAATCCGTCTGTTGATACTGCCATTTTTCCTGCCGGCGGAGTCAATACTGCTGCATCATCTGCAGTCAAATCCGGATTTGCAAAATGTGCTGCAAAAATCTGGTCGATCAGTTCAGAGGTCTGGCGACCTCCGGCACCGTGTGCCATCGTTACTGTTTTATCTTTTAAACTGCTCATAGGATCATCCTCTTTTTTCTTAATATTATCATACCTGCAGATTGCTTCATTACTTCGTAATTCTCGCAGTCTTACAATCATTCGGAATACGTTGATTTATTGATTGTCTCCATACGCATAATAAGCCGAACATGCACCTTCATTCGAAACCATACACGCGCCTACCGGATGTTGCGGGGTACAGACTTTCCCAAATACTTTGCAATCGGATGGTTTACATTTTCCCTGCAGGACATCTCCGCACCGACAGGCAGGATTCGCTTTGCCCTGAATCGATGGAATGTTGTATTTCTTTCTTGCATCAAATGCACTCCATTCTTTTTTGAGGCAGACTCCTGACTTTGGAATCACTCCAAGACCTCTCCACTCACTATCGCACGCCTCTGTCATTTCTTCGGTAAGCTGTTGTGCCTCACGACTTCCTTCCGGCTTCACAACTCGCGGATAGCAGTTTACAAAGAATGGTTTTCCCTCCTGAAATTTCACCAGTGCAACCGCCAGTGCTGTGAGAAGCTCTTTTGCTGTAAAACCGGCCACAACACCACTTACCCCTTCCTCTGTCAAATCTTCACAGAGTTCCGTACCTGTGATTGCATTGACATGTCCGGGATACAGAAAAACATCTGCACTTCCTTTTAAGGCTTCATATGCCTGTGGCATGGTTTTGTTCGCCATTAACAGAGAATAATTAGAAAGCTCATCTTTCTTCGCCTGTTTTACAGAAAGGCACTCTGCCGGTGTCGTTGTTTCAAAACCGACAGAAAGAAAAACGACCTGTTCTTCCGGATGTTCAAGAGCATATTTTTCTGCATCGGCCGGAGAATAAACGATTCTGATCTTCGCTCCTTTTTCTCTTGCTCCTGCAAGGCTCATTTCCGTTCCAGGCACTCGTACCAGATCTCCAAAGGTACAGATCGTCACATTTTTTTTCAGTGCCAACCACACCGCTTCATCAATAAATCCGACTGGTGTTACGCAGACCGGGCATCCCGGACCAGAGATCAATTCCACCTGTGGTGGCAGAAGTTTGCGAATGCCAAGTCGAAATATCTCGTGTGTATGTGTTCCACAGACTTCCATGATACGGACTGCCGCACCATCATAGTTCTCTATGATCTCCCGCGCTGTTCTTTTTTTCTCTTCTCCCATTACAGCAGTTCCTCCATTAACTGATCTGTTTCGTCATCATCTTCATCGGTGATCTTTGCAATTGCAACGCCTGCGTGAACCATCACATAATCGCCTGGCTCCAGGTCTTCCAGAAGCTGTGCGGAAACTTCTCTCTTAGCTCCACCAGCATCTACAACTGCTGTTCCTTCACTGATTTTTACTACTTTTGCTGATAACCCTACACACATGGTAATGCCTCCCTTTTACTATGTAACTTGTATTATTTTATATAGTCTTTGTCTCTATGCTTTTTCCAGATATGCCATCGCATACACAGCCTGTCCCAGCGCAATCCCACCATCATTTGGCGGCAGCAGCTGATGTTTCAACACTTCAAATCCCTGTTCCAGAAGCATATGATCAGTCAGCTCCAGAAGCAGTCTGTTTTGAAAAACCCCGCCACTTAAGGCTGCTTTATTACAGCCGCTCAGTTCTCTGATCTTCACACAGGCTGCCGTGATCTGGCAGGCAATCTCCCGATGGAAAAAGTATGCCAGCTTGCCCGGATCTTCTCCATTTAATTGACGATTCAGGATTTCTTTTATCAGGGATTCTGTGTTGAGCAGCAAGCGATCACCTGCAGAAATCAACTTGTCATCCATTCTCTTTATTTCTTCTGTCTCTGACAGATTTTCATTTCTACTGAGAGTATCTGTATCCTCTTTATCGTAACCATATTTTTCAGTTTCCTGAATTTGTTGTTTACTCTTTTCAAGCATAGTTTCCCGGTACTCTTCTGCTGCAAATTCCAGTGCCATAGAAGCCTCACCTTCAAATGTAGACTTCCTTCGGATTCCAAGCATCGCACTCACACCGTCAAACAATCGTCCTGCACTGGTTGATATCACGGCATTGATCTTACGATCTGCCATGGTAAACTGCACGTTTGCTTCCTGTTTCGTACAAAGTTCTAATTTTTCTGTGATTTCAGCTGCTTTTTTTCTGTCACCTGTCATTCCATAGATCAGAGAAACTGCAATTCTCCATCCTTCTTTCGAAGAAGCGTCTCCACCAACCTGAAGAAATGGCATCACACTTCCCACTCTCGTGAATCCATCTAAATCTGATAACAGGATTTCTCCTCCCCAGATCGTACCGTCAGTTCCATATCCGGTTCCATCAAAAGATACACCGATCACCTGCTCTGCGCAGTCATTTTCTGCCATGCAGGAAAGGATATGTGCATAATGATGCTGCACTTTCACCACCGGAAGTCCCAGTTCTTCCGCGACCATCACAGAATTGTACTTTGGATGCATATCACAGCATACAATCTCCGGTTCTACTTCCAGCAGTGTTTCCATCCTTCCTACAGTCTCCCGAAGTGCTTTTACCGTTCGCAGATCTTCCAGATCTCCGACATATGGAGACGGATAAAATCGGTTATCCACACCAATGCAAAAAGAATTCTTGAGTTCTCCACCAATGGCAAGCACCTGTCCTCGATATGGTGTGGAAACCATAAACGGAAGAGGTGCATACCCTCTGGAACGTCGGATCATATATGGTCTGTCCTCATAAAAATCCATTACCGAATCGTCCGCACGGATACGGATCTTGCGGTCATGGGACAGCATGCAGTCGCAGAATCCGGACAATTCTGCCTCTGCTTCCTGATCATCACGACAGATTGGCGCACCAGAAGTATTTCCACTGGTCATTACCAGAAATTCCGGCATTTCAATTCCATCATCATATGTAAAAATCAAAAGCTGTACTGGTGCATACGGCAACATTACACCAACTTTGGGATTGCCCGGTGCTACGGACGGACAGAGGATTTTTGCTTCTTTTTTCTTATCCAGAAGCAGGATCGGTTTCTGATGTCCATCTAGGATCCTGGTCTGTTCTGCACTCACTTCACATTCTTTTCTGACTGCTTCGAGATTTTTTGCCATCACTGCAAACGGCTTCATCGGACGACGTTTAAGCTGGCGAAGTTTCCGAACTGCTGTTTCATTCGAAGCATCGCAGCAAAGATGAAATCCTCCGATTCCCTTGATTGCAACAATTCCGCCCCCGGCAATCGTTTTTCTCGCATAAGTGATTGCTTCTCTGCCCCGTTCTTCTCTGCCGATCAGATACACTTCCGGACCACATTCATTACAGCATACCGGCTGTGCATCGTATCTTCTTGTCGCCGGATCATAGTATTCTTTTGCACAGTCCGGGCACATCGGAAACTCTTTCATACTGGTCCGCTCACGATCATAAGGAAGCGAATCCAGAATCGTCAGTCTCGGTCCGCAACAGGTGCAGTTGATAAACGGATGCAGATATCTCCGATTCTTCGGATCAAACATTTCCTCTTTGCATTCCTCACAGATTGCGATATCCGGAGAAACAAAAATTTCACCCTTTGTCTTCTCGCTCTCGATGATATCAAACTGTGTATAACTCCTGGAATTTTCTATTTTTTCCACATTTATCTTAAGGATTGCAGCCCTCCGCGGTGGATTATTCTGAATCTCGGTGATAAATCCTTCTACTTTTTCTTCTGGTCCCTGTGCATAGATTTCCACGTAAGGACCTTTGTTACAGACATTTCCGTGGATTCCCCATGTCACCGCATGTCTGCTGACGGTCGGTCGAAATCCTACCCCCTGCACGATTCCGTAGACACGGATCTGTCTGGTGATTTCTTCACTCATATTTTACTCCCGTTTGCTGTACTCCATTTCTGCAGACTATTATTTTTACTTCCCGATCAGTTTTCCTGACACTGCAAAATGCCTTGTATTCACAAATATCCCTCCAAACTCCGGTATCATACGCTTCATACATTCATCTGCAAAAATGATATCAAAA
>OMGL01002160.1_pt1 | contig 10591 bp, 9 predicted proteins | sample 1645831 | NCBI WGS metagenome assembly OMGL01 (sample SAMN00849301, study PRJEB25192) | human gut metagenome | reverse complement strand
AAAGTTCGTTGCCATTGCCGGAAAGTGCTGGCCGGCATTCCAGACCCAGTTTGGATTTGTACCATGTTATGTAAATAGCCGTCTGACCAAGCAGGGTATTCCGGTTTCCTGCGAAGTAGATATCTACGGTGCTGTCAGCGAATACATAGGCGTTTGCGTATCACAGAAGCCTGTTACGCTCCTTGACATCAACAACACTGTTCCTGCGGACATATACAAAGATGATATTGCAGGAAAGTTCCCTTACACACATAAGGATACATTCATGGGCTTCCACTGCGGAAACACAGCTTCATGTCTTGTAAAAGAGCCTGAGATGAAGTTCCAGCGTATCATGAAGAGAAATCTTGAGCCAGACAGCGAGCCTAATATTTCAAGAGGTACTCTTGAGGGCGATATCGTTGACGGAAATATAACATTCTTCCGCTTCCAGTCAACGGCTGACGCACAGCTCAAAGGATATATTGCAGAGGGCGAAGTTCTTCCTGTGGCAACACGTTCATTCGGCTCTATCGGTATTTTCGCTATCAACGAAATGGGCAGATTTTACCGCCATGTTCTCGTTCAGAAGAACTATCCTCACCACGGTGCTGTTGCTTTTGGTCACTATGGAAAGGCACTCCACAGTGTTATGACATATCTTGGCATGACAGACATAGGCTTCAATCAGCCAAAGGGTATGCTTTATCCAACAGAAAATCCGTTTGCAGATTAATATTTTAGGGATACCGCACTGTAATGGTGCGGTATTTCTGCTTTTATGAACTAAAAAAATCAACAAGTGAGCCAACGCTTATTCACACATAATTATATGCCCTGCCGAATAATAAGAATTTTATTGACAAATATGCGAAAAATGTAGTATAATAGAGGTAACTATTATAAGGAGATGTAGCCATGTCTGTTTACCGTATTTATGTAGAAAAAAAGCCTGAATTTGCAGTTGAAGCAAATTCACTTATCGGCGGAATAAAGTCAGCTCTGGGACTTGATAACCTTACAGGTCTGAGAGTTATAAACCGCTATGACGCAGAGGGTCTTTCAAGAGAGGATTTCGACCTTGCAGCACCAGTCGTTTTCTCTGAGCCTGCTGTTGACGTTACTTATGATCACCTGCCTGCTGTAAAAGCTGACGAGTTTGTTTTTGCAGTTGAGTATCTGCCAGGTCAGTTTGATCAGAGAGCTGATTCCTGCGCACAGTGTATCTCACTTCTCACTGGAGGAAAAAGACCTACTATCAAGTCAGCGAGAATTTATATCGTTTCTGGCAAACTCACAGAAGCAGAGCTTGACCAGATCAAGCACTATATGATAAACCCTGTTGAGTCAAGAGAAGCTTCCCTTGATTGCTTCGATACACTCGATATTAAGTATACTATCCCGACCACAGTTAAGACTGTTGAGGGCTTTATCTATTCAACAGACGATGACCTGAGATTCATGCTCACAGACTTGGGTCTTGCAATGGACTTTGACGATATCAAGTTCTGTCAGGATTATTTCAAGAACGTTGAAAAGAGAAATCCTACTATCACTGAGATAAGAATGATAGACACATATTGGTCTGATCACTGCCGTCATACTACATTCTCCACTATCGTCGATAACGTTTCTATCGACTCAGACTACATAGCTGCTACCTTTGCAGACTATATCAACACAAGAAAAGACCTTTACGCAGGCAGAACTGACAAGCCTGTTACACTTATGGATCTTGCTTGTATCGGCGCAAAGCAGCTTAAAAAGGCTGGTCTGCTCAAAGACCTTGACGAGAGTGAGGAGATAAACGCTTGCTCTGTTAAGATAACTGTTGACGTTGACGGCAAGCCTGAGGACTGGCTGCTCATGTTCAAAAACGAAACACACAACCACCCTACAGAGATCGAGCCTTTCGGCGGTGCGGCAACTTGTCTTGGTGGCGCTATCAGAGACCCTCTGTCAGGACGTTCATATGTATATCAGGCAATGAGAGTAACAGGTGCAGGCAATCCGCTGGTTCCTGTTGAGGACACTATCACAGGTAAGCTTCCACAGAGAAAGATAGTTGTAGGTGCAGCAAACGGTTATTCTTCATACGGCAACCAGATAGGTCTTGCTACCGGTCACGTTCACGAGATATATCACCCGGGCTATGTTGCGAAGAGAATGGAGATAGGTGCTGTAGTCGGTGCTGCTCCTGCTGAGAACGTAAGACGTGAAAGACCTGAGCCTGAGGATATCGTTATCCTCCTTGGCGGAAGAACAGGACGTGACGGCTGCGGCGGAGCAACAGGCTCTTCAAAATCACACAACCTCCACTCACTTGAAAACTGCGGAGCTGAGGTACAGAAGGGTAACGCACCTGAGGAAAGAAAGCTTCAGCGTTTGTTCAGAAACCCTGAAGTTACTTCAATGATAAAGCGTTGTAACGACTTCGGCGCAGGCGGAGTTTCCGTTGCTATCGGCGAGCTTGCTGACGGACTTTCTATCAACCTTGACGCTGTTACAAAGAAGTATGACGGTCTTGACGGCACTGAGCTTGCTATCTCTGAGTCACAGGAGAGAATGGCTGTTGTTGTAGACAGGAAGGATGTAGATAAGATGCTTGCTTATGCGGCAGAGGAGAATCTTGAAGCTGTTCCTGTCGCTGAGGTTACACCTGAGAAGAGACTTGTCATGTACTGGAGAGGAAAGAAGATTGTTGATATCAGCAGAGCTTTCCTTGATACTAACGGTGCACATCAGGAGACATCAGTACTTGTAGATATCCCAGATGACAAGGCTAATTACCTTGAAGCTAAGCCAGTAGATGATGTTAAGGGCAGATGGCTTAAGACACTTGCAGACCTTAACGAGTGTTCACAGAAGGGACTTGTTGAAAGATTTGATGGTTCAATCGGTGCTGGTTCAGTACTTATGCCATTTGGTGGAAAGTACCAGCTTACAGAGACACAGGCTATGGTTGCCAAGCTTCCAGTGCTTAAGGGCAAGTGCGATACAGTAACTATGATGGCTTATGGATTTGACCCATATCTTTCTAAGTGGAGTCCATATCACGGTGCTATATATGCAGTTACAGATTCAGTAGCAAAGATTGTTGCGGCAGGTGGTGATTACAGCAAGATTAGATTTACATATCAGGAATATTTCAGAAGAATGACAGAAGATCCTTCAAGATGGAGCCAGCCATTTGCAGCACTTCTTGGTGCATATGAGGCACAGATTGGCTTAGGACTTCCATCAATCGGTGGTAAGGATTCTATGTCAGGAACATTTGAACATATAGATGTACCACCTACATTATGCTCATTTGCTATTGATGTAGCTAAAGAGCAGGATATTATCACACCTGAATTAAAGAAAGCTGGCAATATACTTGTAAGATTTGACATTGAAAGAGATAAATATGACCTTCCTGTATTCTCACAGATTAAGGAATTATATTCATCTATCCACGAAGCTATTAAGAGCAAGGCAATTGTGTCTGCATATGTTCTTGATGCTAACGGCTTAGTACCAGCAATAAGCAAGATGGCATTTGGTAATATGCTTGGTGTTGCTGTTGAGCCATCTGTATCAAAGGAAGAATTATTCGCACCAGCATATGGCTGTATAGTAGCAGAAGTAGACAGCTCTAAGCTTTCAGAGATTAAGGCAGTTTATACTAAGGTTGGTACAGTAACAGAAGAAGCTAAGTTTACATATGAAGATGTTTCAATCAATATTGAGGAAGCATTAAGTGTATGGAAAGATACATTAGAGGGTGTATTCCCAACAAAGGTTTCTAAGGAAACTGATAGGGTTGAGTCACCTGTATATTCAAAGGGCAATGTATATGTATGCAAGAATAAGGTTGCGAAGCCAACAGTATTTATACCAGTATTCCCAGGTACTAACTGTGAATATGACAGTGCCAGGGCGTTTGAGAGAGCTGGTGCAGATACTATTGTCAAAGTATTCAAGAACCTTGATGCTGCAAGCATAAGAGAATCTGTTGATGAATTTGAAAAAGCAATTAACCAGTCACAGATTATTATGTTCCCAGGTGGATTTTCAGCAGGTGATGAACCAGATGGTTCTGCTAAGTTCTTTGCAACAGCCTTCCGTAATGCTAAGATGAAGGAAGCAGTTGAGAAGCTCCTTAATGAAAGAGATGGTCTTGCACTTGGTATATGTAATGGTTTCCAGGCTCTTATCAAGCTTGGTTTAGTACCTAATGGCAAGATAACAGGACAGGATTCTAATTCACCTACACTTACATTTAACACAATTAACCGTCACATCTCTAAGATGGTATATACAAAGGTTGTTACTAATAAGAGTCCTTGGCTTGCAGAAGCAAAGCTTGGCGGAGTATACTGCAATCCAGCTTCACATGGTGAAGGAAGATTTGTTGCACCTAAGGAATGGCTTGATAAGCTCTTTGAAAATGGTCAGGTAGCAACACAGTACTGTGACCCAGAAGGCAATGTATCTATGGACGAAGAATGGAATGTCAATGGCTCATATATGGCTATTGAGGGTATCACAAGCCCGGACGGAAGATGCTTAGGTAAGATGGCACATTCTGAAAGACGTGGTGATTCGGTAGCTATTAATATCTATGGAGAACAGGATATTAAGATATTCGAGTCTGGTGTTAAGTACTTTAAGTAAATAGAATAACTATCTGTGCGTAAGAACAGAATATCAAAATTATAAAATCCTGATGTATATTATACGGGTAAGCCTTGACTGACAAAGGTTTGTATAGTATACATCAGGAGTTTTTTATGTAGAATAAGGATAATAAAAAGTAATAAAAAGCTGTTGACAAAATAACTAAGTTAGGCTATTATAATGATAGTTAGTAACAGCTAACGCATATGCCTTTATATTTATTTAACGGGTTCTCGACCCGTTTATTTAAAAGTTATAGGTTAGTAATAACTAACACAAGTTAGAATAAAACTAACAGTGAAATGTATACTATATATCTATTTAGCAGGATGAGGAGGACTAATATGAGTGTAGTTATAATTGGCGGTAATGAATGTATGGTATGTCAATATGAGAAGATATGTAAACAGCATGGCTGTAAAGCCAAGGTATTTGTTAAGGAGAAGAGTGGCTTTGGCAAGAAGATTGGCAACCCTGACCTTATGATACTTTTTACTAACACAGTATCACATAAAATGGTACATAGTGCTGTTACAGAAGCAAAGAGCAAGGACATTCGGATTGTGCGTTCACATTCAAGCAGTGCTTCATCACTTAATGCAGTTCTTCAGGAATATGTAGCAGACGGAAAGGCTTGTTAATTATAACTGACACAGACAGCAGGCAGAGTAATGCGTAATATAAGGAATGGAGATTATATGCTTAGAAAGCTGGAGAATGAGATTGTAAAAGAATGTGCACCTACATTGGCTGAATTAAGATGGCTAATCTTTTTAATTATAGATTTGTATCAGAAGATGAATTCGATTCTGAGATTAAGACTGCCAATATGAACCTTAATGAGAAGGGCGTATATATAGAAGTCTTAAGAAAGACAGATATGAGTTCATTGATATATGTATACAGACCAAGTATGTTATTTAAGGCAGTCAATAATGATGATGTATGGAATATATTATCCAGCTATGGATACATAGAACGAAGTATACAGGCATGTATTAATACACTTAAGGAACGTCTTATGACACAGCCCTGTTTTCCACACGAGATAGGTTTATTTCTTGGATATCCTGTAGAAGATGTAAAGGAGTTCATTTTTAATAAAGGACAGAACTGCAAATGTTGTGGTGTGTGGAAGGTATATTGCAATGAACAGGAAAGTGTCAGAACATTTGCAAGATTTAAGAAATGTTCTGAGGTATATCAGAAGGTCTTTATAGGAGGACGAACATTAAATCAGTTGACCGTGAATATATGATTCACTCAACATATATGTGCACAAGCATTAAATTAAAGCAATAATGGAGGAATGATAATGAGTAAAGTTGCAGTTGTATATTGGAGCGGAACAGGTAATACAGAGGCTATGGCCAATGCTGTTGCTGAGGGAGCAAAGGAAAAAGGAGCAGAAGTAACATTATTCACTGCTTCAGAATTCTCATCAGCAAAGGTTGCAGAATTCGACGGAATAGCTTTCGGATGCCCTGCTATGGGAGCAGAAAATCTTGAAGAGTCAGAATTTGAGCCGATGTTTACAGACTGTGAAGCGGCACTTTCAGGAAAGAAGATAGCACTCTTTGGTTCTTACGGCTGGGGAAGCGGAGAATGGATGGATGACTGGGCAGAAAGAAGCAGGAATGCTGGTGCTGACCTTAGCTGTGACCCGGTAATCTGTAATGAAGCTCCTGATGATGAAGCTGTAAGTAATTGCAAGGATCTTGGTGCTTCTCTTGCATAATCAGAGTGTATGTACAATTAAGAATATGCATAGTTAAAGTATGCGTATAATCAGATATGTGCATAATATAAAGTAATGTAAAGTAATATAATGAATATATTAATAAGTGACATATTTATTCTGGACACTTCCCAATATAATATTAATAAGTGAGTAATGACCGCATACATATTAATTTTACTGTATATGTATGCGGTTATTATGTGAAAATTAATAATATGAAAATTTTCTTAAAATGGTAATTGACATCTAATAAGTGTTAGTATATACTAACACAGTAGCAAATGAAAAACATTATCAACATAGATACAGATAGGAGTGATAAGTTATGCCATTATCAATGATAGGTGAGGGAGAGACAGCAACAATCACAAGGATTGGTGGGAAAGAAGAGACGAGAAGATTTCTTGAGAATCTAGGCTTTGTAGTTGGAGCTATAGTGACGGTCATTTCTAAGACTGGCGGTAATGTTATAGTTAATATTAAAGAATCACGAGTAGCTATAGGAAGCGATATGGCTTCAAAGATTATGGTATAAAGACTTGAGTTTCAAGCCTCTATATAGATATTCACAATATTTTAATGAGAAGGAGAGATTAAGATGACTTTAAAGGAAGTTGCTGTTGGTCAGACTGTTAAAGTTGCTAAGCTTAATGGTGAAGGTCCGGTTAAGAGAAGAATTATGGACATGGGAATCACTAAAGGCGTAGAAGTCTATGTCAGAAAAGTTGCACCATTGGGAGATCCAATAGAAGTAACAGTACGAGGATATGAGTTATCACTTCGTAAGGCAGATGCAGCTATGATAGAGGTAAATTAATATTTATTTTTTTGCCAAAAGGTTAGCATTAACTAATTATAGCAAGCATAATCTAAATGAAGAAAGTTACAACTAATTATTAACTCATTAAGAAAAGAGGTAAAAGAATGTCAATTAAGATTGCATTAGCAGGTAACCCTAACTGCGGTAAAACAACATTGTTTAATGCTCTTACAGGTTCTAACCAGTTCGTAGGTAACTGGCCAGGTGTTACTGTAGAGAAGAAGGAAGGTAGATTAAAGGGACATAAAGATGTTGCCATTATGGATTTACCAGGTATTTACTCACTTTCTCCATATACATTAGAGGAAGTTGTAGCAAGAAATTATCTTATTAATGAAAGACCAGATGCTATCATCAATATTGTTGATGGTACTAACATTGAAAGAAACTTATATCTTTCAACACAGATTATGGAACTTGGTATTCCGGTAATTATGGCTGTTAATATGATCGACCTTTTAGCTAAGAATGGTATTGAACTTAACATTGCAAAGCTTTCAGAGAAGCTTGGCTGTGAAGTAGTTGAAATATCAGCTCTTAAGGGAACTGGTATTAAGGAAGCGGCAGAAAAGGCTGTAAAGCTTGCTGAGTCTAAGAAGGTTAATAAGCTTGCACATAAATTCAGTGATGAAGTTGAATCTGTTATCGAAGCAGTTGAAGATAAGATTGGTCTTGATGTAGTAGAAGAACAGAAGAGATTTTTCGCTATCAAGTTATTAGAGAAAGATGACAAAATCGGACAGCTTATGTCTAGTGTACCTGATGTTACAGCAGAGATTGATAAACTTGAGAAAGATTTTGATGATGATACAGAAAGTATTATCACCAATGAAAGATATACATACATTTCATCAATTATTGGAGAGTGTGTAAAGAAGGCTCATTCTAAGGATAAGCTTACAACATCTGATAAGATTGATAAAATCGTAACTAACAGAATATTAGCACTTCCTATATTCGCAGTAGTTATGTTCTTAGTATATTACATTGCTATGGTAACAGTTGGTACAGCAGCTACAGACTGGGCTAACGATGGTTTATTTGGTGATGGTTTCCACCTTTTCGGTATCGGTACTTCAGCTTATGAAGAAGTAGCTGACGAATATGGCGATTCAGATGAAATCATTGCAGCATATGTAGAAAGCCTTGGTTCTAAGGGCGAAGCAATAGCAGATGCTATTGATACAGAAGCAGAAGACTATGACTCAGAAGATGCTGTTAAAGCTCTTACAACTCTTAAGTCTATGGTTAAGTCATCAGATACAGTTGATTACTCTGTAGAAGATGAAGAAACACTTGCAACAGAAGATTTCACAGCAGATGCTGATGATATTAAAGAAGCTATTGACCTCGCTATCGAATATGATGGCACAGCTCCAGATCCAGCAGATTATGGCGTATGGGTTCCTGGTATTCCAGTTCTTATTGAAGATGGACTTGATACAATCGGTTGTGCTGACTGGTTAAAGGGTCTTATCCTTGATGGTATTGTAGCCGGTGTTGGTGCCGTACTTGGTTTCGTTCCTCAGATGTTAGTATTATTCTTATTACTTGCTATCTTAGAGGCTTGCGGATATATGGCACGTATCGCATTCATTATGGATAGAATCTTTAGAAGATTCGGTCTTTCAGGTAAGTCATTCATACCTATCCTTATCGGTACAGGTTGTGGTGTTCCTGGTATTATGGCTTCTCGTACAATCGAGAACGAAAGAGACCGTCGTATGACAATTATGACAACAACATTTATACCTTGTGGTGCTAAGACACCATTCATCGCTATGATTGCAGGTGCTATCTTTGGTGGTTCACCTTGGGTTGCAACATCAGCTTACTTTATCGGTATGGCAGCAATTATCGTTTCAGGTATCATATTAAAGAAAACTAAGTTATTCAGCGGAGATCCAGCACCATTCGTTATGGAACTTCCTGCATATCATATTCCAACAGTTGGCAACGTACTTAGAAGTATGTGGGAGCGTGGCTGGTCATTCATCAAGAAGGCTGGTACAATTATCCTTCTTTCTACAATCGTTGTATGGTTCACAACATATTTTGGATTTGCTGATGACGGATTCAGAATGTTAGCAGAAGATGAAATTGATATGAGTATTTTAGCTAAGATTGGTAATGCAATCGGCTGGATATTCACTCCACTTGGATGGGGTAACTGGCAGGCAGCCGTTGCTTCAATCACAGGACTTGTAGCTAAGGAAAATATCGTTGGTACTATGGGTATCCTTTACGGTGGTGGAGATGTATCTCCATATGCAGCACTTGCACTTGCATTTACTAAGTTAGCAGGTTTCTCATTCCTTACATTCAACCTTCTCTGTGCTCCTTGTTTCGCAGCAATGGGTGCTATCAAGAGAGAGATGAACAACGCAAAATGGTTCTGGTTTGCAATCGGTTATCAGACAGTTCTGGCATACGTAGTTGCACTTTGCATTTACCAGATCGGTACACTGATCACAACAGGCGCTCTTGGAGCAGGCTTTGTTGGCGGTCTGATCGCAGTACTTATTTTCGCAGCAATTATCGTATATCTGATCCAGAAAGCGAATAGAGTAATTGATACTGAGTATCAGCTGGATTAATGATTAGAAAGGGATGATGAGTTATGACAGGTATGCTTGCCAATGTTATTGTAATCGCACTTCTGGTGTTGATCGTGGGTTCCGCGGTTTTGTACATTCGAAAAGAGAAAAAGAGGGGTGTTCATTGTATTGGATGTCCATCTGCAGGATCCTGTTCCCGCTCATGTATGTCCAATCAGAAAAAGCATGCAAAAAAATGATCATGCAGTTAAAGCGTGAACTCGCAGCAATCATAACAGGATTAAAGGGGATGATAATTTGAATGGTCAGACACTTTTAATCGTCGTAATACTGATCATCATACTGATACCGGCAATTGTAAGCACCTTAAAGCATATGAAGGGGGAAGGCGACTGCTGCGGAGGACCCAAGGAGAAACCGGTCAAAAAGAAGATTGATGGACCGAAGCTTCGTGAACTGGTCGTTCATATTGATGGAATGCATTGTCAGAACTGTAAGAACAGGATTGAGAAGCATTTGGACGAACTGGACGGTGTCGTGGCAAAGGTCAATCTGAATAAGAAGCAGGCTGTCGTGTCCATTTATAGGGAGATCGATGATTCCGTAATACGGAATGTGATCGAGGGACTGGATTTCACCGTAGTCAGTATGGAACAAAAGTAAAATATTGCATTTACCCGGACAGGGTGAATATGCTACAATGAAGAGGGAAAGCGAAATGCCTTCCCTCTTTTCGATTGATTAAAGGAAGGATATGACCAGACATGAACAAGATCATTATAGCGATGGACTCGTTTAAGGGCAGTATGCGCTCTCAGGAAGCCGGAGAGGCGG
>OMGL01002157.1_pt1 | contig 10597 bp, 7 predicted proteins | sample 1645831 | NCBI WGS metagenome assembly OMGL01 (sample SAMN00849301, study PRJEB25192) | human gut metagenome | reverse complement strand
CGGTTGTAACCATAACTTATTTTGTTAAAGATTTAAGAAAAGATGGCGGAGAATATGTTACAATAAGCGGCGTAATTAAAAAGATTGATGATTATCAGAAAATTATAGTTATGCAGGATAACATAATTATTAGTATTGATGATATCGCAGACATAAAATCAGATATATTTAACAGAATTATATAGAATATACTTTGAGGTAAAGATAATGAAACAGAGAGTACCATTTTATTATAACGAATTTGGATGTATAACAAGCAAATGTAAGGATAACTGCTGTATAGGCGGCTGGGAGATAGACATAGATGATGAAACCTATGAGCGTTATAATAATATGACAGGTGAGCTTAAACACAAGATTCTTGACAGCATAACACAGAATGAAGATGAGGAGTATTGCTTCAAATTATGTGACGGCAAATGTCCTATGCTTGATGATAATGGCTTATGTGAAATACATAAAAATCTTGGAGAAGATTATCTTGGTGTTGTATGTAAGCAGTTTCCAAGATATTCGGAATATTATGGTACAATAAAGGAATCAGGAATTGGTCTTGCCTGTGAAGAAGCAGCAAGGATTATATTGTCTGAAAATCGTCCTTTTAGTATGGAAACTGCTGCCTGTGATGAAGAATATGAACCGAGTTCAGAATATGACAGTTCATTTGCGTTGCAGATATTCGCGGCAAGAGAGGCTGTATTTAAGATATTAGCCAAGGAAAGCCTGTCAATACACGAAAAGCTGATTGTCATACTTGATATGGGAAGTAAAATCCAGCAGTGTATTAACACTGATGAGTATGATAATATTAAATCTGTTGTTAATGATTACCTCAAAGAAGGAATTGCCCATACTTTAGATGAAACAAGAAATCTAAGCGACAGCGGACAATTTGAGGATATATCATTACAACAGGGTATAAGACAGATTTTGTATCCTTATGAAGAAATGGAAGTGCTTAATCCTGAGTGGGAGGTCATACTTAAGGATATTATTGACAGCCTTTTTGAGCAGATGAGTGATGAAGAATACAATATACTCAATGAGGAATTTGGAACTTATATGGTTTCAAGGGCATATGAATACAGACAGCTTTTGGAGTATTTGGTGTTTAGATATTTTGCAAAGTCAATATATGATTATGATTTCCTTGGCAAATGCCAGATGTTAGTAACTAATTTTTTTGTTATAAGACAGATGGATATTATAAGGTGGTTGGATAACCACAGAGAGTATTCTTTCAAGGATAGAATGGATGTAGTGCACATTTTCTCAAGACAGGTTGAATATTCAGAAGATAATATAGAGAACCTTTATGAAGACTTTATTTTTGATGATATTTTCAAAACTGACAGTTTAATTGCTATTTTATGGATTGACAGCGAAAACATATAGGACTAATATGTAAATATATTTTTGAAAGGTTAGGGTTTTGGCGATGATTAAAGAAGCAATAGCTCAGTTAGTTAAAAGAGAAGATCTCACATCAGAGGTTATGGAACAGGTTATGGAAGAGATAATGACAGGAGAGGCTACAGATGCACAGAAGGCTTCATTCCTTACAGCATTATCAATGAAAGGTGAGACAATTGACGAGATTACATCAGCAGCTAAGGTATTACGTTCACACTGCGAGCGTTTCCTTAATGATATGGATGTGCTTGAGATCGTAGGAACAGGTGGAGATGGTTCTAATACTATCAATATATCTACACTCTCATCAGTTGTTGTATCTGCCGCAGGAATACCTGTTGCAAAGCATGGTAACAGAGCTGCTTCAAGTAAGTGTGGAACAGCCGATTGTCTTGAAGCACTTGGTGTAAAGATTGATTGTGCTCCAGCAAGAAGTGCCCAGATATTAAAAGATATTAATCTTTGTTTCTTATTTGCACAGAAGTATCACCCAGCAATGAGATTTGTTGGTGCTGTAAGAAAAGAGATGGGTATAAGAACATTATTTAATGTACTTGGACCATTAGCTAATCCAGCAGGTGCTACTATGCAGTTATTCGGTGTATATAGCGAAGAACTTGTTGAACCACTTGCACATGTATTAAGAAATCTTGGTGTTAAGAGAGCTATGGTTGTATATGGCAGAGATTCTATGGATGAGATTTCTCTTAGTGCAGAGACTAAGGTATGTGAATTCAAGAACGATGAATTCAAGTCATATGTTATTAAGCCAGAAGATTTAGGACTTACAAGATGCAATAAGGAAGATCTTGTTGGTGGAACACCACAGGAGAATGCAGCTATCGTTAATGATATATTAGGTGGTGCTAAAGGACCTAAGACAGATGTTGTATTACTTAACGCTGGTGCAGCTATATATCTTGCTTCAGACGGAATTACATTAAAGGATGGTATTGAGAAGGCAAGAGAGATTATTGTGTCAGGCAAGGCTAAGAAACAGCTCAAGGAGTTCATTGAAGAAACTAACAAATAATATTAAGTATTAATAAACAGACAGCCTCTTAAAGGATTGAAAATATCTTTTAAGAGGCTTTTTTAGTGATAATCAAGGCTGGCATAATATATAATTAGAAAAATGGGTTACAAAATATAGAAAATATAGTAAAATAATATAAAATAAAACCTGCAATATTCGGATAACAAACAGGGGCAGAATATATAAGCTGGTATATTTATTAAGGTATGTTAAATACAGGAAAAAGATTGGAGAATAAATGTATAATATATTAATTGTTGATGATGAGAGAATAGAGCGTAATGGAATAATAATGCTGTTAAAAAGGCTTTCAATTAATGCGGGCATAGTTGAGGCTGCTAATGGAAAGGAAGCATATGAATATTTATGCAGTGATGAAGCAGAGCATATTGATATTCTTCTCACAGATGTGAAGATGCCATTTATGGACGGAATAACACTTATTAAAAAGCTCAATGAAGATAATATAAAACTTAAAACAATAATATTTTCTGGATATAATGAATTTGAATATGCCAAGCTTGCGGTAAAGCTGGGAGTTAAAGATTACATTTTAAAGCCTGTTGACCCTGTGGAGTTTGAGAACACAATTAAGAAAGTGTGTGCAGAGCTTGATGAGGAACGTATTCATACAAGTAATTATAATAAACAGGCGGATTTTGTTAAGCAGTTCTATCTGTATTCGCTTCTTAATAAGGCTGATACCAAGGGAATATTAGAAAGCGATGATTTTCTTAGAAGCTATAACAGGCTTATTCTTATAGAATTCAATACCGATTTCTTTGGTAAATATGATGGTGGAGATGCCAATATATTAACCCTTGCGGATTGTATGGGAGATATTGAATATCAGTATCTTAATCTTAATACACAGCAGTCAGTTATTCTTATTAAAGATGAAGCTAAGGCGTTAAGTATGGATTTGTTAAAGAATATGCTTGAAAAGCTGCATAATTATATATTCGGTAAGACGGGACAGTTTATGTATGCAGCTGTGTCTGATATTATAGATGATTATCACAGGATATCTGATATGATGGACGAATTAGAAAACCTTATGAGCAATAAGTTCTACCAGACAAATAACTATATATTTACCAACGATATAAGTGATAAAATGCCTGTTTTCGTACAGATAGATGATGATGTTCTTATGAAGCAGATGAAGCAGGACATTAAGATGAAAGATGTAACATTTTTAAGAATACATTTTGATGCTTTATGCAAGAAATACAGAAGCCAGTCGAATTTTTCACATATATATATTAAGTTCGTATTCTCTAACCTGCTTAAAGATTTCTATGATGCACTTCCAGGGACCAATGAAGATGAATTTGCATCACAGATTGATAAGTTGTATACATCAGAGGATTTTAACTGCATAATGGATATTGTTAATCATAATATTGATATATTAGAGAAGAGTTTTATCAGTAATCCATTGACAATGCACAGAGAGATTGAAACGGTTAAGGAGTATATACATAATCATTATAGTGAGGAGTTAGGTGCACAGCAGCTAGCGGATATGGTATATCTTGCACCAAGTTATCTAAGTTCGCTTTTTAAGAAAGAGACAGGGCAGAACTTGAGCAAATATATAAAACAGTACAGAATGGAAAAGGCTAAGGAGCTGCTCACGGACACTAATATGAAGATTGTTAATATAAGTGAGAAGACAGGTTATCCGAATGTGTCATATTTCTGCCAGAGTTTCAGGGAATATTTCGGTGTAAGCCCTCAGAAGTTCAGGGATAAAGGTGAAGTGTTATGAGTGAACCATTAAAATTAAAGCAATGGGTGAATAATATAAAGCTTCAGAATAAGCTTGTTATAATATATGTCGTCACAGGTCTTCTGCCACTTATAATACTTTTTGTATTTGCGTATGGACAGATGCGCTCAATACTTATGGACAGGGATGTCCGTTCAATGGAAAGTGCATTAAGGCAGTCGGTTACAACAGTGGACGGACAGATAGAGGTATATGATAATCTGTCCAATTACATAACATTTAATGAAACTGTATCAGGAATACTTTCCTACAATTACAGCAACAAATATGAAATGTACAGCCAGATTGTTACGACATTTGACCCGCTTGTATCTTCATTGAAATATTTTCACAATGATATTAACAAGGTGACGATATACATTAATAACGGAATAAAGCACGACACTACACTTGCACCATTATCAGAGATTGAGAATGAAGCATTTTATAATTCAGCAGTTAATTCGACTAATATTAACTGGTATGTCGATAAAGATAAGAAAGAGCTTATATCAGCAAGGAAGATGTCTACGCTTGCCACTGCCGGCATTACTGGAATTATGTATATTAATGTAGATTATGACAGTATAATGGATATTTATGCAAAAGGACTTATAGATAACAGTGGCATTATAGTAACTGATGGCAATGGTAGTATTATAAGCAAAAAAGCAGCATTTTTGGATAATGCCGATAAATATATCCTTTCAGACAGCCGGTTTACTGAGTTTATAGAAAAAGCGGATTTTTCAGAAAATGTATGCAGTAATATAGCAGGTTATGTGCTTATTAAGCAGAACTCAGACGTTACAGGCTGGACAAGCTATGTGTATGCACCAAAGTCGCTTATGTTAAAATCAACTAATTCCATTATTACAATGATTGTGCTTGCATTAGTTGTTGCGTGTATTGGAATGGCTGCGGCTACAATATTTACATCTGATTTCATAACTAAGAGGATATATAAATTAAGAACAAGTATGGAAAAGGTTGAGAATGGAGATTTTGATGTTGTTATAAGGTCATCAGATAAGGATGAAATCGGTGCATTGATACACGGCTTTAATAGTATGACGGGTACGATTAATAATCTTATCAATGAGGTGTATGAGGGGAAATTAAGCCAGAAAGAGTCGGAGATGAGAGCATTAAGGGCACAGATTAACCCACATTTCCTCTATAATTCATTATCGCTTATAAACTGGAAGGCGATTGAGTACGGACAGGATGACATAAGCAGTATAACACTTGCCCTTTCTAACTATTACAGGACTTCACTTAATAAGGGTAAGAATACGCTGACTGTAAAGCAGGAATTAAGTAATATGGAGTCATATCTTAACATACAGCAGATAATGCACGATAATTCATTTGATGTTGTTATGGATATTGATGAAAATGTGCTTGAATATGAATCACTTAATCTTATATTACAGCCTCTTGTTGAAAATGCTATTGAGCATGGAATAGACCTTTTGACTGATAGAAGAGGAGTTATCACTGTTGTAGCAAAGCTTCATAACGGACTTATTCATATTGAGGTTAAGGATAATGGCATTGGTATGCCAAAAGAAACGGCTCATACATTCTTAACAAGTGAGTCTGGCGGATATGGAGCAAGAAATGTCAATGACCGTATAAGGCTGTTTTACGGTGAGCAGTATAATCTTAAAGTAAGCAGTGATGAGAATGGAACGGTTATAACAATAGAGTTCCCGGCAAGAAAGCCAGTCTGATATGCTGTATAGCAGATAAACTAAACATAATAATATACTAATTTAATTAACGGATATACTTAATGAAAAAGTATGATAAATAGTATGAGTATAAAAAAGAAATGTTGTCATTATTTGATAACATTTCTTTTTTGTTTATTTTTTATGTAAAAATTCCAATATGTTTCTAAAATTTCTTATATTTAATTTTTCATAAAATAAACATATAATTAAACTATCAAAAGAACTTGTAAATAAATTACAAAAAGATATGTACCGAATTAATTATATATAATATGTATTCCGGGTAATGGGTATTATATAAATAGATGGTACATATCAGCGGTTAAACGCATTAAGAAATGGAGGTATGTTTATGAGGTTTAAAAGATTAGCGGCTGCTGTTATGGCGGCAACAATGTGTGGCTCATTGCTTGTGGGCTGTGGAGGAAGTGATAACAAATCAGCGGATAATAATGAGAATATCACAGCCACTATTAAGGTATGGGGTCCGGCAGAGGATCAGGCAGAAGAAAATGGCAAATGGCTTCAGACAATGTGCGAGCAGTTCAATTCAGAACATCCTGAATGGAATCTGACTTTTGAATACGGAGTATGTTCTGAGACAGATGCAGGTAAGACAGTTACACAGGATCCTGCGAATTCAGGCGATGTATATTTCTTCGCTAATGATCAGTTGCAGACACTTATTGATGCAAATGCTATAGCAAAGCTTGGTGGTGAAACAGCAGATTATGTTAAGAGTACTAATTCAAGTGCAATAGTTGATTCAGTATCAGTTGATGGCAGTGTATATGGTGTTCCATTTACTACTAATACATGGTTTATGTTCTATGATAAGAGCAAATTCTCAGAAAGCGATATAAAGAGTCTTGATACAATGCTTTCAAAGAACAAGGTAGCATTTAATATAACAGAAGGCTGGTATATGTCATCATTCTATCTTGCTAATGGCTGTACATATTTCGGAAAAGACGGCAAGGATAATTCAGCAGGCGTAGATATTAAAGGTGATAAAGGAACACAAGCAACCAAGGCTTTAGTTGCACTTGTTAATAATCCTAACTTTGTCAATGACTTACAGGGTGTAGGTATTGCTGGTTTAAGAGATGGAAGCGTTGGTGCTTACTTCTCAGGTTCATGGGATTATAAGAGTGTTAAGGAAATATTAGGAGATAACTTTGGTGCAGTATCATTACCAACTGTTAAGATTAACGGAACAGATAAGCAGCTTAAAGCATTTGCAGGTTCAAAGGCTATAGCAGTTAACCCTAATTGCAAGTATCAGCAGGTAGCAGTTGCACTTGCTAAATATCTTGGAGGCAAGGATGCACAGGCTAAGCATTATGAGTTAAGAAATGTTATTCCTTGTAATACAGAGTTACTTGCAACAGATGTAATTAAGAAAGATGCTCTTGTATCAGCACAGAATGATACATTTAATAAGACATCTGTAATTCAGCCTACAGTTACAGGTATGAATGATTACTGGACACCAGCTCAGAATTTTGCTAAAGCAATTGTTAACGGTGAGGTTACTGCTGATAATGCAGAAGCCAAGACATTAGATTTCTATAATCAGATTAATACATCAATTGTAAAATAGTAAATATCAATTCTAGCAATTCTGGGTCAGTATTAATTGACCCAGAATTTTACTTGACATCATATAATGGTCAGGAGGTGTGGTCAATGAAAGACATTACATTTCGTAATTCTATGAAATATGGCGATTTGACGACAAAACTCAGTTTATTAATACTCGGACTTGGTAATTTCAGGGGCAGACAGATAATAAAAGGAATATTATATATAGCTTTAGAGGCAGCATTTATAATATTTATGATAATAAAAGGAATCAGCTGTCTTGCAGGACTTCCTGGTCTTGGCAGCAGGGAACAGGAAGAGATATGGAATGAAAAGCTTGGAATATATGAGTATGTACAGGGTGATAATTCGCTGCTTATTCTGCTTTATGGAATAACTGTAATATTTATTATATGTGCCTATATTATTCTTGCAGTTAGTTCGTTAAAAAGTGCTTATAATGTAGAGTTAAGAATGAAACAGGGTAAGCATATTAATACATTTGTGGAAGATATTAAAGCATTGTTCAATGAAAATCTTCATAAGCTTTTACTTGTACTCCCAGTTACAGGAATACTTGTATTCACAATACTTCCGCTTGTATTTATGATTTCAATGGCATTTACAAGTTACAGCAAGGTAGACAGTCATCTTGTATTATTTGACTGGGTAGGGCTTGAGAACTTTAAGCTTATATTTAATTCAGGAAGTTCAATAGGACAGTCATTCTGGTCAGTGTTTGGCTGGACTATTATATGGGCAGTGTTAGCTACATTTCTTAATTATATACTTGGAATTCTTGTGGCACTGCTTATTAATAGAAAAGGAACTAAGTTTAAGTCATTCTGGAGATTTATATTCATATTATCAATTGCAATTCCGCAGTTCGTATCACTTCTTATAATAAGAAGTATGCTGGCACAGGATGGTATTATAAATGTTGTATTAAAAAATGCTGGCTGGATAAGCAAGTCACTTCCATTCTTTACTAATGCAACATGGGCAAGAATGACAGTTATAATAGTCAATCTATGGATTGGTATTCCATACACAATATTGCAGGTAACAGGAATATTGCAGAATATTCCAATGGAATTATATGAGGCGGCAGATGTGGACGGAGCTAATGGCTTTGTCAAATTCTTTAAAATAACTATGCCTTATATGTTATTTGTAACAACACCTTACCTGATAACTACATTTACTGCTAATGTTAATAACTTTAATATCGTGTATCTGCTTACAAAGGGCGACCCAGTGCTTGCGGGACATACAGCAGGAAAGACAGATCTGCTTGTAACGTGGCTTTATAAGATGACGGTAGATTACCAGTATTATAATCTTGGAGCTGTTATAGGTATTATGACATTCGTATTTCTTGCACTCGGTTCACTTCTTGTATACAGGAGAACCAAATCTTATAAAGATGAGGAGGGATTCCAATGAAAAAGAAGAAGACTATAAAAAATATACTTGCACATACAGTGCTTACATTGCTTGCGATTGTGTGGGTAAGTCCGCTTGTATGGATAATTCTTACAAGCTTCAGGGCACAGAAGGGAGCATATACAAGCTCATTCTTCCCTAAAAGCTATTCACTTGATAATTATATTAAGTTATTTACAGATACGGGAATACTTAATTTCCCACGAATGTTTACCAATACATTGATTGTGGCTGTATTTTCTTGTATTATATCTACATTTTTTGTATTATCAGTAGCTTATTGTATGTCACGACTTAAGTTCAAGATGAGAAAAGCTATGATGAATGTTGCAATGATACTTGGTTTATTTCCGGCATTTATGGCAATGATAGCTGTGTATTACATATTAAAGGCTATCGGTTTGTCAGAGGGAAGTATGATAAGAGTGGCATTGGTGCTTGTGTATTCGGCTTCGGCTGGTATTCAGTTCTATATTGCCAAAGGCTTCTTTGACACAATACCTAAGACTATTGATGAAGCCGCATTAATTGATGGTGCTACCAAATGGCAGGTATTTACCAAGATTACAATTCCATTAAGTAAACCTATTATTGTATACACGGTTCTGACATCATTTATAGCACCTTGGGTGGATTTTATATTTGCAAGAGTAATATGCCGTGCCAATGCAGATTATTACACAGTTGCCATTGGTCTTTGGCAGATGCTTGAGTTGATGTGTGGTATACAAGATTTGCTGCTGGTGCAGTACTTATATCAATTCCAATTGCCGCCTTGTTTATGATTATGCAAAAGTGCTATAATGAGTCTATGTCAGGAGCAGTTAAAGGCTGACAGGAATAGGTGGAAAAATATTATGTTTGTGCATCATCAGATAAATAATAATTCTGGTATTAATATAATATATAAGCAAAGCAGTACCATATGTATTGCAAAGCTTTTATATACCATTATGATGTTAACAGTAATAACGCTTTTAGCCGGGTGTAACAGCCCGGCTAAAGGTGTTTATAATGACAGTGATTATAATGAAGCAGTTAGTACTGCTAAGACAACGCCATTTGGGGCTTATCCTGATACGATTGAATATACTCTTGGAAAGATGACAAGTGTCAATAATTCGAATATGCCAGCTATGGATACATATACTGATAATGCGTATACGAGATATATAAAGTCGGTTCTTAATGTGCAGAATGTAGATGTATTTGAGGCTAATGACAGTCAGTATAATACTAATGTATCAATGGCTGTTTCAATGAATAGGCTTCCTGATATTATGGTTGTGTCAAGCCAGAGTGAGCTGGAACAGCTTATAGAAAATGGAATGATAGAGGATTTGACAGACAGCTACAATAATTGTCTTACAGATAGAATAAAGAGTATGTATGCAAGTTATGGCAGTGCACTTATGGATATGGTAACATATGATGGAAAGATAATGGCACTTCCTGAGACTAATATTACTGACGGACCTAATCTTGTATGGCTCCGCAAAGACTGGATGGATATATTAGGACTTTCAGAACCGCGTACTGTAGACGATGTTGTTAATATTGTAAGGCATTTCATAACCTATGATCCTGGCAATAATGGTGTGGCAG
>OMGL01002151.1_pt1 | contig 10619 bp, 12 predicted proteins | sample 1645831 | NCBI WGS metagenome assembly OMGL01 (sample SAMN00849301, study PRJEB25192) | human gut metagenome | reverse complement strand
TTTAGCCGTATTCGCTCTGAAACAGGAAGGGCAGCGCAATAAAGGTGATCCCCTGGCTGACAAAAGCAAGCATTGACGTGAAGGCCGCGAGGGTAAAACGTTCATTTTTAAACATCATCGGCGGCAGTAAGGGGTTATCCGCGCGGCGGATCTGCCAGATAAACGCCATGCCGCTCAGCGCAGCGAGCATTGTCCAGCAAAGACTGCCAAGGTGATAAGTCGCGTCATGGAGGCTGTTCGCCGCCATGATCGTCGAACCCAACAGCAGCGCCGACAATATGGCGCCCGGGGTGTCGAAAGGCGCTTGCTTTCGAACCGCATCCCGCGGCAGCGCTTTGACCGCCAGCAGTAAGGCGAGGGTGCCGGGAACAACGTTTATCGCAAACAGCCATTGCCAGCTCAGGGTGTGAAGGATCGTCCCGCCCAATACCGGGCCGATAGCGGAGCTGGAGGCGATGAGCAGGGCGTGTAACCCCAGAATGTGGCCAAGCAATCGCCCGGGAAATACGGACCGCAGGATTGCGGGGGCAATACTCAGCGTCGCCGCGCCGCCGATCCCCTGAAGCACGCGCATACCGATAAGCACTTCGGGTGTATTCGCCAGCGCGCAACCCAGTGATGTCAGGGTAAAGGTCGTCAGACCTGCCAGAAATACGGGGCGATAACCCAGGCGGGCCGCAAGCGCCGCGAATATCGCCAGCGTCATCGCAGCCGCCAGCAGATACCCGTTGGCGAACCAGACGGCAATACTGGCAGGTACCTGCATCTCCTGAGCCATGGAGGGCAGGGCAATGTTGATCATGGTGCCATCAAACACGCCCATTAAGGTGGTGGTCATAATTGCGGCCATCACCCGTGCGCGCGCCGGGCCGGGAAGTCCTTCGTCGCCGGGTTGACTGGAAAAGAGCGTCATTATGTTGTCCTCTGAGAAGAGTGTATGGATGACAAAACTATAAAGATGGCTTTTACAGGGCGGAAGGCGCACCATTTGCACTTTATCGTTGCACGAAACGCCTTATCTGAATGAACAGGAATGAGCGCTATGACCGATCCTGATTTTAATTTACTGATTGCACTAGACATATTGCTGAGCGAAGCGAGTGTCGCAGGTGCCGCCCGTCGGCTGAATCTCAGCACCTCGGCCATGAGCCGGACATTAAGCAGGTTACGCGACGTTACAGGCGACCCGATCCTGGTGCGCGCCGGGCGTAGCATGGTACTGACCCCGTGGGCCGAAGCGACCCGGGATCGCGCCAGACGTGCAGTGCACGAGGCGAGGGCGGTATTGCAGCCCTCAACTGAAACGTTCAGTGCGCAAAGTCTGGCGCGTCTTTTTACCATCAGGGCAAACGATGGTTTTGTGGTGGCGTTTGGGCCAGCGCTTATAGCGGCTGTGGCCGATGCCGCGCCGGACGTCTGTATACGCTTCGCGCCTAAGCCGGAAAAAACGTCGCGCTATCTTCGGGAAGGGCTGGTTGATCTGGAGATTGGCGTCCAGAGCAATATGGGGCCTGAAATACGGCTGCAACGACTGTTTGAGGATCGGTTTGTGGGCGTCGTGCGTAAGGGACACCCGCTGGCTAAGCAGGCTGAAATAGGCGTGGGTGATTATGTCGCCTGGGGCCATGTGGTAGCGTCACCCGAGGGCGCGTTGCACGGTTCCGTTGACGATGCGCTGGCCGAACTGGGGACAAAACGTAAAATTGCGAGCGTCGTACCGGGATTTCCGACGGCACTGTCCGTGGCGCTGGAATCGGATCTTATCGCCATGATACCCGCGCTCTATTTACTCAATCAGCAGGTAACGGACCAGGTACACCTTTTCGAGCTGCCGTTCAAAAGCCGTCGTATTACGGTATCGCAGATGTGGCACCCAAGAATGGAACGCGACCCTGGTCACCGCTGGCTGAGAGAGCAAATTCTTGCGATATGCGGTGTGGAGAGGTCAGACATGATTAAGGGTTCTGTATAGCGATTGCTATACACAGCGCTTATGCTATGCTTGTAAAGCAATTGCTATACAAGAGGTATACCTATGAAATCAGATGTTCAACTCAATCTCAGAGCCAAAGAATCCCAGCGGGCGCTTATCGATGCCGCCGCAGAGATCCTCCATAAATCACGCACGGACTTCATTCTGGAGATGGCCTGTCAGGCAGCCGAGAATGTGATCCTCGATCGACGTGTATTCAATTTTAACGATGAACAGTACGCAGAGTTCATTGACATGCTCGATGCCCCGGTCGCGGACGATCCTGCCATAGAAAAACTGCTGGCAAGGAAACCACAGTGGGACGTGTAACAGCACCAGAGCCCTTATCCAGCGTCCATCAACTGGCGGAGTTCGTCAGCGGAGAGGCCGTGCTTGACGAATGGCTAAAACAAAGAGGTCTGAAAAACCAGGCGCTCGGCGCAGCCCGAACGTTTGTCGTTTGTAAAACGGGCACGAAGCAGGTCGCGGGATTTTACTCTCTGGCTACCGGGAGCGTTAACCATACGCAAGCGACAGGTAATCTGCGGCGTAACATGCCGGATCCCATTCCCGTGATTATTCTTGCCCGTCTGGCTGTGGATGTCTCGTTACGCGGAAACGGGTTGGGAGCCGATTTACTCCACGATGCGGTTTTACGCTGTTATCGTGTAGCAGAGAATATCGGGGTGCGGGCGATTATGGTTCATGCACTCACTGAGGAAGCCAAAGCGTTTTATATCCACCATGGTTTTAAAGCATCGCAGACTCAGGAACGGACACTGTTTCTCAGGCTTCCTCAGTAGAGGCAAAGGGAGGGGGTGGGATGCGATGGGCTTATCTGACGAGGGATAGGATTTGGAATATTGTCTTCAACTTATGTTAATTGCAAATCTAGATCACAGATTTATCATATCTAATACCTCTCTAAAATCTATGAATGATACTGGGCTCGTATCATGGGTATAGATTGGTTAATTTTTTTACAGGTTCAGTTCGTTAATAATGCGCTCAGACTCTTCACGCAGTGGCATGTTGTCTTTGTCTAGAACTCCATCATTTTTTGGATCATCAGTCAGCAGATCTGCAAACAGAGGAGTAAAGTTCGGCTGTGCTTAGCCTCGTTCAGTCACCAGCTCGAACAATTTAATTTTTGCTGTGTCGTTGGTCAGGTCCCAGACCAGAAAAAGGGCGATTTGCTTGCGGTATATAACACTATCTTCCGGTGTTCCCATATGGTGACGATCCTCCTGAAGCATAGTGATTCTTTAACCTCAATGCGTTGACTCCAGATGCTGAGTTGCTCATTCATACCAATCGTGGCCATCAGGCCGATAGGAACAGGCGTATCCTTGAAGATTCGAACAATATTAAGCACTCCATCGTAGGCTATCGCTCTGGCATCAATACGACACTGACCATCGGAACCGAGAGTAAAATGATGGCATAGGTATCTTTCGGCTATTGGTGAGTGTTTCAGAGAGTGTAACATCGCTCTAAAAACATCCATCCCACTAGGAAGCAATTTATGTCTCAGGAAGGTCATGCACCGTATCTGTTGCAATAATTACAAGCCTAAATCCTGCATGCTAAGTTGTGCTTTTATACTACACTTGTATTTTCGATTATGCGCTGCTCAAAAAGCTAAGTTTTTACGAGTCTTAAGATGTAACCTTGCTTTTGTGAGATTTAGTGTTGCCATAAGGAGTTAAATTCGGAGTAGGTTGAATGAAAAAAATGACCGTGAAAGCAATTGTTGAATGGATTGAAGAGAACGTGTCATCGGGCATTTCCATTGATGATATTGTCAGGTTCTCCGGATACTCAAGACGACATATTCATGAAATTTTTAAAGAGTATGTAAATATGTCTCCGGGACAATACATACGACACAGAAGGTTATCTAGGGCAGCGATTAGATTAAGGTTAACGTCACAATCTGCAATCGATATAGCATATCAGTTAGCTTTTGACTCACAGCAGTCTTTTTCGCGGGAATTTAAAAAACTATTTGGGGTATCACCTCGAGAGTATAGGAATCGAGAATGCTGGGACTTGAATAACTTAAAAACACCATTTGATTTTAACTTGCAGGATTTGCCAGAATTAAGATTGGTAGAGTTACCAGAAATGAACTTTGTGGGTTATGAAGTAAATTACAGTGAATTTATCAGAGATAAACCAATAGATAGTAACCCACTCAGGATGGATGCAGTCGTTAGAAATTTAAATTACTACAAAGAGGATATTTATTTATTATCAAGCTTTGAACCAATAAGAAAAAATGATAATAAACTTGATATCAAGACTTTTATTGGAACTAAATATCAGGAAGGTAAGCAAACCAGAATGGTGAAGACCCAAAAAAACGGACCAGGTTTATATGCAAGCTTAACATTCATGGGAAGTTGGGAAGACTATTCCTCTGTCTCAAGACGAATATATATGGAAATGCTACCTAAGTACAACCTTAAACGAAGAAATGGAGTTGATATTGAGCTTTTCAGGTTCATTGGCAACACATCAATAGCAGAAGATAATTGGTTTGAGGTGGAATATTACATTCCAGTAACCTATTAGATCTAACATGGGTTAGCGAAATGAATAATATCGGCATTGCATTTTTGGTTTTTGCCATTATTAATGCCGCTCCTGTCGCGGCCTCTATCCATACATCTAAGTTTATTGTTGAAAAATGTGAGGTAGATCCTTCTAATTTGAAAATAAGAAATTGCGTAGTAAATCGCGAATAACATTTTTGGTATCATAAAACAGCAGTTCTAGACAGTAGTAAGGGTGATTAATGAGTGATGAGAACCTTTTGAAATATATTGAGGGTCGATTAAATATTAATGATGATAATAGCACTGATTACACCTTTTGGTTATACCCTCCGTTATGTTTAACACATACAGAATTACAAATACTGTATTTTATCTTGCAAGGCAAAAGTGTTGATGACATCGCAAAATATAGAAACAGAAGCTCAAAAACAATATGGGGGCAAAAGAAACAGATTTATATAAAATTAGGAATTCAAAGTGATACAACTCTTTATCGTGATTTAATAAAACAGGGGGTAATTTGTTTTAAAAAACACAATATCAAAGGGTAATAAGTTAGCCAATGTCTAAAAAAACTAATGAAGAGCACAATAATGATGAAGAACTGGCTCCAATGGTTGATGGCTTGAGTGGAGCATTGTGTATATTTATACTTATCACTACAGTCTTTATGCTTAGCGGGATTGAAACTGTCGTTACCGGAGGGGGGAGATATTTCACAGGAGAGAATACCTCAATAAACCATTATAAAAATACCATATATTTCGAAAATGTCATCTCTTTACCAAAAGATGATTATGATAAAATTACTTCCAAAATAAATTCTAGCGGTAAAAATAAAATAATATTTGAAGCATTTACTTCAGATGTTACGGAGGGGGACTCATTAAAGGCCAAAAGAAGACTAATATATAATTTATTAGATTTTAAGAAACAACTCAAGATTGAAAACATACGAGTAACGTTAAAGGTTTCAGAAACCAACTTTTGCGGCAGTGCATCATCATGTATTAAATGGAGCGTAGAATAATGTATTTGATTGGGTTCTTATTTTATATAATAATCGCAATTTCTTATTTTCATATCGATGAGATATATGAAATAGTGAATCAATCATATCTTTTGGCTCAATCAATCACAATAGGTATGGGGGTTCTTTATATCTATCCCCTTGCAATATTTGTTTTTATTTGTGCTTTATCTAAAAAAACGGATAAACATAAACATATCATCGACTCACAAACTAAGATAGCGGCCTCGGTGTCGGTATCACTCGGGTTGATTGGTACGTTTCAGGGCCTGACTGCGATGGTATCCTCTATCGCCAGTTCAATGGGGGGGGAGGGCGATATAGCGGAGAAAATGAATTCAATGCTTGCTGCAATTTCATCTGCGCTGTCAGCGATGTCATACGCTTTTTTGACGTCCATTTTGGGTGTAGCAGTATCCGTATTATTGCTTTTAAGCCTTAATTTTTGGTTATTCTATTTTAAAGAGTCATCGCCTAAAAAAATTAAAAATCGTTCTCTTACCATCAATTACGGAAAAGTAATTGTGGATAATTTTGATGAAGTAGAAGAAAAGCTATCATTAATAAATAAAAAACTAGACAGTCAGAGACTTATTGAACAACAGACTCTTCTGGTGAACCAGCAAGTGCTTGCTTCGCTGTCTGGTATATCAGATAGTTTGAAATCCATAAATCAACAATTAGAGGAAAACTCGGAACACGAACGAGAGCAAATATCAGGAATTAAAGCAAACTTTGAACAGCTTAAAACTAACCTTCGAAACGCAATGGAGATTATGATCAAATGAAGTATGCAGGTATTTTTCTGTTGATGTTTATAATGGTGTCAATGAAGAGTTATGCTGCTACTAAAGATTATTATAGTTATTTAACAATGGTTCTGGGTAATGCGGAAAGCGTTAAATCAAAAGAGGCTTTGGTCAACGCTGAGGAAGTAAATAAACTTAGCTCTCAGCTTTATGCAGTACCTAAAATGTCAGCATCAGTAACACCAAAAACAAGTAAATCCAATAACAATAAACAATTTGTTGAAAGCAAAGTAACTCTTTCCTCGTTACTATTTGAGGATACCATATTTAACAACATTAAAGCTCAGAACTATAAATTACTGGCATCAGTCGTTGAACTGGATAAAGAGAAGGAGAGAATAACAACCGCTATTATGAGCGATCAGATACATATTTCTTTGTATGAGAAGTTACGCGATAACGCTGTGCAGTTGAAACTTGAAGCTGAATCACTTTATGAAAAGATAAATGTAAAGTATGATTTCGGTATCATTAAAGAAAGCGATGTACAGTTGGCCAAACTTTTAGTACAAAAAATTAATAATGAAATTGACAGCATTGAGCATGCAATCGATCGTCTTAAAGTAAACATCGAGTCAAATTCTTTGCACCCTTATCCAACAGAAGGGATAAAGATCGAAAATTCTAAAATCGATGCGCTGTTGAAATTTAACAATAAAGAATCAGCATTAGTTAATAACTTGGACCTTCGAAAATTATCTCTAAATAAAGATGAGTCGAAAGAAAATGCGCGTAAGCAGGATTCAATGCTGTCAGTCAGTCTTGTAGCAGAAAACAAATGGAACGATGACGAAACAGTAAAAGATGATTCTTATATCGGGTTAAAAATTTCGCTAAATGTTTTCGATCTTGACAGTAAATTAGCGAAATCAGCAGGCATGAAAAATTATGAATCTCTTTCTTGGGATTATGACCATAAATACAAACTATTACAAAATCAAACCAAATTAGCGAAACTGACATCTGAAGCAAATATTCGTGAGATTACTAACCTTGAACGTCAATACAAAACAACTAAGGAATTAATTAAAAACCAGGAACGCGAATACGGTATCAATCAGGCATCGGTATATGAGATGCTTAACACCCGCTTCGATCTCTTTCAGCTAGAGAAATCCATCACTGAAATGAAAGTTTCGGAAGCGAAAAACAAAATTAATCTTTTACAGGCTTATGGGCAAGTCCTTGATTTTTTCATGGGTGAAACTTAAAGGTGAAAAAGATTTTTAACAATATTTATTGTAAGATAAACAAGCATCGGTCGCCATTTTTTATGTTAGCAGTGGCCATGATGGTTTTACTTTATATTATCTTTTGTGAAATTGACATCGTGTCACCAGGGCAGGGTGTGATAACTGGAGGAAATGATAAAGTCGTTATTAAAAGCCCAAGCTCCGGGTTTATTAATAGCTTTAACTTGCAAGAGGGAGATCAAATTGAAAAAGGGACGGTTTTGTTTTCTTATACCAATCTTGATTATACTTATAAGGGGATAACGCTTAAAGACCTTATTGGTTTCAATAACAAGAAGATAAAATTTTTACAGCAAGATAGTAAGCTATTGGAAAGCTTACTGTCTGCACCTACTATTCCTATCGACATTGATAGGGAGACTACGTCAGAATTTGGATCTCTTAGTTATTATTCCTTCAGAGAGGAAAATGATGCTCTACAGATGGAAGAACAAAGTTTACAAGAGAAGGAGAAACTTTTGAATGAGGAGGTTAAACTACGTGAAAAACAGATAGCTAATCTTCAACGAAAAGATAATTTGTTACGAAAAGGTGGGGCAAGTGATATTGATATATTGACTAATTCTGCGGATATTGAACGTCAAAAAACAGATCTAATTAATGTTAAAATTAATTTCTTAACTTTGAAGAGTGATATTTCAAATGCAAAATCAAAGTTTAAAGTTAAACTTTATGAACAAATCCACAGTATTAGAGATAAAATATCTGACCTAGAGCGGGGTAATATTGAAAATAGGGGGGAGTTAGAATTAATGAATGATAAGGTTTCGACCAATAGCGTTACATCCCCATTTTCTGGCAAAGTTCTAAAAATCGAAAACAATTTAAAAGAAGGTTCATTTATTGAGCAATACCAGCCGGTAGTGACCGTCAAGCAAGATAACATTGGTCGTGTTATTGAGGCAAAATTTGATACAAAGTATCGCCCTTATCTATATGAAGGCGCCGATGTTAAAATCTCAGTTAACTCGACGGCATTCAAGAAAAATTTTACTGGCAAAATATCTAAAATTAGCGCTGACTCTTTTGTCGACAATGTGCGAAACAACAGTGAGCAGCGTTATTATAGTGTGACGATAGATACCTTTGAAGAGATTGAACCGTCCCTCCTGCCCGAGGGGATAGAAGTTAACGTTTTTGCAACAAGTAAGAAAGTGTCAATTTTTGAATATATGATTGCAACACTAAAATCTAATCTTGTTTTTAATGTTTGGTGAAAATATGCTTGGATTCGTCTCTGCTCTATCTTCAACACTTGCTATTGTCGTTTTAATATCATCAGTTTTATTGGTGAACCTTCTCACTTTTACGCTAAAAAAAAGTGAGAAGGAATTCCAGCTAAAATTAAATGAAAGTATATTGAAACAAGAGGAGATATTAGGTGACGTGCAGAATGGTGTACAGGAGAGTGGGCAGGAAAAGTCATCGTCAAGCAGTAATTTAAGTGGAGCCAGCATTAGTAAGAATATTATTTCACCAAAGGAGTTACCGCCTCGCGATTCCAAAATTTCGGATATAGCGACGGGGTGTTCCTATGGCAATAACTTTAGCTACGAAGTGGCAACCAAACTATCAACGCTAAATTATATCATTCTGGCAAAAAAATTTATAGATACAAACGTGAAGATAACGCTTGAAAAACCAAAGCTAGATGAAAATAAAGTGAATGATTGCTGGGTAAATATGGAACGCGGGGATAAATAAAATGTTGATAAATGCATTTAATATCTATTGCAGAAAAATAGGTTTGACATTTTCATGCGATCAAAATGTCACATTAATAGAACTAATAAACAATCTCAATGAATATATTGATGATGATTATTTTGATTATAAAATGCATACCTTCGTTTGTCACGATACAGTCGAACTTCCAGATTTTTTTATGCTTGAAAGTAATGGTGATGAATTTCTTGTGTATGAAAGAATTATGGATGATTTCTGTTGCCTTTCGGAGGAATTGCACACTGAGCACAGTTCTTTTTTAGGCAAGAAAATTATCGTGATCATTTCTGAGCCAAAGAGTATCGATGCACATCATGTATATAATGTAATAAAAAATAAACTTTCACGTATGAATTTATTTTTTATACCATTGGTTGTTTTTTCACTATTATTGCCGTTCTACTCGAACCTGTTCAATTCCAGGTTGGTGTACAGCTCATCGCTAATGTCGGTAATTTATATCACTGTCTTTTTTATCTTCTTTGCATTTCTGGAGAAGGTGTTAAGAGGTTGGGTATACCAGTCGGTTGCAAAAATTAACCATGGAAACAGCATTAAATTAAGTAGTTTTTTGGTGTATATGTTATCTATAAGTAAAGATAACACTGCTCCGGCAACATGCCGTACTATCGAAATATCTACCGTTGGATACTGGAAATCGGTGACGTCATCGCTTGTTGATATTGCATTGTTTGCTGTGTTTTTTGTCTGCATTATGCTCATGCTGGGAAAATATAGCATATTGCTACTATTATACTATCTATTATTTAGTTTTTTATGCATTTATGTACGGTTTAAATCATATGAAAATACACTTAAAAGTATGCAGCTAAGTACCGATCGATTGACAGATCATCTCTCTTTACATTCTAACCGCACCCAGACTCGGTTTGTGAAATTTGATAGTCTGCGGAATTTTTTATTTGCTAAAAACTGTGGTAGCGAAAAATCGACGTTACAATTAAATATGCACAACCATCATTGGGGGGAGCTGCTTAAACTAAATACTTTTATTTCAATGGTTGTCATGTATATAGCATGCTATCTTGCGATTAACGCAGGCAGCCTGTCGATAGCAACGATCATCGCTGTTATGATCGTCAGCTCTCGTTTGTCTGCTTCATTGATAGGTTCTGTGAATGGAGTATATAATATAAAGGTTCATTTACATCAGATAAAATCGAGTCTGGTGAAATTAATGGATAATGTCGATTCTGTCCAGAGTAAAGTACATCTTGATAAGATAGAACAAGTAACACTAGAAAATGT
>OMGL01002140.1_pt1 | contig 10645 bp, 9 predicted proteins | sample 1645831 | NCBI WGS metagenome assembly OMGL01 (sample SAMN00849301, study PRJEB25192) | human gut metagenome | reverse complement strand
GAAATCGCCTACGCGAATTTCTCATCGCCTCTTCGCAACAAGTTGCTCAGAAATGAGGGTTTGTGTGAGTAAAAAACTATTAGCAGTCATAGATATGCAGAATGACTTTATTACCGGTGCTTTAGGCAATGCACAATGCCGGGCGGTAGTTTCTAATGTCGTTAAAAAGGTAAATCACACCGATGCAGATATTGTGTATACATTGGATACACACGGAGAGGATTATCCGGACACACAGGAAGGCAGAAAGCTTCCTGTGAAACATTGTATAAAAGGAACACCGGGCTGGGAACTGATTCCTGAATTAGAACACATTCAGGAGAAGACACATTTTGAAAAAAATACGTTTGGTTCAACACAGCTGGCAGAATGGATTCGCAAACAGGGATATACAGAAGTGGAGCTTATCGGTGTCTGTACAGATATCTGTGTTATCAGCAATGCAATGACGATAAAGGCATTTAACCCTGAAGTAGAAATCAGTGTAGATGCCGGATGCTGTGCAGGAGTTACACCACAGTCCCATAAGACAGCACTTGATGCAATGAAGGGCTGTCAGATACGGATTGAGGAATAGATGCTTAAAAATGATGACAAGATGTTGACCTCTGATAGACAATGAATATCATGAGCCGGATAAGACAGCGCAGTCTTATCCGGCTCTGTTTTTTACTGCCGGTGTGTGTGTTTAATGCCGAATAATAAAAATTTTATGTAAAAGATATGTAATCCACAATGATTTCAGTATTTGTTAAAAGACAAAATGGTTATAATAAAACAAATGGGAAGTAGTGTGAAAAATAACGCTGATGCGCTTATTTTTCACACAGCACTTTGTGATGCATGCGAAATGAGGATTATTATGGGAAAGTATCATTTTATAATTATTGGAGCGGGCTGGAGAGCCCTTTATTATGTAAGAATTGCAAAGGCAATGCCGGATATATTCTGTCTGGATGCGGTGTATTGCAGAACGCAGGAAAAGGCAGACAAGATTGCGCGGGAATATCAGATACATACCACAACATCAAAAGAGGAATGTGCTGCATATAAACCGGATTTTGCCGTTATAGCGGTGAATAAAGCGGAGATATGCAATGTGGCGGTGGAGTGGATGGACAGAGGCATAACAGTTCTTTCTGAAACACCGGCCGCGCTGGATATAGAAGCACTAAAGAAGCTTTACGGATATTATAAAGCCGGTAAAAAGCAGGTTGTTGCAGAACAGTACAGGGAATATCCATCCAATAAGGCAGCACTTAGACTGATTGGCAGCGGTATTATAGGCGATGTAAACTGTATGAATATTTCACTTGCGCATGAATATCACGGAGTGAGTCTTATGCGTGCTTATCTTGGAATCCGCCCGGATGAAAATTTTACGGTATCAGGTAAAATGTATGAATTTCCAACAACAGAAACGCTTACAAGATATGAGCAGTTTACGGACGGAAGAATTGCCAATAAGAAAAGGTGTGTTGCGGCATTTGAATATGACTGTGGTAAGACGGCATGGTATGACTTTGATTCTGAACAGTACAGATCCCCTATGCGCCAAAATACCGTTAAAGTTCAGGGCATACGGGGTGAAATGATAGATGACCGCATTTATTATCTGGATAAGAACAACAAAGGGCAGGCGGATCAAATTATAACCGGTTTTCATATTACCCGGACGGATAATCCGAATCCAAATCTGTCAGAAATTTATGAGGTAGAAAAAATATCCTGCGCGGGAAAAGTATTATATGAACCACAATGGGGACTGCGCGGTTTATCAGAAGATGAAACGGCGGTTGCCACACTCATGATAAAAACGGCGTTATATAACAGGGATGAAGCGCCTGCACCGTACAGCGTGGAAGATGCAATTGCAGATGCGTATGCCGCTATATTGCTGAAAGAGGCAGTAAAGACGGGAAAATGTATAAGAAGTGATATGAAACGGATTAAGGAATAAGAATATCGGGATATAGATGATATAGATAAGGAAGGACGGCGGAAAATATGCAGAATAAAGTATTAAAAATGGCACTGATAGGTGTAGGAAATATGGGAAAAAAGTATGCACAGATGATTGTATCGGGTGAAGTTTTGCATATGAAGCTGGCAGCTGTTGTTATAAGGCGGGATGAGCAGATAGCATGGGGGAAAACACTTGTAAATGTTGACGGACAGCCGGTGGAGATATTCAGAAGTGCAGATGAATTGTTTCATGCAGCAGAATCAGACCCGTCTTTATTTGATGCGGTGCTTATAGCAACACCCCATAAGACCCATAAGGAACTGGCAGTTAGGGCTTTTGAATTAAAGAAAGATGTCTTATGTGATAAACCGGCGGCGGCAGATATTGGTGAAGCACTTGCAATGAATGATGCGGCAGAAAAAAATGAAAGAATTTACGGGCTGGTTTTTCACCAGAGATTATATCCTAAATATATGAAGATAAAAGAAATGGTAGATTCCGGCGAAATAGGAACATTAAAAAGGGTCAGTCTTATCAATTCCAGATATTTAAGAACTTCACATTATCATAAGTCCGGTTCGTGGAGAAGCAGCTTTGCAGGTGAAGGCGGCGGAGCGCTTATTAATCAGGGACAGCATATTCTGGATATATTCCAGTATCTGTTTGGAATGCCGCAGAGATTGTTTGCAGTGATTCCTTTTGGCAAATACAATCCGTTTGCGGTTGATGATGAAGATACGATTGTGATGGAATACGATACGGGTATGACCGCTTCATTTATTTTAACCACAGGAGAGGCCTGTTGTGAAGAAAGAATGGAAATTATAGGAACAAAGGCAAGACTGCTTTTGGAGGATAACACGCTGTCAATTACAAGGTTTGATGATATTGAAAAATATATAAAAACAGAAGATGTCAACTCAAGAGAGCATCTGCATTTTACGGAAGAAAAAATTATGTATGAAAAGTCAGCAGAGCCTTATACACAACTGCTTGAAAAATTTGCACAGGCTTCCTTAAAACACGACGAAGGCTGTCTGGTGGCAAAAGGTGCGGAAGGACTTCATTCACTGATGCTTTGTGCGGGGGCATATTATTCGGCATGTAAAGGGATTCGTGTTGACCTTCCCCTGGATGCGGTGCGGTATAAAGAATTGATGGATAACCTTATGGAAGATGAGAAAAACAGAGCAGAGTATCTGGCAGCAGATTGGAATAGCGGCAGTTGACAGTTACGGACACAAAAAGTAAAATAAATAAAGACTATTTATAATAGAAGGAGAACAAAGATGAGAATTGGCATTTTAGGTTATGGAAACCTCGGCAGAGGGGTAGAGTGTGCAATTAAGCAGAATCCGGATATGGAACTGGCGGCTGTATTTACAAGACGTGCGCCGGAAACGGTGTCTATCCTGACAGAAGGTGCGGCAGTATGCTCCGTTGATGATGTGGAACAGTGGAAGGATAAGATTGACGTCATGATTCTGTGCGGCGGTAGTGCAACGGATTTACCGGAGCAGACACCAAAGTTTGCAAAGCTGTTTAACGTGGTAGACAGCTTTGATACACACGCAAGAATTCCGGAGCATTTTGACAATGTAGATGCAGCGGCAAAGGAAAGCGGACATGTCGGCATTATTTCAGTCGGCTGGGACCCGGGTATGTTCTCATTAAACCGTATGTATGCAAATGCAATTTTACCGGACGGACAGGACTATACATTCTGGGGTAAGGGTGTCAGTCAGGGTCATTCTGATGCAATCCGCCGCGTAGAAGGCGTAAAGGACGGCAAGCAGTATACAATTCCTGTGGAAGCGGCACTTGAAGCTGTAAGAAACGGAGAAAATCCGCAGCTTACTACAAGACAGAAGCACACAAGAGAGTGCTTTGTGGTACTCGAAGAAGGTGCAGATGCGGCAAAGGTAGAAGAAACCATTAAAAATATGCCGAACTACTTTGCAGATTATGACACGACTGTTCATTTTATCAGTGAAGAAGAATTAAAGGAAAAGCACAGTGGTATTCCGCATGGCGGATTTGTAATCCGTTCCGGAAAGACCGGCTGGAATAAAGAAAACCAGCACGTGATTGAATACAGCTTAAAACTGGATTCTAATCCTGAATTTACCTCTTGTGTTATCGTGGCTTACGCAAGAGCGGCATTTCGTCTGTACAAGGAAGGTCAGACAGGCTGTAAGACAGTATTTGACATCGCACCGGCATATTTAAGTGCAAAAGACGGCGCTGAATTAAGAAAGAGCCTGCTGTAGAAAAATTATGACAGAAAAAGAAAAAATGCTCGCGGGACAGATATACGACCCGTCAGATGAAGAACTGTTAAAGCTTCGGCAGAATGCACATATATTAAGCAAAAAGTATAACGACTGTTTTGAAACAGATGCGCAGAGGACGGATTTACTGCATAAGCTTATACCGCATATGGGTGAAAATGTGTATTTACAGGGTCCGGTTCAGTTTGATTACGGCTGTTTTACGGAAATCGGAAAGAATACATATGTAAATTTTAATTTTACGTGTCTGGACTGCGCACCGGTAAAAATCGGAAACGACGTATTTATCGGACCGAATGTATCCCTGCTGACACCGGTACATCCGTTTCGTTTTCAGGACAGAAATATGTACTGGCGCGCGGACGGTGTATACACGGACAGGGAATATGCAAAACCGATTACAATAGGGGACAACTGCTGGCTTGCCGGAAATGTAACAGTGTGCGGCGGTGTCACGATTGGCAGTGGTACGGTTATCGGTGCGGGAAGTGTGGTCACACACGATATTCCGGCAGGTGTCCTTGCGGCAGGCGTTCCGTGCCGGGTTATCCGGGAGATTACGGAGGAAGATGCGTTGTCATGCCACCCGGAGCTATTTGGATTATAGCGACGTAACCATTGAAATTACATCAGCCACATGGTATGCTTATTGCAGAAACGGAGGAGTGCAGATGAAGATTTCAAGCAGATTTACAATGGCAATTCATATGTTTGCCTGTATTGATACATTTACGGAACAGAAAATGACCAGTGATTTTATGGCGGGCAGTATCGGAACAAATCCCGTGATTGTAAGAAAAATTTTACAGCAGTTAAAGGCGGCGGGGCTGGTTGAGGTATCCAGAGGAACCGGCGGTGTGACGATTACAAGACCGTTAAATGAAATCACTTTTTTAGATATTTACCGGGCGGTGGAATGTACACCGGACGAAGAACTGTTTCATTTTCATGAGAATCCGAACATCCTGTGTCCGGTCGGAAGAAATATTCATCATGTGCTGGACGATAAGCTGGCGCGGGTGCAGAGCGCCATGGAAAAGGAACTGGCGGCGATTACGCTTGCCGATGTGAAAAAAGATACGGATATGTGGATTGCAAAAGAAGAAATGTAAAAGAACGTGTAAAAAAAGAATGTACAGAGATGCCGCCTTGGCGATGATTGAATCGTTAAAGCGGCATCTTTTTTCCGACGGCAAAGGGCAAAGCATTTTACAAACAGCTGATGTGCCGGCAGTATATCGCACTTGCGGGAACAAAGGATAAAATTGCGGTGCCCCTGCGTAGAAAAGTAAAAAATGTCAGAAAAAAGAATCTGGACATTATGTTTGAGAAAAATCCGTACAGGTTACAATGTCGGAAAGGATTGTATCGGCTGTAAGCTGTGTTATTCCGCCTTCATTTTCTTCTGAAACAGTTCCGCAATAATTTTTGAGGTATCTTCTACCCCGAAATCATCGGATTTGATGCACAGGTCATAATTTCTGGCATTGCCCCATTCGGTTTTTGTAAAATGACGGCAGTGAACGGCACGTTCATGGTTTACTTTTTGAACTTTTGCCGCCGCCGCGGTTGGTGACAAATGGTCGCGGACTGCCGCACGCGCTGCTTCGGAAGCCGCATCGGCAGAAATAAATACATGATATGTATTCGGTAAATCTTTTAAAATGTAGTTTGCCAGTCGTCCGACAATGACACAGGATTCTTTTTGTGCCAGAGAAAGAATCACTTCGGATTCTTTATGGAAAAGCTGGTCGGCTTTTGGCAGTTCAGATTCATCTAAAGGACCGGAATACCACGCAAAGAAATCGTGAAGTATCGGATTTTTAAGGGACTGCTCATTTTTTTCAACATATTCCGGGGTATAGCCGCTTTCTTTTGCGGCAAGAGAAATAAGCTCCGAATCATAATAATGAAAATGAAGCTGTTCGGCAAGAAGTCTGCCGATTTCACGTCCGCCGCTTCCGAATTCACGCGAAATGGTAATGACATAATTGGAAGCCGCAGTATCGGTATTGTGGGTATCGGCTTCGGTTTTTCCAAGCAGAATATCCCGTTTTTTACCGAATGTCCGGTTAATTACGCCGACCAAAGAACCGACCAAAACGGCAGCAATAATCGTACCGATGCCAACACTTCCAAGCGTATGCAGAACCGTCAGGCAGGTTATTGCGGAAATGAGTACCATGGTACAGTCAAATCCGATTTTTACCTTGGAAAATTCAATATGGGTCACGGAAGAAACTGCCTGCATACAACCCTCTCCGGCAAGTGGAATCAGGTCCGCCGGAAGATATAAAAAGATACCGAATGCAACAAATACGGTGCTGGCAAGAACCATTACAATGCGGATTGCCAGATTGTCCGGTGTCGGAAGATAGGACACCATATAGTTGCAAAATGTCGTAAAGTATCCAAATACAACACCAATTAAAACCTGCAAAAGCTGAACCGGTTTAAATTTTTTGCGTAACAGGAGAATCTGAAGCAGTACCAGTACAATGTGAAAAAGAATCGTTGCTTTTCCCATTTCAATGCCCCAGACACAGGTTATCGTATAAGGAATAGAGCTGACCGGGGAAACACCGAGATTGGATTTGACCGACAGAGCGATTCCGATTGTCATAATAAACAGCCCGATAAAGTACATCGGGATTCTTACCTTTAGATGTTTCATTTGTTTGTTCCTTCTTTCATCATGTTTTCGTAAATGCGTTCTAAAAAATTTTGAAATTCTTGGCACTCCGATGCCGAAAACCCTTCCAGCATATGCGCTTCAATTTCTGCAAATTCCTGCTGTAACCGGCAGGCATATTCTCTGCCGGAGGGCGTCAGGTATACATGCAGTGCGCGGCGGTTGCCGTTGTCTGTCTGACGCGTGATGTAGCCTTTGTTTTCCATGCCGTTTAAAATGACGGTTAAAGAAGCGGGTTCGATGTGGCAGAAGACTGCAATTTCTTTTTGAATTGCACCGTCATGGTGCATCAGGTAATCCAGAATTTTTGGCTGTCCGGACGTCAGTCCGGTATCTTTGATGCGGTTTAACAGTGCCTTTTGAACCATCAGGTGGTCAGACATTAAAAGATAGTGTAGAGATTCTTTCATAAACAGATACTCCTTTTGTTAGGATTCTAATTGTTAGAAATCTAATCAATAATAATGCAACCAAAGTAAAATGTCAAATAAAAATTCAAGCTGCGGCGAAGACAAAACAGCAGTGAAAGCACTGCAAATGGCAGGACAGCAAAAGATAAAGGTTGTAAAAGATAAAGGTTGTAAAAGATGAGAGGACGGTAAGGGATTGACAAAATAAAACAAAGTCATTATAATTATCAAAGATAATTACCTTTGGTAATTAAAAACGGCGGGTTGAAAGTTAAAATTAGCAGAAAGGAGTTTTCAGGCGATGAATTCAGATAAAATTAAAAGAATGTTAGATGCCTGTTATCTTGCAAAAAGAATCCGGGAACTGCTTCCCGAACTGCCGGAGGGCGTAACACCGGCATACATTCAGTATATGGATGTGATTCATAACCGGCAGAAGGAATGTCCGGATGTAAAGGTTTCAGACATCAGCGATGCGTTAAAGCTGCCAAGACCGGGGGTGACCAGGACGGTTAAGGAGATGGAAAAAAAGGGATACCTTTATAAATATGCATCCAAAGAAGACGGCAGAATCACGTATATTGCGATTACGCAAAAAGGCGAGGAATTGTCCGAGAAGTATGATAAAAATTATTACAGCAGACTTTCAGAATATCTGGACGATATTTCAGAGGAAGAAGCAGACTGCATGATTCAGACGATTCAGAAATTTTATGCGGTCATGAGTGAAAGGAGTGTTGACATTGAATAGTTCAAAATCGGATTTTACGCAGGGAGGTATTTTGGGAAAGCTGATACCGTTTATGGTGCCGATACTGGGGGCACTGGTGCTTCAGGCGGCTTACGGTGCGGTAGACCTTTTGGTGGTCGGAAGATTCGGAACAACATCGGGACTTTCGGCGGTATCCACGGGCAGTCAGGTGCTCAATCTTGTAACCTTTGTCATTACGCAGTTTTCAATGGGCATTACGGTGTTAATTGCGCGGTATATCGGTGAGAAAAAGCCGCAGTACATCGGTGCGTTAATCGGCAGTTCGATGCTGGTTTTTACAATTATTTCAGTGGTGCTGTTTGTCGTTATGATTGGATTTTCACGTCCGATTGCGGTGCTCATGCAGGCACCGAAGGAAGCTGTCGGACTGACTTCGGTTTATGTGCGTATCTGCGGTGGAGGTATCTTTTTTATTGTGGCATACAACGTGCTTGCAGCAATTTTCAGGGGGTTGGGTGACAGTAAATCGCCGCTGTTGTTTGTTGCCGTTGCGTGTGTCATTAATATTGCAGGCGATTTGATTTTAGTTGCGGGACTGCATATGGATGCCGCCGGAGCGGCAATTGCAACCGTATTTGCGCAGGCAGTCAGCGTAGTGTTCGCCCTGTTTTTACTGGTAAAAAGGCAGCTTCCGTTTAAAATAAGCCGCAAAGATTTCCGGTTTAATAAGCACTGTGTGAGAGCATTAAAGGTTGGTGCGCCGCTTGCATTGCAGGAGTTTCTGACACAGATTTCATTTCTGGCGCTCTGCGCCTTTGTCAACAGGCTTGGACTGGAAGCATCATCAGGATACGGTGTTGCCTGTAAAATTGTCAATTTTGCCATGCTGATTCCGAGTTCACTGATGCAGTCTATGGCGTCCTTTGTATCACAGAATGTCGGTGCAGGCAACGAAAAAAGAGCAAAAAAAGCAATGTTTGCCGGTATGGGTGTAGGTCTGGCAATCGGCTGCGTGGTTTTTGTTTTTGTACTGTTTAAGGGCAATCTGCTGACAGGAATTTTTACAACCGATGCAGCTGTAGTGCAGAATGGTTACGATTATCTGAAAGGCTTTGCACTCGAAACGATTGTGACAGCCGTGTTATTCAGTATGGTCGGTTATTTTAACGGACACGACAGAACAGTCTGGGTCATGGTGCAGGGACTTGTACAGACCCTGCTGGTACGTCTGCCGCTGGCATATTATATGAGTATTCAGCCGGATGCAAGCCTTACAAAGATTGGTTTTGCAGCACCTGCGGCAACGATATTTGGTATTATTTTAAATGTTATTTTTTATGTATGGATAAATAGAAGGGCAAAAAATGCTTAAATCTGTTTGCGGGAGGTTAAAAACCTCCCCTCTTTTTTAACCCAGCCGTGCAGTTATATCCATAAGAAATTATGTTGAATCACATTTGCGTGTAGTGGTATGATGTGAGTGGATTTAAGAAAACAATGAATGACTGAAGGAGAAAAAGAAAATTTATGTTACTGAGTATTTCATTCATTCTGCTGGTCGGTATGTCGATGAGTTGGATTTGCAAAAAAATCAGACTGCCGGGGCTGCTTGGTATGCTGATAACGGGAATTGTGTTGGGACCGTATGCGTTAAATCTGCTGGATCAGAGTATACTTGGCATTTCAGCGGATTTAAGAAAAATTGCCCTGATTATTATTCTGACCAGAGCGGGACTAGGACTTGATATAGCCAGTTTAAAAAAGATTGGAAGACCGGCATTTTTAATGTGTTTTGTACCGGCGACATTTGAACTGGTGGGTATGTTGATTTTAGCACCGGGACTAATGGGTGTTACGCTGATGGAAGCCGCAGTGATGGGAGCAGTACTTGCAGCAGTATCACCGGCAGTTGTCGTTCCGCGTATGGTAAAACTGATGGACGAGGGATACGGTGTCAAAGAGGGAATTCCGCAGTTGATTCTTGCGGGGGCATCGGTAGATGATGTCTATGTGATTGTGCTGTTTTCAACATTTACCGGAATGTTGCAGGGAGAAGGCGCATCGGTTATCAAATTTATCAATATTCCGGTTTCCATTATTTTAGGAATTATAATTGGTCTGACACTGGGTGTTTTGCTTGCGGTGTACTTTCAAAAGATACATATCCGGGACACGGTGAAAGTGTTGGTTATACTAAGCATTTCATTTTTACTGGTAGCAGTGGAGGACCGTCTTACAACACCGGTTACATTTTCGGCGCTGATTGCCATTATGTTTATCGGTGTAGGATTGCAGAAAAAACGCGAAGCCGTTGCAAAAAGACTTGCTGTAAAATATGCAAAATTGTGGGTAGCGGCAGAGGTCTTTTTATTCGTGCTGGTCGGTGCAACTGTTAATATCGGTTATCTTGGCAGGGTTGGCGTGCGTGCATTGCTGATGATTGCAGGTGCATTGCTGTTTAGAATGGCAGGCGTATGGGTCTGTCTGCTGGGTACGGGCTTGAAAAGAGGCGAAAAGGCATTTACAATGCTTGCGTATACACCGAAAGCCACAGTGCAGGCGGCAATCGGCGGG
>OMGL01002138.1_pt1 | contig 10646 bp, 9 predicted proteins | sample 1645831 | NCBI WGS metagenome assembly OMGL01 (sample SAMN00849301, study PRJEB25192) | human gut metagenome | reverse complement strand
TACTGTCCCTCACCGCCAACTTCGAGAGAACCTCCTTTAAAGGAAGCATTTACAGCCGTCTCCAGAGAGCCGCCCTTCACAAACGCCTGCCCTTTTTCAAGGTTAAAGTTTTGCAGCTTAACTTCTCCGGCCGTACTCTCATAGATTCCCTTATCGCGGATGGTTAGATTCTGCCACTGTGTCTTGGCTGTGTTCAGATAACTTGCGCTTCCGGTGATCGTCAAATTTCGGCCGGTTTCAGTACCGTGGTTCTCCATTCGTGCACTGCGGATAACTTGCGAACTATCAATTACCGAACCATCTCCGGACGCGTCTTTTTCAGAAGTGTTCTCCTCCGGGGATTCATCCTCTCTCGGGTTTTCCTGAAGCAAAAGATCAGAATCCGACTTGGTTTCCGGAGATTTTTTAGGAGGATTGTTCGGCTCAGTCCCTTGCTGCACAGCTGACAAATTTGTCTGATCCTCCGGATCTGCAGGATTCGTAAGATCTGACGACGGGCTCACTTCAGAAGAGGGCCCCTCAACCAAGTCTCCTAATGTAACATCCTGATGCTTTGCCTCTCCGTAGTTCACCAAGTTGTGGGCTGTGATAAAGCCTTGAGTTCCGGATGTATCGAGAAAACCTGTCCCATGGTTTGTAATATCGGCTTTTGCATCCAACTGCTGAGTAATCACAAATGAACCTTTGTTTGTCAGCGCCTCATTGAGTTCAACCTTTTCCCATTGAGACCGGCTGTCTTCATAGGTGTTATGTCCTGTTGAATCGCTTCTCACGAGAAGAAGTTTTCCGACTTGATACCCATAATTGTGGGATTCCGAACCTTCCGAAAGCGTGAGCTGATTAAACCGAGCCTCTCCTTTATTGATAATAGTGCCGATCACATGAGACTCATCAATGAGGTGCGCATGAATCGTACCGCCGTCATTGAGCAGCGTCGCTCCGTTCTCTACTCTTAAGAAGCCTGTCGTTACCTGAAGTTTGCCACCGGATATCGTTGCATTACCTTCAAGCCGAACGTCTTCCCAAACAGATTCACCTCGAGAAATAATCAAGTAAGCGGCCAGTTTTTCAACAACAAGATTCTTTCCGCTTTCCTGACCTTCATTCTTCAACTCTGACCCTGTTTTAACCAATGCATCTGCAAAACTAGTTTGCGCGCCGGCCTCGGTATGGAATTTAGCTTCAACTTTATGATCTGCTGTCGGTTCCGAACCAATATTCAACTGCTTTGTTTCTGCTAATAAGGCGTTTCCTCGGTTGATAAATTGGCCTTTCATGTCATGAGATGGAGAGAAACCATCCGAAGCCGGTTTAATTTCGACTCTTCCAAGATTTTCCAGAATTGTGTTTTCTTCCATCTTTAGTTCGGAAACAGACAGCGAGCCGGAAGCTCCCTGACGGAAATTATGTCCTGCCTCCAGCGATAGGGATCGTCCTTCCATTTGGCCGGCGTTCGATGATCCAGCTTCTAAAGAGTGCTGATTAAGAGAAAGATCAACAAAATCAATATCAGCCTCGGCACTGTTCTGAACTGCTCCGGCTGAGGCTTTTTCCGCTGTGGTCAAATCTACACTGCCTTGATTGGCAATAAGACCAGTTCCGCTAAAAGTTCCTCTCTCTCTTAACTTAAATATCGAACCTGAATTGACCTTCAGAGTTCCATCCAGACGGACATCTTTCCATTGAACCTTTCCTTCCGAATCTTTATCAGGAGTCAAACTAACTTCGTATAGACTCCCTTCATACAAATTCAGTTCGTTGCCGAAATGGCGGTTATAAGCTATTGCAGAACCTCCTCCAACTGCAACTATAACATCAGCTTTTATTTTTTTGCAAATATCATATCCGTCTAATGCATTTTTTATACTAGGATTAGGTTTTACTTCTGAATATAATGTGTAATCTATTTTTGCTTCATCTAATACATCAGTTACTTTTTTAATTAATCCACAATTTACAAGACCTTTATCAGTAACTAAAAATACTTTTTTGTAACCTCTACCTTTTATTTCTCCTGGTAGCTCTGATCTACAACCCCTTCCGAAAATTGATGTTTCATTTAATACAAATCTGTTTACCATTGTTATTACCTCCTAAATATTTAATTTGGGATTGCATCCCACACCATAATTTTACTACATTGACAATAATTTATCAATATTTAAATAAAAAAAGCCGAATTTTTTAAAACTTTATTTACTAATAGACAAAATTTATTAAATTGTTTTGTGTTTTCTTCTCAAAAATATAAATTTTAAGTTGCATTTTTAAATTTACTATTGACAAAAAGCAACCTTATATATATAATACTTAAAGTGCAAGTGCGAGGTGATTTTATGAGAATTGACCTTAATAATTTATTAAGCGCTGTTGAAACCAAGCTTGATATTAATTATGTTCTTGATTTAAGTAATCTCATTTACAGCACTTATAATCCTATTAAAAACGGCGTTAATGTTGTCGGCCGTCTTTATTCAAAAGCTGATGTGTTATATCTTGATATTAATATCAGTTTTGATTTCTTTGGTTTTTGCGACAGATGTGCTGAAAAGGTAAAAAAGCATTTTTCCTTTGATGTAAAACGAATTGTTGTTGAGAAGCTTGAAAATGAAGAAGACGATGATGACTATATTGTTGTAAGTAATAGGGAACTCGATTTAGACGAATTAGTGAACGAAGAAGTTTCGCTCTCATTGCCTAACAAGATTCTTTGTAAAGAGGATTGCAAGGGCTTATGTCCGAAATGCGGCGCTAATTTAAACGTCAAGCAATGCAACTGCAAAAAAGATGTTGACCCGAGAATGGCGGCTCTATTGCAGCTGCTCGAAGATGAATAATATGGTTTTTTAATAAAGGAGGCAATTAAGATGGCAGTACCTGCAAGAAAAACATCTAAAGCAAGAAAGAACAAGAGAAGATCAAGCGTTTGGAAAATGGACGCTCCGACACTTGTAAAGTGCTCTAACTGCGGCGGCTACACTGTATCTCACAAGGTATGCGGCAACTGCGGCTATTATAACGGTAAAGAAGTTATCAGCAAGGAAGCGTAAGATTTTACATTTGTTGGCGGACATTTTGTCCGCCTTTCTTGCTTTTATAACAAAAATAGGAGGTTAGCTTATGGCAAAACCTGTTGTTGCTATTGTCGGCAGACCTAATGTCGGCAAATCAACACTTTTTAATAAATTAATAGGAACGAGACTTTCTATTGTTGATGATACGCCAGGTGTTACAAGAGACAGAATTTACGGTGACTGCGAATGGCTTAATCACAAGTTTTTACTTGTTGACACAGGCGGTATTGAACCTAACACTTCAGACGTTATTTTAAGTCAAATGAGAACTCAGGCAGAAATTGCAATTTCAACTGCCGACGTTATCATTCTTGTTACTAACATTCGTGACGGCGTTGTTGCAAGTGACTATGATGTTGCAACCATGCTTCAAAAAAGCGGCAAACCGATTATTTTATGCGTAAATAAATGTGACAGCATAGGTGAACCTGACCCTGAATTTTACGAATTTTATAATCTTGGTTTAGGTGATCCTGTGGCAGTTTCTGCTGCACATGGCCACGGAACGGGTGATTTACTTGACGAAGTTCTCAAATATCTTCCTGAAAACGACGAGGAAGAAGATGACGACGAAGTAATCAAGGTTGCCATTATCGGCAAACCAAATGTAGGCAAATCATCACTTGTTAATAAAATCAGCGGTGTAAACCGTGCTATTGTTTCTGATATTGCGGGTACAACTCGTGACACTACTGATACATTTATTGAAAACGAATACGGCAAATTCAATTTCATTGATACGGCAGGGCTTAGAAGAAAAAGCCGTGTAGACGACGCAATTGAAAAATACAGCATTATCCGTGCGAGAATGGCTGTTGAAAGAGCAAACGTCTGCGTAATTATGATTGACGCTGTAGAGGGTTTTACAGAACAAGATTCCAAGGTTGCGGGAATTGCTCTTGATCAGGGCAAGGCTTGCATTATCGCTGTCAACAAATGGGACGCAGTTGAAAAAGACGGCAACACTATGAAAGAATACAGAGATAAGCTTGCTAATGATTTTTCGTTTATGAGTTATGCCCCGATTATGTTTATTTCAGCTAAAACAGGTCAAAGGATAGACAAATTGTACGAAATGATTTCCTTTGTTCACTCTCAAAACTCAATGAGAATTTCAACCGGTAAGCTCAATGAAGTGCTTGCAGGCGCAACTGCACGTGTTCAACCACCGACAGATAAAGGTAAAAGATTGAAAATTTTCTATATGACTCAAGCTTCTACAAGACCGCCTACGTTCGTATTTTTCGTTAATAATGCGGAACTTTTTCATTTTTCATACCAAAGATATCTTGAAAATCAAATAAGGGATATTTTTGGTCTTGACGGAACTCCTGTCAGATTTATTATCAGAGAACGAGGAGAAGGAAATAAATGACATCTGCATTAATTATTTCAGCAATAATTTCTTATCTTCTCGGAAGTTTGAATTTTGGTATAATTATATCAAAATCTCTCAGTAAGGATGATGTGAGAAGTCACGGAAGTGGCAATGCCGGTTCAACCAATATGCTCAGAAATTACGGTAAAAAATACGCTGTAATGACTATAATAGGCGATATGCTCAAGGTTGCCGTTGCAATTTTCATATCATTCGTAATCGTTAGAAAAATGGGCAATATTTCACTTGCCGAAAACGGCGGCGCACTTATTTTAGGAATAGATGCAAGGATGTTTACTAAATCATTTGCAGGTCTTTTCTGCGTGCTCGGTCATATTTTCCCTTGCTTTTTCGGTTTCAAAGGCGGCAAAGGCGTTGCAACGGCGGGCGGAATGGTGTTTATGATTGATTGGAGAATTGCGCTTATTTTGCTTGCAATATTTGCAATTATTGTGTTAATCACCAAATATGTTTCTCTCGGAAGCATTGCAATGGCAGTATTTTATCCTGTTTTTATATTTGTATTTTACAAATCACTGCCGCTTACTCTTTTATCGCTGATATTTACTTTAATCGTCGTGTTGGCGCATAGAGAAAACATCAAAAAGCTGATTAACCATACGGAAAGTAAAATAGGAAGTAAAAAAGAAAATAATTAAAAAAAACAAACCGCTGTTAAATGCATTTCTTTGTGAAGATGCACCGACAGCGGTTTATATTTTATTATATTTTATTTATTTACAACATTTTGAGGATGACCGTTAATATATGCTTTCAAGTTGTCCTCCAATATGCTTAAAAGTCTTGCTCTTGTTTCCTTAGCTGCCCAAGCAATATGAGGAGTAATAAAACAATTCTTTGCTTTTAAAAGAGGGTTATCCTTCTTAGCAGGCTCTACGCTTAAAACATCAAGTCCTGCTGCTTGAATTTTATCATTATTAAGTGCATCGGCAAGAGCTGTTTCGTCAACAACAGGACCACGAGAGGTATTAATAAATATTACGTTATTTTTCATCTTAGAAATAGTATCTTTATTAATCATGCCTTCGGTTTCCGGTGTTAACGGGCAATGACAGGTGACAATATCGCTGTTTGAAAGAAGCTCGTCAAGTGAAACAAATTTAACCGTTTTAAGTTCACCCTTATCCTTCGGTCTTGGAGCATAGGCAAGAACATTCATATCAAAAGCTTCTGCAATTTTTGCAACCTTTTGACCGATTGCACCGAAACCGATTATGCCGATTGTTTTACCTGCGAGTTCACTAAGTGGCGCTTTCCAAAAGCAAAAATCAGGACAGGAGCACCATTCACCATTAAAAACAGCCTGCGAATGAAGATTAATTTTATTTGTAATTTGTAAAATAAACGCAAAAACAAGCTGTGCAACTGCATTTGTCGAATAAGACGGAATATTGCAAACAGTTATTCCAAGTTCCTTTGCTGCGTCGCAATCAACAACGTTATATCCTGTTGACTGTAAACCTATATATTCAAGCTCAGGTTTAAGTTTTTCAAGAATTTCTCTTGTTAAAATTGTTTTATTAATAATAAGAGCATTCGCACCCTTAGCCCTTTCGATTATTTGCTCAGGAGCCGTTCTGTCATATTGGGTAAAATCACCGAGTTTTTTTATACCATCCCAGGATAAATCACCCGGATTTGTTGTATAAGCATCTAAATTTACTATTTTCATAAAAGGATACCTCCTGTATTTACTGTCCTAATTATATCCCTAAACCAATCAAATTGCAATATTGCTTGATAAGTTTGTAATATTATAGTATAATTATTTCATATTATTAGCGGTGATATTTATGAAAAAAGCCACGCTTATAGTATTTATTGTTATTTTTACATTTAGTTCCTGTTTAGGAATAAATACATATTTTAAGCATAACTTCGCCGTTAATAATGAAGCTAAGTCTAATAGAATTAATTTGGTAATAGATGCCGGCCACGGTGGAATTGATGCAGGAACAATCGGCGTTGATAATGCTAACGAAAAGGATATTAATTTAGGCATAGCTTTAAAATTATACGATTTTATCAGGATATCAGGCATAAACGCAAGTTTGATACGAAGCGGCGATTATCAGTTTTACAAAAAAGGTGACAACACAAAGCGTTCGGATTTATATAACAGAATGGATTATATTAATTCAGTTGATAAAAGCACGTTAATTTCAATTCATCAAAATCATTTTGATGACGAAAAAGAGCACGGAATGCAAATTTGGTATTCTCCGAATGATAACAAAAGTCCCATTCTTGCCAACAGCATTTTAAATATTACTAAAGAATTTTTACAGCCAGACAATAAACGTCTTAATAAAAAAAGCGACAGTTCATATTATCTATTGCATAAAGCAAAAGTACCGTCGGTTATGGTTGAATGCGGTTTTATGAGTAATAGAGAAGAAAATAAAAAATTACAGGACGAAAAATATCAAAATAAGCTTGCATATTTAATTATGCTCGGGCTTAACATTTATATTACAGAGGAACTATAATGGCAAAAGTTAAATCAATATATGTTTGCAGTGAATGTGGCTTTGAATCCCCAAAGTGGTATGGCAAATGCCCAAGTTGCGGCGAATGGAATACGTTAAACGAAGAACTTCCAAAAACAGAATTTAAAGGGAATTTTTCAGCTTCTTTAGGTGCTGTTGAGCAGATTATGTCATTAAACGATATCACGGGCGAAAATGACGAACGATTTGCAACAGGAATTGACGAATTTGACAGAGTACTCGGTGGCGGAATAGTAAAAGGGAGTTTAGTGCTTTTAAGCGGTGACCCCGGTATAGGTAAATCTACAATTCTTCTTCAAATTTGCCAAAATCTCGCTAATATCGGTCAAAAAATATTATATGTCAGCGGAGAGGAATCTGCAAATCAAATTAAACTAAGAGCTGACAGACTTGGGGTAACAACTGATAATTTATACATTCTTCCTCAAACAGATTTGGGAACAATTATAGAATGTATTAAAAGCGAAAAGCCTGATATCGTTTATGCCTGCGGTCCAATGATAATGCTCAAAAATATCACGAAGATATGTGAGGAAAACGGCATTTACTGTCAGGTATCTCTTGAACAGAGAATGGCTTGCGGCGTGGGTGCGTGTCTTGTATGCGTATGCCGCACTGTCAAGGACGGTCAGGAGTTCAATTCTCACGTTTGCAAGGACGGTCCTGTATTCGACAGCGAGGAGGTAGTGTTTGATGAATAGGATAAATGTGAATTTCTGCGGAGTTGAGTTCAAAAACCCTGTTATCCCTGCAAGCGGCACATTCGGCTACGGCAGAGAGTACGAGCAGTTCTATCCCCTTTCAAAGCTGGGCGGAATATCCGTAAAAGGCACTACGCTTCACCGCCGTGAGGGCAATCCAGGTCCTAGAGTTGCGGAAACTCCAAGCGGTATGCTCAATTCTGTTGGACTTCAAAACGGCGGCGTTGACAAGTTCATAAACTACGAGCTTCCAAACCTTGTAACAAAAGACACAAGGATAATAGCCAACATAGCAGGTTCTACTATTGAAGAATGTGCAGAGCTTGCAGAAAAGCTCAACGGCACGGCTGTTGACATGATAGAGCTTAACATATCCTGCCCGAACGTAAAACAGGGCGGAGCGGCTTTCGGCACTGACTGCAACGTTGCAGGTGCGGTCACAAAGGCTGTAAAGGACGTTACGGAAAAGCCTCTTATGGTAAAGCTTTCGCCGAACGTTACGAACATTGTGGACATTGCAAAGTCTGTTGAGGCAAACGGTGCGGACGCTGTTTCCCTTATAAACACGCTTCTCGGTATGCGTATCGACATAAAAACACGCCGTCCTATACTGAAAAACAACGTGGGCGGACTTTCAGGTCCTGCGGTGTTCCCTGTTGCCGTAAGAATGGTATGGCAGGTGGCAAACGCTGTTAAAATACCTGTTATGGGCATGGGCGGTATCGCCACATGGGAAGACGCCATTGAAATGATGATGGCAGGCGCAGGAGCTGTTCAGGTAGGTGCGGCAATATTTGCTGACCCTTATGCACCTGTGAAGATAGCCGAGGGTATGCAGAAATTCTGCGAAGACAACGGTATAAACAACATCTCTGAGATAGTCGGCACTGTTAAGCCTTGGTAACAACATAGTAAAATATCCGTCTTTTTACAGGGCGGATATTTTTATGGTGTTTTTTCTTACGAATTTCTTAAATCCATTGAAAACAGCTTGCAAAAATGCTATAATTTAAGTCGTCAGGAAAGGCTGACAGAGAAAGGGGAAAGATATGTTTCTTAGAGTACTTTGCGTGATAACATCTGCACTTACAGTTCTTACCACGCTTTCAATGACATCATGCGGAGCAGACAACGCCATTTCGTCTGAGGCTTCCGAAAGTGCTGTTACATCTACAGCAGACAGCGGTAAAACTGCAAAGGATATCCTTTCGGCAATAGAGGGCGACCACATGGACGCTTCGACTTTTTACGGTGAGGACAGCTTCACAAAGAATACCGAAAAGCTTTATGGTATAGAAGCTGACAAGCTCAGCGATGGAGGAATACTTTACTCCTCTGACGGCAATTATGCTGACGAGATATCTATGCTCAAAATGGCTGACGGAAGCAGTGCAAAAAGCCAGCTTGCAGACAGGCTGAGCTACAGACTTAATCAGTATGAAAACTACAAGCCTGAAGAAACAAAGAAAATACAGGCGGCAAAGATATTTCAGGCCGGAGATTACTGTGTGCTTGTTATCTCTGACAATGCTGACGAGATATCTGATGAGATAACAGACATGATAAATTAAAAAACGGAGGAAAGAAAATGACAACAGCGAAAAAAATACTTACCCTTGCACTTTGTCTGACCAGCCTTACAGCGGGTATGACAGGCTGTGCTAAAGATAAAAGCAGTTCTGATACTAAAATTGCTAAAAGCACATCATCACAATCAGAAAGCAGCGACAGCGAGAAGATAAAAGAACTTAACGACAAGCTTGAAAAGCTGGAAAACACGCTTTCTAACATTCTTGGGGAGGATATATTTGATCCCTCAGACGGTGACGGCAACGTAAACGGTGAGATACACCCTATCTATGATGATACAGCAGTGGTTGAAGCTTACAAGTCGGGTGACGATTCAAAGCTCACTGACGATAAGGACAAATACATACTCAAAGAGCTAAAAAAGGCTGTGGGCGAGATAATCAAAGACGGCATGAGCGAATATGACAAGGAAAAGGCTGTTTATGATTATGTGTTCTCTCAGACGCACTTTAATGACGATTCTCTTGTGGCGATATCTGATGAAAGTGAAGATGACGAGTCATACAATCCTTACGGATTTTTCCATGACCACTCTACTATCTGTGTTGGAAACGCAACAACAATAAAGCTGTTTTTTGATGTTCTGGGTATCGACAGCAAGATAATACACTCAACAGAAAACGGCGAACACGCTTGGAACGTTGTGAAGATAGACGGCAAATGGTATCACCTTGATGTGACATTTGACGGCGGCAACGAAGCTCCTGACTACGCATATTTCAACGTACCTGACACTGCAAAGGACGACGGCTCTTATCCTTGGAACAAAGAGGACTTCCCTGAATGCACCGCCACTGACGATTGCTACATATGCGAGAATGCCAAGAAGCTTGACAGCGTTTATGATATACCTGAGCGCATAAAGGAAGCAATGTCAGGCAAAGAAAAAACTGTATATATGTCACTGGACGTGCCGGAGGGAGCAGGCAGCACTGCTGTTGCGGAGCAGGTCACAAACATAATATCAAACTTTTACATTGACGATTACAATATCTCTTCCACACCTGTTATTGACGCAGGGGACAAGGTTTGCTTTGGAATTTCTGTAAACTCGGCAGATGATGACGATTCGGATAATTCTTATGACACAGACAATGCACTTGGCATTGATTACGACAAGCTTTCAAAGGCTTTCTCAGATGCTCTCGGAATAGATTATGAGTATGAGCCTGATTATTCTGATAATAACATAATGGGTTAAAGCTTATAAGGGGATTCTTTAAGGCAATACCGCACAAAGATTGTGCGTCAGATGCGTAGTCAGATTTTTTGTCAGATCGCATAAAAATTCCGCAGGCATACTGTCGTATGTCAAGGGATTTTTGTGTGATATGACGGAAAATCTGCAAGCAGATGGCGTGCAAAGCCGTCA
>OMGL01002125.1_pt1 | contig 10687 bp, 7 predicted proteins | sample 1645831 | NCBI WGS metagenome assembly OMGL01 (sample SAMN00849301, study PRJEB25192) | human gut metagenome | reverse complement strand
GGGAGAGACCGGTGCTTCCGCTGCAGCAGCGTTTTCCCCTGCAACAGCTTCAACGGCCTTGTCTTTCACAAAACCAAGTTTCTGAAGAATTGTATTGAAAAGTCCCATAATTCACTCCTTTATCAATGGTGTTGGCAAATCTTTTCGCGCCGATTTCTCCGCAGGATGAACGGCGCCGGTAAGACTTTCATCATCAAACTGTAATTCAATTGCGAAAGGATGGGTTTGGAGAGCCACCATCATGAGCGCACCTGAAAAACTCGTTACATCTGCGCTGAATCGGTCGTTCTAAAATTTCGACAGCATAAAGAAAAAGTATCGAAAGATGAAAAAATTATTAGTACTTTCCTGCTTGGCGGGCACCGTCTTGTTCTCCTCGGTCCCGAAGGCCGCAGACTTTGATCGCGTTTACGAAACAGGAACACCTCTGAAGGCGCCGCGCATGATGCCGAATTTCCGAGAGCTCAAGCACGCTCTAAAGATGCCGCAGTTTGATCTCAAAACTATTTACGGAACAGACGTAAATTTGTCGGATTACAAAGGAAAGGTGATCGTTTTAAACGTTTGGGCTACCTGGTGCCGCCCCTGCGTCGCGGAGATACCGGAACTGATTACAGCACAGAAGGCCCTTAAGAACTCTGATGTCCGTGTTATTGGAGTTGCTGTTGACGGAGAAAATGTGGATCTTAAAAAATTCCTCGACAAGATCCGTGCTTCGGGTTTTGAAACCTTCATTGACGGCAATCAGGCGATTCCCGGGAAGATGGGCGTTTCTGTGGTCCCCACCAATTTCATAATTGACGGCAACGGAAATTTAGTGGCTTACGCTGAAGGTTACCTGCCATGGGAAAATCCTCAGATTATTTCTTTCCTGAAAGAAATCGGCAAGAAATACGCGTCCGGTCCTTCTGCGGCTAAAAAGCCGGCCTCTGCCCCTGTCGGTTCCGTTGGATCTGTTTTCAAAATTAGTCAATTTTAGGTTAGTAAACTTAAAGCTGACTTTAACTTTTTGGACCGAAAAGAGGTATTTTGAAGCCCTAAAATGACAAGACTTCACTAACTTCCTTGTGCTTGTCATGAAAACTGCCCAGTCGTCCCGAATTCTTCAGCTCACTAAAAAACTTTGTGCCATTCCTTCCGTTAGCGGTAGCGCCGCGGAGGAAAACCGCTGTGCGGACTTCATTACGCATTGTCTGTTTTGCCTTGCACAAAAACATCCCGGACGCGTGCGAGTCTTTGAACCGGTCTGTGAGCGGGACCCCCTCGAGCGTAAGGCGGTTTTCGGACTGCTCCGAGCCGCCGTTCCTACCGATAAAACTGTTGTACTGACAGGTCACTTCGATGTCGTCGATACGCAGAACTGCGGTGATAAAGTACAGACGGCTTTCGATTTAGAACGTTACACGGAAGCACTACGTGAACAGCCTCTAGATGAAACTGCTCGGAAGGATCTTGAGAGCGGCAATTGGCTGTTCGGGCGCGGCAGTATGGATATGAAGGCGGGCCTTGCGCTGTTTTTGGCTTCCATGGAGGAGTGGGCAGATGACCCGACTCTTGCCGTCAATATTCTTTTTTGGGCGGTTCCGGATGAAGAAGCCAACAGTGCCGGCATGATCGGTTCGTTAAGAACATTCCTGCATATCTGTGAAGAAGAACATTTGAAAGTCGTCGCTGCTCTTACTGGTGAGCCTTGTTTCTGGACGGCGGAAACCAAGACGGTACCGGCTGTGCGACCTTATTACACAGGAACCACCGGCAAACTTATGCCGTTCTTCTACGCCTTCGGTAAATCCGCACACATCGGCAATTATCTTCACGGCTTCAGCGCAGCGCTCTTAATTAGTGAAATCGTTTGTCTGGCAGAAGCCGACACCGCTTTATACGAGGGTTCCGGATTGGATCTTTTAGCACCTCCCGCCTGCTTAAGTATGGAGGTGCACCGCAACGGTTATTCGGTCACTGTGCCTGAAGAGGCTTCCGCTTACTTTAATGTTCTGACCGCCGCAAAGAAACCGGCGGATGTCCTTCGTTGGGCTCGGGCTGCCGCGCAGGCCAGAAGCAAACTGATGCGTGCACTGCTGTTTGCACAAGATAAAGGCGCAGACTTTCCTGACATTGATGAGGTCAATGTTGTTACCTTCGGGATGCTTCAGCGGATGGCTCGCCAGAAGACGGGCGAATCCTTCGAAGAAAAAAGAGATCATTTTTATCGCTCGCTCCCTAAAGATCTGGACATTCGGGAGGCGGCCCTGAAAGAATGCTCCTGGCTGTTTTTACAGGCTCAGATGCCACGGCCGACAATTGTAGTCGGGTTCCTGCCGCCGTACTACCCGGCTCGGCTGAATCGTCGACAGTCGCCTGATGAGCAAAAACTTAGAAAAGTGATGGAAGAGATGACGGAGCAGGCAAAAGTCTTGAGCAAAGACGAAGCAGTCCGTCTGCACGAGGTTTTCGGGGGCATTACGGATTTGTCCTTCCTAGGCTTTGAAGAAATGAGAGAAGGGGCCAAACAAGTCGGCGAGAACATGGCCGGCTGGAAGAAACTCTTTTATTTGCCGACCGATCTCCCGGGCGCCTTGGACATTCCGATTGCCAACATGGGGCCGGCAGGCCGAGATGCGCACCGAAGCACCGAACGTTTAGAGCTTGATTACTCTTTGAACATTGCGCCGAAGCTTTTGGCCGAAACGATTCAAAAGCTTTCCTAAAAAAGAAGGGACGGCTTCAGCCGTCCCTCTGGCGATTCAGTGCTTAATTATTTTCCGAAGGTGTCCTTCAGAGCAACTGCAAGGTTGAATACCAGGTTGTCCGGAGTGAAGTCCTTCTGATCAGCCACGTAATAACCGTTTCTTTCGAACTGGAAGCGGTCTTCGGGTTTGGCGTCTTTCAGAGAAGGCTCAACGTAGGACTGCATCACAGTCTTACTGTTCTTATTAATGAGCTCACGGAAGTCCACTTCACCGGCATCGGGTTTCGGAACGGTGAACAGACGGTCATAAAGTCTGATCGTTGCGGGAAGAGCATCTTTAACACTCAGCCAGTGAATGGCAGCCTTGGTCTTAATAGAGTTGGCGCCGTCGGTACCGCTCTTGGTTTCCGGGAAGTATTCAGCGTGGACGGCTGTGATCTTGCCGTCCGAATCTTTTTCTACAGAGGTGGCCTGAACGACGTAGGCGTGACGCAGACGAACGGGCATTGCCGGTTTGTCAGCAGTTGCCAGTGTCAGGCGCCGATAGCCTTTGGGCGGTTCTTCCGCGAAGTCGCTTCTTTCAATCCAAAGTTCTTTTCCGAAAGAAAGCTTGCGAGAGCCGCGTTCCAGATGCTGAGGGTGATTGGGAGACTCGAATTCTTCGATCTGATCTTCCGGATAGTTATCAATGATGAGTTTGATCGGATCCTGAACGGCGATACGACGATCGGCTTCAGCATCAAGCACATCTCTCAGAGAACCTTCGAGAACAGAGTAGTCGATCCAGCTGCCGGTCTGTTTAGAAACCCCGACGCGATCGCAGAACAAACGCATGGCTTCGGGAGAATAGCCGCGGCGGCGCAGACCGACGAGAGTCGGCATGCGGGGGTCGTCCCAACCATCGACGAGGCCTTCTTTGACCAAGGCGATCAGTTTGCGTTTGCTCATGACCACATAAGTCAGATTCAGACGATTGAACTCGTACTGATGTGGAAGCAGGAAGAAGTTCGGTTTAACGGTTGCGCTTAAAACGTCCTGCAGCAGCGGAGTGAAAACTTCCGGTTTGGCAGCAACGGCGTTCACGATGGCGTGCGCAGAAGCATCGTTCAAATTTTCGGGATTGGCCTTGATATCAGCTAAGAGAGAAGCGAGTTCTCTTTCTGTTTCGGTCTGGCCGAGTTTCCATTTGAATTTGACAGCAGCTTCGGCAAAAGGCTTGATTTCTTCGAAGCTCTTTTTCTGGAGGTCTGCCAGGACGGCTTTTGCTTTTTCAAAGAGCGGAGCGCGGGTAATGGGTACGGATCTTTCGGTTGCCCAGTTATAGAAAGCGCGCTGATCTTCAAATTCCAACGTGCAGATTGAATGAGTAATGTTTTCCAGAACGTCTTCGAGCGGGTGAGCGAACGTGTACATCGGGTAAATACACCATTTGTCGCCTGTACGATGATGTTCGGCAAAACGAATACGGTAAATAGCCGGATCACGAAGATTGATGTTGCGGGAGCTCATGTCAACTTTAGAGCGGAGAACCATGCTTCCTTCCGGATGCTTGCCTTCCCGCATTTCACGGAAGAGGCGCAGACTTTCTTCCGCCGGACGATCCCGAAACGGAGAGTCGACGCCGGGTGTGTGAAGTGTGCCCCGGTTTTCTTTAATCTGTTCAGCCGTTTGTTCATCGACGTATGCCAAGCCGTTTTTAATCATATGCTCGGCAATCTCGTACATATAGTCGAAGTAGTCGCTGGCGAAGTAGAAATTGGTTTCTTTGGCATCCTTCCAGTCGAAGCCGAGCCAGTTAACAGAGCCAAGAATGGAGTCTACGTATTCCTGGTCCTCTTTAACCGGGTTAGTATCGTCGAAACGCATGTGGCACCGTCCGGCATAGTCTTTGGCTAGACCGAAATTCAGGCAGATACTTTTAGCGTGACCGATGTGGAGGTAACCGTTAGGCTCAGGAGGAAAACGAAGCCGAACTTTTGCCTCATCGATCGGTCCTTCCATCTGCTCCGTGTAAGTGCCGGGATGTCCACACCAATGTCTGGGATCGTTTACCCCTTGTTTCAAGTCTTCGTTAATAATGTTGCGAAGAAAATTAGTGATGTGGCTGCTCTGAGCCTTTTCTTTGTTTTCGGTCATCGCTGTAGTAAAAAAGAGAACTAACTTTTCTATTCTACCTTTCTGTGTTTATTTGCGCCGAAAATACGAGGTTCTCAGCATGCGTTAGATCAAGAAGAAGAGAAGAAACATCGAAGGAAGAAAAGTTCAGGACGTGAAAAAATACAAATTCGCGAAGTATTAGGGATAACGAGCATTAGTCAATAAAGAAGTTTCAAGTATGGAAAAAATCAAAATCGAGAGAAAATTACCCTCAGTTAACTTTCCATATAAAAAGACTTGATTCTTCATCTTTAATTCTCATAACTTAGTTTACATTTTTATATATTTTCTTAATTTAATAAAAGAATTAGGCAAAAATATGTTTTTAACTAACTAAAAACCGAACTCTTAATCGCATTTGGGTTATTTATAAAAAGATGAAAATTTTCACGTAAATAATTTCGGAAATTCAAGAAGATAGAGTCTACAGAGGAGGTCTGAGAATCTAAGACATTTGTCTTATAGGATTAATCTTTCTTAGGGATTACGATCGAGGGCAGTTAAAGAGATTACAACTCTTAACAATCCCCAATAACCTAAGGACAAGAAATTAAGATGTCTGACAAAATCGTAAATCTGTCCGTCTCTCGACGGACACTTATGAAAGGAGGAGCTTTGGCTGCAGCCGCTGCCGCTTCTCCATGTCTTCCGAACTTGGCGTTTGCCGAACAAATTAAAAAACTCGAACAGGAAGGTTGGACAAAACGTCCCGTTGCCTGCACGATGTGCGGTGCGTTCTGCGGTCTGATTGAGATGCGTAAAGAAGGTGAGCCCGTTTCCGAAAAAACTGTTCGTATTTTCCCAAATCCAGGACATCCTCAACAGGGCTACTGCGGCCGATCCGCTGCAACTATGTGGGTTTGGAATCACCCGCTTCGTTTGAAAAAACCTCTGAAACGTGTCGGGGAAAAGGGCGAAGGAAAATTCAAAGAAATTACATGGGATGAAGCGTTGGACGGCATCGCCGGTCAGCTTAAAACGATCGTTGAAAAATATGGAGAAAGCAGCATTGCTTCAACTTCCCATACTTTCTCGGGCTTCAGCAAGTGGATTACGCTACCGCTGGGCTCTCCGAATAGTATTGGCCATGCTTCTTCCTGCAATGCGGGTGGTATCAGCGGTCGCCAGTGGGTCTTCGGAAAAGGCTTTGACGGTGCCGGCAAAATGGAGCCCGATTACGCCAACTTGCGTTATTTGCTTCTTATCGGCCGGTCTATGGAGCTGCTATGGGAGCGCTCCATACTTTGAATGTTGCTCGTGCAAACGGGGCCCGTGTGGTTTCCATCGACCCGAGAATGCCGGACATCTCTTACGGTGATGTGGACTGGGTTGGTATTCGTCCCTCGACGGACGCTGCTTTCGTGATGGGTCTGATTAACCGCATGATTCAGGACGGTACAGCCGATTTTGATTTCATTCAGAAGCATACCAACGGCGCTTATCTTGTCAGAGAAAACGGTCATCCCTTGACTCAAGCTGATTTCGTCGCAGGCGGGGATAAAACAAAATACGCCGTTGCCAATGCTGCCGGAGAAATTTCCTTCCGAGGACTGAAGAAAAATGAAACCGGAGAGATGGTTTTTGACGAAGATCCTTCTTTCAAGGCTATCCTTGAAGACGTCGCTCCGGTCAAACTTGTCGACGGGATCACGATTCCCGTTAAAACCGCTTTTGAAGTCGTCAAAGAGACAGCGGCTCCTTACACACCGGAGAAAGTATTTGAAATCACCGGCGTTGAGCCTGGCATCCTGCTCCGTATCGCTAAGGACTTCACGAACCTAAAAGGTGTGATCGATGACGGCTGGTACACCTCTAAGAACGGAACCGACGTTCAGCTGTATCAATTGATCTGCATTGCCAACGCGATGAACGGCAATATAGATATTCCTGGAGGTTTGGTTGTAACAGTCGGGGCCGGCCTCAAGATCCCCAGTGTTTCTGCAGGCAAAGGTCCCAACGGCGAAACTTGGCAGATGGCTAAAGAAAAGCGCATCGACAAGATCGTTTATCCGGAAGCATCCGCAACTTTTAAGGTTGCGCTCCAGGCTGCCGTTACCGGCAAACCTTATCCGATCAAAGGTGTTTTCTTCGTGGGAACTACGATGTTCCATCGTGAGGCCAATTCTCAAGAACTTGCAGAACAGCTTAAGAAGCTTGAGCTTTGTGTCGTTCAGGATGTTCTTCCGCAGGAACTGGTTGACTATGCTGACTACGTGCTCCCTGCCACATATTTCATGGAAAGAAAAGAGATGGCTGGTGTTAAGTGGGCGCTTGACGGCTCCATTTATCTTTCCGACCCGGGCCTTACGCCGCCGAAAGGTTGTGAAGCTCGTCACGACGTGTGGATCCTTTTGGAAATTCTGAGAAGAGCTTTCCCGGAAAAAGCAGCGCGCGTCGGATACAAGGAATGCAAGACGGCCGAGGAGTTCAATAAATACTTTGATGCCTTTACGAACAAAGGTTTTAATAAGTTCCTGGCACAGTGCGAAAGCCAGAAACCGGGCTGGGCTGCCAAGATCAAGAAGGATATCGAAACACAGGGCTGGTCAACGATCAAGACAAAGAAATACAACCAGTACCCGTATCACAAACCTTTTGGAACACCGAGCGGCAAGGTTGAAATCTATGCCTTCCAGAGCTTCAAGAACGAAGCCTACGAAAAGGCCATTGCTCCGATTTCCGGTTACATTCCTTCGCCAGCGTTCACCGCACCGAAGCAGAACAGCAATGAGTTCATCCTGGCTTCCGGAAAGAACTGCGTCACCTGTTCCGGCCTGAATATGTTTACGCAGCCCACTCGCTATTTGGGCGACAGAACCGTTTGGATGAATCCGGTTGATGCACAGAGACTGGGTATTAAAAACGGGGATATGGCCGAAATTGAAGGTATCGATACTAACTATGTCGGCCAAGCAAGAATTACCGTCACCAATAAGGTTGTACCGGGTGCAGTTTTTGCCTTCGGTTTCTCCGGAGGCAACAGAACTAAGCACCTTGTAAACGACCCCGAATACCAATTTGTGAAAGAAGGTATTAACTCTCATTGGTATGCGACAGGTTATGCGCAGCCGGTCTTCGGCAATGTTGCGAATAACAGTTCCGTGCGCATTAAGAAGGTAAGAGGCTAAATCATGGTTCAAAAGAAAAAACAATTAGCGCATCTTTTTGATGCCACACAATGCATCAGCTGCGGTGCCTGCATTTTGGCCTGTTCTCAGACCAATTTCCCTGAAATGCACAACCAGAGCATTCCGGGGAGAAACTGGCCCGCATCCAATATTCGTATTTTCCGTTCTGAAGAACGTCGTCCGGTCAATCTGCTGGTTCAGTGCCAGCAGTGCGAAAACGCACCTTGCGTTAAGACTTGTCCCTTTGGCGCGAACTATTACGATGAAAACGGTCTTGTCAGAAATGATCCGGATAAGTGCGTCGGCTGCAACTACTGTATTGCCAGCTGCCCGTACGACGCTCGCTGGAGTCATCCGATCACGGGCCTGCCGATGAAATGTATCAGTCCGGGCTGCATGGAGATGATTAACGAAGGCAAGCAGCCGGCTTGTGTTCAGGCGTGCCCCGCGGAAGCCCGTCTCTTCGGAGATATTTTGGATCCACAGTCTGAAATCTCTAAAAAGATTGCTTCCAGCAGAACCGAGCTTCTCATGCCGAACAAAGGCACGAAACCTAACTTCTTTGTGGTGGTGTCCAAATGATCGAATTAACTTCTTTTACTCCTCAGCTCCAAGCCGCTCATTGGGGGTGGACGATTGCCATTTTCCTTTGGCTCGTCGGTCTCGCCGGTATGGGATTTTTTCTGAACTACTGGATCAGACAGAAGAACTTTGTTTATCTTCTGACGGTTTCAGGCATTCTCGGAACGCTCTTAGTGGTCAGCCACTTGGCTAGGATGCTTAATCTTCCGTTTGCCGTTTTCAGCGCTTTAGCGGACTTTTCCTTTAATTTCCAGTCTTGGATGTTCATCGGCATTTGTCTGCTTTCGCTGCTGTGCATCGGTTCCGTGTTCTATTCCATGATCTGCGCCAAGATCATTTTCAAGAGTGAATACTGGCAGAACATGACTAAGTCCAATTGGTTCAACGGAATTTTTGCTGCGCTGGGCGTTTGCTGCACGATTTATTCCGGCTTCCTCTTGACTCAGGCCGTCGGCATCTCTCTGTGGAATACCGCTTTGATTCCGCTGCTTTGGATCATGTCCGGCATGGCCAGTTCCATCGGCTGTATTGAACTTTTCATGATCATGAAATGGATCGATCCGGATACCGTTCGCTGGAGCAGAAGAACTTCCTTCTGGGTTGAAGTTGCAGAACTGTTCACCATTTTTGCCTTTGTCCACGTTGCTTTGGGTTCCACGCTTGCCGGTGCCAGAGCCGGTGCAGAAGCTCTGATCAGCGGTCCTCATGCCGTGATGTTCTGGGTCGGCGTGATTATTCTCGGTTCTGTCGTGCCTCTGCTCCTGAATCTGCTGACACGCAGCCATAAGATTTTGGCCTGCAGTGCGATCCTCGGCATCATCGGTGCGCTCCTGCTGAGAGCTTCCATCCTCTTCTCCGGATACTACGATCCGATCATGTTCTAAGACTTGGCGCCGCCTCTCAGGTCTGGAGGCGGTAATTACTTAGTTGCTCCTTGATGCCAAGCGGCATCTTCGAAGGGCTGTCTTCGGGCAGCCCTTCGCCTTACTGGCTTGGCTGTTCTCTTCGCAAATGAGTTCTAGAAGAATTAGAGAGCCCGAATACATGTCCGAAGAAACGGCCTGAAATCGTTCTCCTTCCAAAATCGATTAGATGTCCCTGTGTCGGTTGTTTGGAGAAGATCTGCGAGAGAAAGAGGCTTTCTGAAAAGGTATCCAAAACATTGGATTTTAACCATCACAAGCTTCCCGAGCCGGAACAGAAGACATGTTTAAGTCTTATGATTCTGAGAGAAATGTGATTGCTATTGGAACTACAGAAAATAAAATTCCCGCCCCGATTTTCAATCGAGAAGCGGGAACTCCTTGTCCGTGGACACCCTCTCCGAAAAATCGAAGAACCCTCACGATGCTGTCGTATCCAATCATGGACACCCGGCGACAGGCGACAAATTTTCCACTCTAGACAAGGGTTTCAGATTAACAAAATCCTAGTCCGAGCGCAATGTTTAGTCTTCCTTGAACGCTACCTCGCGGCCTTTCTTAATACTCGGTAAGAGGATGAGCAGCAGCAGGAAGATGGCCATCATCAATAGGACGAGAGAGATGGGACGCGTAAAGAAGGTCGATGGGTCACCGCGAGAAAGAAGCATTGCTCTTCTGAGGTTTTCTTCCATCATTGGTCCGAGAATGAAGCCCAGGATCAATGGTGCTGGTTCACATTTCAGTTTTGCAAATAGGTAGCCAAGTGCACCGCAGATTATCGTGATGTAGACATCAAACGGATTGTTATTAATGGAATACACGCCGATACAGCAGAAAGTCAGAATCATCGGATAGAGCAAGCCGTAAGGAACGCGCAGCAACTGAACCCAAACGCCGATTAAAGGCAGATTCAAAATCACAAGCATCAGGTTGCCGATCCACATTGAGACAACTAAGCCCCAGAAAAGTGTCGGATTAGAGCTCATGACCTGAGGTCCCGGCGTGATGTTGTGAATCATCAGCGCGCCGATCATCAAAGCCATCGTAGCGTTGCAGGGAATGCCGAGCGTGAGCATCGGAATGAAGCTCGTCTGGGCGCCTGCGTTGTTGGCAGATTCCGGACCGGCAACACCGGCAATGTTGCCTTTACCAAACGGAGGATTGGCGTTTTTGCCGCCGACTTTCTTCTCAAGCGTATAAGAAGCAAA
>OMGL01002124.1_pt1 | contig 10692 bp, 9 predicted proteins | sample 1645831 | NCBI WGS metagenome assembly OMGL01 (sample SAMN00849301, study PRJEB25192) | human gut metagenome | reverse complement strand
CGTATGCAGTATACAGCGAATGGTCAGACTGCTCTCAATGAGAGAACATGCTGCGCAAAAGGAGGGAATTTTATCATGACAGAAGGCGGAAAAAGAAGAGATGGCATTCTTTCACTGTTAGAGGAGAGCGACACTCCATTATCTGGAACAGAACTGGCTCATCGTTTTAAGGTAAGCCGCCAGGTGATCGTTCAGGATATTGCTCTTTTGCGGGCAGAAGATAAGAAGATCCTTTCTACTTACAGGGGATATGTTCTTGACCGGGAAAGTGAAAAAAAGAGAAAATGTATCCGGGTGTTCTGCGTCTGCCATTCTACCAAAGATACCCAGGACGAACTTCAGACCATTGTAGATTATGGTGGCCATGTGCTGGATGTGGCAGTGGATCATCCGCTGTATGGGCAGATCCGTGCAGATCTGATCATCAACAACCGCCTGGATGTAGCAGAGTTTGTAGACCGCATGAACCGCTACAATGCACAGCCTTTAAAGGTTTTGACCGGGGATTACCATTATCATACAGTGACTGCGGAATCGGAGAAAAACCTGGATTTTATTGAGCAGGAACTGCGGAAAAAGGGATACTTAAAAGAAGAATAGAGATAAGAAAAGTAATTGCAGGCATTAAGAAAGCGCCCAACCTCACATTGTGAGGCGGGGCGCTTTTTGCATCTGGTGTAGACTCACGATTAGACTCACGAATTCCGTGCTGACGCACTCTACTGTCTGCTTGCGCAGACAATTCGTTCGTTGTCCCTATTTATTTCACAACATCCAGATCAAATCCGAAGTACTGAACAGCGTTGTTGTAGCTGATGCCCTTAACGATGGACTCTAAGGACTTCATATCTGCCGGATATTCGCCGTTTTCTACCCAGCCGCCAACCAGTGCGCAGAGAACGCGACGGAAGTACTCATGTCTGGTGTAGGATAAGAAGCTTCTGGAGTCGGTCAGCATACCGATGAAGTTGCCCAGGCAGCCTAAGTTAGCCAGGGATACCATCTGATCGGTCATACCTACCTTGTGATCATTGAACCACCAAGCGGAACCCTGCTGGATCTTTCCTGGGAATTTCTCCTGGAAGCAGCCGATGATGGTGCCGATGGAAGCGTTGTCGTTTGGATTTAAGGAGTAAATGATAGTCTTAGGAATATCATTGGTTGCGCTTAATGCATTTAAGAAATCTGCCATCTGTGCGCTTGGAGCGTAGTTGTTGATGCAGTCGTAACCGGTATCTGCGCCTAACTTGTCAAACATGTAAGCGTTGTTGTCACGCTTGCATCCGTAGTGAAGCTGCATAACCCAGTTTCTCTTGGTGTATTCTTTTGCAACGAAGAGCATGAACTCGGTCTTGTACTTTAATTCTTCTTCTCTGGAGATTGCTTCGCCCTTTAAGCCCTTAGCGATGATAGCGTTTACTTCATCCTCAGTAGCTGGAACGTACATAACATACTCTAATGCGTGGTCAGATACACAGCACTTCATGGAAGTAAAGAAATCCATACGGTTCTTTAAAGCTTCCTTTAAGGATGCGAAATCTTTTACTTCAACACCGCTGACCTTGGATAACTGATCCATGTAAGCAGCAAAAGTTGGCTTCTCTACGTTCATAGCCTTGTCTGGACGCCATGCTGGCAGAACCTGTACATCAAAAGTAGTATCTTCAGCCAGTTTCTTGTGCCATTCCAGAGAGTCAACAGGATCATCAGTGGTGCAGATCAGAGTAACGTTAGACTGCTTGATCAGGTTACGGACAGTCATGGAGTCTTCCTGTAACTTAGCGTTGCACAGGTTCCATACTTCCTCAGCAGTATCGCCGTTTAAGTAGCCTTCGTATCCAAAGTATCTTCTTAACTCTAAGTGGCTCCAGTGATACAGTGGGTTGCCGATCAGTTTAGGCATTGTCTCAGCCCATGCCTGGAATTTCTCTCTGTCTGTGCCGTCGCCGGTAATGTATTTCTCATCAACACCGTTAGAACGCATCTGACGCCATTTGTAATGGTCGCCGCCCAGCCATACCTGGGTAATGTTTTCAAACTTACGGTCTTCATAGATCTCCTGTGGGTTGATATGGCAGTGATAGTCTAAGATCGGCATATTTTCTGCGTAATCATGATAGATTGTTTTTGCCATGTCTGTGGATAATAAGAAGTCCTTGTCCAAAAACTGTTTCATAGTGGTAAATCCTCCTTTAAAATTGGAATTTAAAAGTTTGTGGTTTTTCTTTTTATTAAAGCAGAGGCGATGGTTGTCCGGTTTGGGACATTAGCGCCACTGAAAACCCCCATTAAAGTATTGACAGTAGTGGTGCAAAGTGCTTCTACCTTGCTGTCAATGGATGTGATCTCCGGATCTGTACAACGTGCCAGGAGAGAATTATTATACCCGATAATACTAAGCTCTTCCGGCATGGAAATACCGGCTGCCAGCATGGTTGATAAGTTACGCGCAAATTTTGCTGCGTTCTGCTTCACTGTCAGGTCTGCCAGCATCGGAATCTTAATCGCCGCTTAAAAGAAGATCCCTGGAATTTTCAAAACTCTTGGAACATTGATGAATCATGGAGTCCTCAACCGGGATACGATTTTCTTTCAATGCTGCTTTGTAGCCCTCCATCTTATTAACACCGCTGTAGGAAACGCTGGTGTAAAGATAAAGGATACGGCTGTGTCCTGAATGGATCAGCTGTAATGTGGCATCATACATAGAGGCATAATCATCACAGACAGTACTGTAGATATTCTTTCCTTCCAGATAACCGTTTACTAACATTACAGGAAGTCCGTCTGCGGCAGCTTCTATAATATAATTATTATCCCGGGAACGCATTTCCACAAATTTGGAACCTGCCAGGATAATAGCATCCACGCGCTTGGAGCGAAGCAGATTAAAATACTTCTGTTTTACATCCAGGTCGTAACCGGTACAGCAGAGGATAGAATCATAATTATGACTGCGCAGTTCCCGCTCCAGATAGTAGATCGCCTCAGCAAGATAAGGATCAGAAGAGTCAGAACACATGATACCGATGGTCTGCATGGTATCAAGTCCCAGTCCCCTGGCAAAAACATTGGGGGTATAACCCAACTCATCCATTACAGCCAGAACCTTCTTGCGAGTGCGTTCACTTACGTTGGGATTGCCGTTGAGTACACGGGAAACCGTAGCAATGGAAACGCCTGCGCGCTCAGAAACGTCATATATATTCATTCAGTAATCCACCTCACATTCTGTAAGCGCTTACACGCTAAGTCTATTATACATACTACTAATAAAGATTGCAACAGTTTTCTATTGACTTCTGTGTAGAAAATAGGTAGAATGATTGTAAGCACTTACAAAGTGATCTGTAGTTAAAATAAATCAAATGTATTCCGGAATCTTTTGCAACAGATTTTATTTTGGGAAGGTTTCCTGAGTACAAAAACAAAGATAGGAGATTAAAGACCATGCAGGACATTGTCAAGATCAATCAGAATGATAACGTTGCCGTTGCTCTTCGTCCTTTAAATGAAGGAGAGACCCTGGATGTAGCAGGAGAAAAGGTAACTCTGGTCCAGGATATCCCACAGGGACATAAATTTGCCCTTCGTGCCATTGCACAGGGTGAAGAGGTAGTTAAATACGGTTTCCGTATCGGCTACGCAAAAGAAGCTATTGAAAAAGGCGCATGGGTACATGTTCATAATGTAAAGACCGCTTTAGGCGATGTTCTTTCTTATGAGTATAAACCAGAAGGAAGCAAGGACGTAGAGCCATCTGGGCATGTATACTTTGACGGCTACCGCAGAGCAGACGGAAAAGTCGGTATCCGTAATGAGATCTGGATCGTTCCAACTGTTGGCTGTGTAAACTCTATTGCAAAGGCTCTTGAGACTGCTGCAAAGAAGTTTGTAGGCGGAAATGTAGAAGATATCATTGCATTCCAGCATCCATATGGATGTTCCCAGATGGGTGATGACCAGGAAAACACCAGAAAAGTTCTGGCAGACATGATCCATCATCCAAATGCAGCAGGTGTTCTGGTATTAGGACTTGGCTGCGAGAACAGCAATATTCCTGTATTAATGGATTATATTGGCGAGTATGATGAGCAGCGTGTTAAATTCTTACAGTGCCAGGATGTAGAAGATGAGATGGAGACCGCTATGGGTATCCTGGAAGAACTGGCAACCTATGCAAACGCATTCTCCAGAGAGAAGATCGACGCAAGCGAACTGATCATCGGTATGAAGTGCGGTGGTTCTGACGGACTTTCCGGTATCACTGCAAACCCTGTAGTTGGTGCTTTCTCTGATCTGTTAGTAAGCAAGGGCGGAACTACTATTTTAACAGAGGTTCCGGAAATGTTTGGTGCAGAGACTCTGTTAATGAACCGCTGCGCAACTCCGGAGCTTTTTGACAAGACCGTAGCTCTGATCAACAACTTCAAGAACTACTTTACCAGCCACAACCAGACTATTTATGAGAACCCATCCCCAGGTAACAAGAAGGGCGGTATCTCTACTCTGGAGGATAAATCTTTAGGATGCACCCAGAAGTCAGGAAGTTCTTTAGTAAAGGGTGTATTAGAGTATGCGGAGCCAGTTAAGGTTAAGGGATTAAACCTCTTAAGCGCACCTGGAAATGACCTGGTAGCAGCAACTGCGCTGGCAGTATCCGGCGCTCATATGGTATTGTTTACTACCGGCCGCGGCACTCCGTTTGCTTCCCCTGTTCCAACTGTAAAGATCTCCAGTAACTCCAAGCTTGCAGGACACAAGTCCAACTGGATCGATTTCAATGCGGGACAGATGGTAGAGGATAAGACCAAAGAAGAACTGGCACAGGATCTGTTAAACTATGTATTGGAAGTTGCTTCCGGACGCAAGGTTAAATCAGAAGCAGCCGGTTTTCATGATATGGCAATCTTCAAACAGGGTGTAACTCTGTAAGTATTAGTGAACAAAACAGTTACGGTTCATGCGTTGCATGACCGGCAACGGAATTTGATCTGACTGTGCCAGGAAAACAAAAGCGCATCTTGTAATCTGTTTCAGGATGCGCTATACTAAAAGAAGAAAATCGTATATGCGTATAAGAAACATATATACGACCAAATACAAAAGACATATATGATCGACAGAACCTGATGCAGGAGGAACATAAATGAAATTAAACCGGACAACGCTGCGCACAGTGGATATACTGAAAATGGTTTCCAAAAAGCCGGATGGTATTACACTGGATGAGATCTGTGAGAAGTTAGAACTTCCAAAGACCAGCGCCTATGACATTATCACAACACTGGCACATACAGGTATGGTCCATGTGGTAAAGGGGCAGAAGCAGCGTTATACCATCGGACTTACTGCTTATCGTGTAGGAATTAATTATACAAATAACCTGGATTTTATCGGTACCATTGATCCTGTATTAAAAGCTTTTGCGAAAGAAGTGGGAAAGACCGTATTCTTTGGAGTGCGTTCAGATGACTCTATTGTTTACATCTGTAAATTTGAGCCGGAAAATCCCATTATCACAACAGCGACTGTAGGAACCAAGAACCCATTGTACTGTACTTCCCTTGGAAAGGCCATTATGGCAAATATGGAGCAGGAAGAGCGGGATGCCTTAGCAGACCGGATCAATTTCCGTCCCCATACCCAGCGTACCATTCAGGACAAGACTCATTTCATAGAAGAACTGGATCGGGTCCGGGAAAATGGATACGCCTTTGACGCAAGGGAGTTGGAGGAACATATGGAATGTGTAGGTTCCCCTGTTTTCGGCCCGGATGGGAATGTGATCGGGGCCATCAGTGTGTCCAGTCTTTACAAGCCTACAGAGGATTATGACGCCTTAGGAAGGCTGGTTTGCGAGAAGGCAAAAGCGCTTTCAAGACTTTTGGGATTTTTGGGTAAATAAAACAGGATAAAAGATAATAATTTATCTGTTTTGCTGTTGACAAATCAGTTGGTAACTATTAAAATTTAAGTATAAATCGTAAATATGAAATTAATTCGTATTTACGAACCTCATCGAAAGAAGGAGAAGAAAAATGAAAAAAGAACATGTTTTAGCAAGACTGAAAGAAGACTGCCTGGTTGCTGTAGTACGTGCAAAGAATTATGAGCAGGGTGAGAAGGTAGTAGATGCTATTATTGAAGGTGGCATCAACTTTATCGAGCTGACCATGACTATGGATGACGGTGATCCAGTAGGCTTCATCAAGAAGATGGCTGACAAGTATAAAGACAATGACAAGATCGTGATCGGTGCTGGTACCGTTCTGGATCCAGAGACTGCAAGAGCTTGCATCTTAGCAGGTGCTAACTACATCGTAAGCCCAGGCTTAAATGTAGAGACCATCAAGCTTTGCAACCGTTACAGAGTACCAATGCTGCCAGGCGTTATGACTCCAAGCGAAGCTATTACCGCTATGGAAGCTGGATGCGATGTAATCAAGATCTTCCCAGGAAATATCGTAGGACCTGCAGCTATCAGCTCCTTCAAGGGACCTCTGCCACAGGGTGAGTTCATGCCATCCGGCGGTGTTGACGTAGACAACGTTGATAAGTGGATCCATGCTGGTGCATACGCAGTTGGTACCGGAAGCAGCCTTACAAAGGGCGCTAAGACTGGTGATTTCGCAGCTGTAACTGCAAAGGCTCAGGAATTCGTTAAGGCTGTAGCAGCAGCAAGAGCATAATTGTTAATAAATTTCTTACAGTTCAGCCATGCGCTGAACTGTAAGATCAATTTTCACATATCTTAAGGAGAATATTAAAATGGCAAAGATTGTTACCATGGGCGAGATCATGTTAAGATTATCTACCCCAAATAATGAAAAATTTATCCAGGCAGATGAGTTTGATGTAAACTACGGCGGCGGCGAGGCTAACGTAGCTGTATCTTTAGCTAACTATGGTCATGACGTACAGTTCGTTACTGCAGTACCAGCTAACCCAATCGGTGAGTGCGCAGTAGCAGCTTTAAGAAAATACAATGTAGGTACAAAGTACATCGCAAGAAGCGGTGAGAGACTGGGAATTTACTACTTAGAGACCGGTTCTGCAATGAGAGCTTCCAACGTAGTTTATGACCGTGCACACAGCTCTATCTCTACTGCAACTGCAGATGAGTTCAACTTCGATGAGATCTTTGCTGATGCTGACTGGTTCCACTTCACCGGTATTACTCCAGCTGTCAGCGATGCAGCAATCGAACTGACTGAGGCAGCTTTAAAGGCAGCTAAGGCTCACGGCGTAACTGTTTCCGTAGACTTAAACTTCCGTAAGAAACTGTGGTCTTCCGAGAAGGCTCAGAAGGTTATGACCAACCTGATGCAGTATGTTGATGTTTGCATCGGTAACGAAGAGGATGCAGAGAAGGTTCTTGGCTTCAAGCCAGGCAACACTGATGTTACTTCCGGAGAACTGGAATTAGCTGGATACGTTGACATCTTCAATCAGATGGCTGACAAGTTCGGATTTAAGTACATCATCAGCTCCTTACGTGAAAGCCACAGCGCTTCCAACAATGACTGGTCTGCTTGCATCATGGACGGACAGACTCGTGAATTCTACCACTCCAGAAAGTACCACATCGCTCCAATCGTTGACCGTGTAGGCGGCGGCGACTCTTTCGCAGGTGGTCTGATCTGCGGTCTGGCTGATGGCAAGGATATGAAGGCAGCTCTGGAATTCGCAGTAGCAGCTTCCGCATTAAAGCACACCATCCCTGGAGACTTCAACCTGGTAACCCGTGCAGAAGTTGAAACCTTAGCAGGCGGCGACGGTTCAGGTCGTGTACAGAGATAATTACTCTTCTTAAGAGTTAAAAATTAAGACCGAAAGGCCTGTTTGGAAATAGCGTTCCTGGAATGTATTTTCAGACAGGCCTTTTCTTTAGAAATTTTCTTTAATAATACGTTTATGAAAATTTTTTAAACTTCAGGAGGATATGAAAATGGGAGAGATAAAAGGAAGAACATTTGACCTGCTGACATTAGGTCAGCTTCTTTTAAGACTGTCACCACCAGACAATGACCGTCTTTCCAGAGGTGATACATTTGTAAAACAGGTAGGCGGTGCAGAATTAAACGTAGCAGTTGGTGCGTCTCTGTTAGGCCTTCATACCGGTGTTATCTCCAAACTTCCGTCACATGATATCGGCAGCTTTATGAAAGGTAAGATCCGTTCCTTTGGTGTCAGTGATGACTTTTTTATGTATGATCATTCTCCATCAGCCCGTGTAGGTATTTATTACTATGAAAACGGTGCATACCCAAGAAAACCAAAGGTTATTTATGACCGTATGAACAGTTCTTTCTTTACTCTGGATATTGATGAGATCCCGGAGGAAGTATACACAGCTTCCAAGTGTTTCCATACCACCGGTATTACTCTGGCTCTTAGTGAGAAGATCAGAGAGACTACCATTGAGATGATCAAACGTTTCAAAGAAGCAGGAACCCTGGTTTCTTTTGATGTAAACTTCCGTGGAAACCTGTGGACGGGTGATGAAGCAAGAGAATGCATTGAGCGTATCCTTCCTTATGTAGATATCTTCTTCTGCTCTGAAGATACTGCAAGACTGACCTTCTTAAAGACTGGTACAGCAAAAGAAATGATGAAGAGCTTTACAGAAGAATATCCGATCTCTATCGTAGCTTCCACCCAGCGTATCGTACACAGCCCGAAACGCCATACCTTTGGTTCTGTGATCTATGATGCAGCAAGAGATACTTTCTACGAAGAAGAGCCATATCGTGACATTGAAGTAGTAGACCGTATCGGTAGTGGTGATGCTTATATTTCCGGCGCTCTCTACGGCCTGTTAAGCAGCGGTGGTGACTGCCAGAAGGCAGTTGCTTTTGGAAACGCCACAGCAGCTGTAAAGAACACCATTCCTGGAGATCTTCCATCCTCTAACCTGGAAGAAATCGAGACCATTATCAAGGCCCATAATCAGACCGGACCACAGAGTGAGATGGCAAGATAATAAAAGCCTGTTAAAAGGTTTCAAAACTATATTGTATATAAAAAAAGGAGCTTTCCTGTAATTATATGGGAAGGCTCCTGTTTTGTTGTAGAGATTTAAAAAAGACTTAAGAAAAGCTTTATTGGATGTAAGGGGAATATAGTATATAATGAACGCAGAGAAAAACAAGCGGCTGCGTCAGCAGACATTTGTTTTTCTCAAGTCATTAACGAAGGTTCCGCCTGCGTCAGCAGGCAGTGGAGCGCGTCAGCACGGGAACCTGAGTATTAGAGCACAGTTAAAGAAATGATCTTTGTTATAGAAAAGGAGAAATCATATTGAGAAAATATCATTTATACGCAGCAGTATTATGCAGCGCAGCAGTTTTAGGCCTTGGCGGATGCTCCAATAAAGTGGATGCGGCAACCACATTGCCTCTTGTAAATGAGTCAAGACCAGTGGTGGTAGAGTCTGAAGAACCTACTTCTTCTGCAGAAGAGACTACCGTTGTAGAAACTGTAAGCGGCACGATCGAAAGTGCAGAAGAGCAGCCAGAGCAGGCAGAAGACTCTGTATGCCTGTTTGGACCGGCTACCCAGATGGAAGATGGCAGATTATCCATTGACAGTCAGGCAGATCAGGGATATCAGGGAGAAGTGATCTTAAATGTTTCCCAGGAGTCTACTTATGTATTAGACGCAGTTTCCGGTCTTCCAATAGAGCTTTCTGATATTAAAGACGGAGACACCATCTACGCTTACATCGGACCGGCAATGACCATGAGCCTTCCGCCAATGACCAATGCGACGATGATCTTTGCCAATGTTCCGGCAGATTTTAAGGTTCCGGACTATGTAACAGTTAAATCAGTAGTGACAGATGCAGCTTCTTCCCAGTCTGTACTGACTGCTATGGACGGCACAGAATATACATTGGCAGATGACTGTGGGATCGTACCGTATCTTACCAGAAATATTGTTACGTTAGATGACCTGACTCAGGGCAGAAAAGCAGTGGTATGGTCTGATGGAGAGAATACAGCAACACGGATCATGGTATTTGCAGAATAAAAATTGAATGAAAGAATTAAGGGACGCACCGGTTGGCGCGTCCCTTTGCTATCTAGTTTCCACACTCAATACTGATCTCATTAAATTTCTTAAGGATATGATCAATGGTAGTAGCGTCTTTTTCTGCGCCTGCTTTATCGATCACTGCATGTCCCTGGTGCATCATTAACAGTCTGTCACCATATTCCACAGCAAAGCGGAGATTGTGGGTGACCATAATGGTAGTCAGGTTCTTTTCACGGACTACTTTGTTGGTCAGTTCCATGATCGTTTCCGCAGTTTTTGGATCCAGAGCAGCAGTGTGTTCATCCAGGATCAGGAATTCAATAGGAGTCATAGTGGACATTAAAAGTGCCATTGCCTGGCGCTGTCCGCCGGAGAGAACGCCTACTTTTACGTCCATTTTATCTTCCAGTCCAAGGCCAAGGGAGCGGAGAGATTCGCGGTAGAATTCCAGGCGCTGTTTGTTGGTTCCAGGACGGAGATTGAAGGCTTTGCCCTTATTATCTGCTAAAGCCATGTTCTCTGCAATGGTCATAGAAGGGCAGGTTCCCATAGACGGGTTCTGGTAAACGCGTCCAATGCGGCGCTGACGCTTGTATTCCGGCATTTTGGTAATGTCTTCGCCACCGATGATAATACGGCCGTCATCTAAGG
>OMGL01002123.1_pt1 | contig 10695 bp, 6 predicted proteins | sample 1645831 | NCBI WGS metagenome assembly OMGL01 (sample SAMN00849301, study PRJEB25192) | human gut metagenome | reverse complement strand
TGAATGGTCTTCCGGGCGGAGCTGGTTGTAGTCATGTGTCTGTATCCACCCCGGTGCAATAGAGTTTACCGTAATGTGCCATTCGGATAATGATGAGGCTAATGCATGGGTTAAAGAATAGATACCACCTTTTGAGGCGGCATAACCTTCACTTCCGGGCTCGCTCATCAGATAACGGGTGGAACAGATATTGATAATTCTTCCGTAAGGATTGGGAAAGGAAAGGGCTTTACGATGAATGGCAAGTAATCGTGAAGTGATAAATACAGGACGCAGGTTGACAGAGAGAATCTTGTCGAAATCCTCTATACTTGTTTCCGTGATAGGAGAAAAGTTGCTAATGCCTACATTATTAATAATGATATCAAGATCGCCCCATTCCTTCAGAATTTGCAGGACACAATTCTCCAACGACTCTTTATTGCTTACATCAACCTTGTGGAATATGCTTCCTGTTTCTTTTGCAGTTTGTTGACCGGATGCATCATTCGTATCACAGAAAGCGACCAGGCAATCCGCTTGAGAAAATGCTTCTACGATTGCTTTGCCTATTCCTTCCGCTCCGCCTGTTACGAAAACTCTTCTTTTCCGTCTGTTTGCATCGGAAGGTATCTTGTCAGCTTGTCCCGTTCTCACCTGATGCGTTGTTCCGGTTTTCTTTTTACCATACTTCTGTGCTTGTTTCCAAGCTGCTTTTCTATCTCATACCTGGCATTAGTTCCTATCTTTTTAAGCATTTCACCACCCTTACCGATGATAATACCCTTATGTGAATCTCTTTCACATATTATTGTTGCATCTATATCTGTAATCTTGCCTTTAGGTGACTTTCTATCTTTAAATGTATCTATAACAACAGCTATTCCGTGTGGAATTTCTTCATTGAGGGCGTGAAGTGCCTTCTCTCTTATAAGTTCTGCAACAATCTGTCTTAATGGCTGGTCTGTAACAGTATCTTCATCATAGAACATAGGTCCATAAGTAAGATACTTGAATATTGTTGTTACAAGGTCATCAACATTACTGCCATTTCTTGCTGATACTGGAATTATCTCATCAAATTCAAGCTCTTTATTATAGCAGTCGATTACAGGAAGTATCTCCTCTTTCTTTACAGTATCAACCTTGTTGATTACTAATATCTTAGGTGCATTTACCTTTTTTAACTTCTCTATAATATGCTGCTCACCTGCTCCGATATATGTTGTTGGTTCTACTATAAAGCACACAACATCAACTTCATTAATAGTCTTCTCAGCAGCTCCTACCATATATTCACCAAGCTTATTCTTAGCCTTATGGATACCCGGCGTATCAACAAATACAATCTGTCCTCTCTCATCTGTATACACTGTCTGTATCCTGTTTCTTGTTGTCTGTGGCTTATTAGATGTTATCGCAATCTTCTGCCCTATAATATTATTCATAAGTGTAGACTTGCCAACATTAGGTCTTCCAATAAATGTTACAAATCCCGATTTCATATTGTCGTTGCCAGAAGCAGCACCGCCGCTTATTCCACTGGCTTTAAGCATTTCATCTAAATTCATCGTATTCTCCTTATATATCCAATATCATTTATCCGATAAGAGGCTTTATTTCATCAAATAAATCTGCTGCCTCATTAATCTGCTTCTGGTTACCTACTACGCATAAATAATTCTGCCCAACTGCTGATTCTATAAGTGGAGCAAGTTCTCTTATACTCTCAACTGTCGCATCAAGAACTTCTTCCCTGTCTTTTCTTAACATATCTTCTGTGCAATTGCACATATAATGTGTAAATGACCTGCTGCCAATAGCTGATGGTGTAAGAGGTGCATCTATCTCTCCAATGGTTCCTATTATGAACTTAACCATATCTCTTCTGCTGACATTAAAATTCCTTATATAATCAGCCGCACCCTCGTATATATCGTTAGTCTTTTCAAGATTAGGATCCCTGTAAGATACCATATAGAAATCACCATTTCTTGATGAACCACTCATGCAGCCGTAAGCTCCACCTTTAACCCTTACATTAATCCAGAGATAATCATAAGAGAATATAACCTTTAACACTTTAAGTGCTCCTGTATACTTATATCCGTCTTTTACGAAATTACCACATCTTGCAACATACTGTACCTGTGATGCTGATGTGTATCCAGTCTTTACATTAACCGGTATAAAGCTTCTTACTGCTGTATTATAATGTTCATCTTTGATATTACAGCTCTTGGCTGACAATGCCTTGACAAAGCAGTCATAACCCTCATCGTCTGCTGTAAGGCTTACTATAACATTATCCTTATTGAATATATATCCAACAAGCTTATTAAGCTTATCCACTATCTGTGTCTTATTCTGCTCAAATTCTTCATCAAGCTTCTTAATGAACTCATAATATTTGTAACCCCTTAATATATCTGAGTAATAAGCCGACTCTGAGAACTGTGCACAGCACTCTAACATAGCAATTGAATGACCCTGCCCCATAAGAGAAGCTTCTAGTCTTGATTTAATTCTTGCAATTATCTCCTTTAATCTCTTATAGTCATCAAATCTGGTATTATACATAATCTCTTCCATCATACCAAGAACAAATGGAACTTTCTCATATAATGCCTTACTCTTAACCTCATATACAATTGTATTCTTACTAAAATCAACCTTATCGCTATATAGAGCTGTTCCTGTTGCAAGACCACCGCAGTTAATATTAATCTCGTTAGTAAGCTCTGGATAAGTATAATTCTTAGTATCCATAAGACTTAATGTTGAGCCTAACAAGCCCATATATGGTATAAGTTCATCTGGAACACACTTAGTGTCAAATGACATATTAATATATGCAATCTTATTAGTAAATATATTATGGTGTACTATCTTAATTCCATCAACACTCTTAACATCATTATAATCCTTAGCAGGCTCTCTTTTAATGTCTGACAGCTCAAGCATTGGTATCTTTTCAAGATCTTCCTGACTTGATGGAGTATCCTGATATTCCTTTAACTCCTTTGTCTTTTTAACAAGTTCTTCTAATTCGTCATTAGTCAATGTGCTCTTATACTCTGCAAGCTTGTCCGCTTCCTTCTGTTCCTTTTCCTTCTCAAGTCCATATTCAGGCACAAGGCTTATAATTGATTTGTGGTTATTATCAAGAAGATATTCTTTTATAAGCTTCTCAAAATATCCATTTCTGGCATTCTTCTTTAACTCATCAAATGTATCTCCCGCCTCTATATGGATAAATGGCTTTGTTTCATCATATAACCAGCTATCCATCATAGTAAGATAATACATAAGTCCCTTTGGATATGGACCATAATCTGCTTCTCTGTATTTGAATTCGTAATAATTAATTCCAGCTTCTATTGTTCTTTCATTAATTCCGTCCTTAACAAGCTTTTCTAATGTGTCATTGATAACTGATACAAATCTGTCCTGCTCCTTAGAATTAGAATTCTTGGCAACTATTGAATATACAGGCTGGTAAAGTGATGTCTCATAACTTGAATATACATCAGTGCTTATACCTGCATCTAAAAGTGCCTGCTTAACAGGTGCTCCCGGTGTCATAACAAGTGCATAATCAAGTATCTGGAATGCAAGATAAAGCTTGGCATCAACAGAAGTTCCAATAACTGCATTATATGAAAGATAAGTATTATCCTCTAATGACTCATCTTCTGTTATGGCATAAGGCTTTGTTTCATATACAGGCTTGTCAAATGCTGCCTGTCTTTCTATATTGGCATGAATATCAACATCTGATACATCAAAGTCTGATAGATATTCCCTGTCAAGATATTCAAGTCTTTCATTAACGTCCATATCGCCATAGATATATATATAGCTGTTAGATGGGTGATAATATTCCTCGTGGTACTTAAGGAAATCTTCATACTTAAGTGTAGGTATAACCTCAGGGTCACCGCCCGATTCATTCTTGTATACAGTATCTGGGAATAATGATACAAATGTATATCTTGAAAGCACGTCATCTGGTGATGAAAATGCCCCCTTCATCTCATTAAATACAACGCCATTATACTTGATATCATCATCTGCATTATCAAGTTCATAATGCCAGCCTTCCTGCATAAATATCTCTGGCTTTTCATACATTGCAGGATAGAACACTGCATCCATATATACATCCATAATATTCTTAAAGTCAGTATCATTACAGCTTGCCACTGGATATACTGTCTTGTCTGGATAAGTCATAGCATTAAGAAATGTATTAAGTGAACCCTTGCACAATTCAACAAATGGATCTTTAACAGGATATTTTCTTGAACCACACAATGTTGAATGTTCAATTATATGCTGCATTCCTGTATCGTTAAAAGGTGGTGTCTTAAAACCTATTGAAAATACCTTATTATTATCATCATTAGATATAACGACAACCCTCGCTCCTGATTTCTTATGTCTTAATATAATACCTGCTGAATTAAGATCTTTTAATTCTTCTTCAAGGACAATATCATATCTTGCATTACTGCCACTTATTATGTCTGATTTATTCAATTCTTCTATCTTCTTTTTAACGTCAAAACTCATCTGATAACCTCATCTAATCAATAAAATCAATATTCTTATATATTGTACCATACCTTGCCAATATTGTAATCTATTTATATAATTTTTATAACCAGCAATTATTTATAACTTGATAAAATCTTATGGCATAATTTTCATTTTTAAAATACTTGCCAAATACCAAGTTTATTGTATAATTAATTGTTTGCATATAAACATATTATAATATAAGCTGTCCCACTTATTCTTTAACATATATTATATGCAGCTAAATTACAAATTATATTTAATGCACTATGCGAAAGCATTAGTGCTGGAATGGAGGTTATATGGAAAAAATATGGATTACCGGTGCCAAAGGCCACGTTGGTACTGCACTTTCTGCTCTCTTAGACTGCCGTGAGTATGAAATATTCCCTACTGATGTTGACGAAGTCGATGTTACAGACCTTGAAGCTGTCAACAATTATGCAAGAGTTAATCGTCCTGATATCATTATCAACTGCGTTGGTTACAGTGATGTTGCAGGCTGCGAAACTAATCCTGACAAAGCATTTGCAGTAAATGCTGTAGGAACACGAAACCTTGCTGTTATGGCACAGTCTATCGGTGCAAAGCTAATTCACATATCTACAGATGATATATTCTCTGGTACAGAGGATCATTCTTATAATGAATTTGATACACCTAATCCTAGAAATATATATGGTAAAAGTAAGCTTGCCGGCGAAGCTTATATACAGTCTTTCTGTTCGCGTTATGTGATACTAAGAAGCAGCTGGGTATATGGAATAGGACAGGATTTCCTTAACACTGTACTTTCAGCAGTTAAAGATCCTTCTGTAAATGAACTCACTGTATCTGAATATGAATATGCGTGTCCTACAAGCGCTTCTGAGCTAGCCAGAATTATTGAATATTTCATTAAAAATGAGTGTCTTGGAATATACCATGCTGTATGTCAGGGCTCTTGCAGCCGTCTTGAATATGCCAGGACTATTCTTGAATATGCCAATGCAACAGACAAGTTAAAACTTGTTCCTGCCAACAATAATAAACCAGTATATTCAGTTCTTGATAATATGATGTTAAGACTTGAACACATTGAACAGCCTAAGAACTGGAAAGATGCGCTTAAAGAATATATTAATTTATCAGGAGGCTGCTAAAGAATGGAAAAATCTTTAAAAAACACAAAAAAGCCTATGGGGCTTTCTACTAAGATATTCATAGCACTTATAGCCGGTGCAATAAGTGGTGTTTTAATCCACTATTTTATGCCAGCAGGCTATATCCGTGATTCAGTTATCGTTGAGGGTGTCCTCTATGTAATTGGACAAGGTTTTATCCGCCTTATGCAGATGCTTGTAGTTCCACTTGTATTCTGCTCACTTATATGCGGAAGTATGGCTATCGGTGATACTAAGACACTTGGTAAAGTAGGTATTAAAACTATTCTTTTCTATCTTCTTACTACTGCTGTTGCTGTATCAGTTGCATTATCAGTTGCTATGCTCATCAATCCTGGTATTGGCGTTACAATTGAAAATGTCTCTACAAGCAGTGTAACTATCACTGAGAAACAACCACTTACACAAACACTTCTTAACATAATACCTAAGAATCCTGTTGAATCACTTGCAACTGCTGATATGCTTCCAATTATCGTATTTGCATTATTCGTAGGTATTCTTTTAGCGAAAATGGGTAATAAGGCATCAACTGTAGCTAACTTTTTCAGTCAGTTCAATGACCTTATGATGGAAATGACTATGGCAGTTATGAAGGCAGCTCCTATCGGTGTATTCTGCCTTATCGCAAGAACATTTGCTAATATTGGTTTTGACGCATTTGTTCCAATGCTTAAATATATGGGCTGCGTAATACTCGCACTTGCTATCCAGTGCTTCGTAGTATACCAGTTACTTTTATTTCTCTTTACAAGACTTAATCCATTTAAGTTCCTAAAGAAGTTCTTCCCAGTTATGAACTTCGCATTTACAACAGCTACATCAAATGCAACAATTCCGCTTTCAATCAACACACTTGATAAAAAGCTTGGTGTAAGCAAGAAAATATCATCTTTCACAATACCACTTGGTGCTACCGTTAATATGGATGGTACATCAATTATGCAGGGTGTTGCTGTAATATTCGTAGCACAGATATTTGGAATTACACTTTCTCCATCTGACCTTGTTACAGTAATTATAACAGCTACACTTGCTTCAATCGGAACAAGTGGTGTGCCATCTGTAGGTCTTATAACACTTGCAATGGTATTCCAGAGCGTAGGTGTTCCAACAGAAGGTATCGCACTTATTATGGGTATTGACCGAATTCTTGATATGTTAAGAACAGCCGTTAATATCACTGGTGATGCTGTATGTACAACTATCGTTGCTAATCAGGAAGGCCTTGTCAATAAAGAAACCTTTAATTCTGATGTTACTGTAGATAACTAATTATCAATAAATATTTATTAATATTATGAGCAAAAGGGCTTCATATACCTGTCACACAGATATATGAAGCCCTTTTAAATAATATTATTCAATTGTCATCTTAGCGATAATCTGAATTATGTAGCCTGAACTAATTACTTAGAACGGATTTCCTTAACTAAAGCAACTGCCTCAGCTGTCATATCCTTAATCTTATCGAATTCTCCAGCCTTGATTAAGTCACCCTTAACCATCCAAGAACCACCACAGCAGAAGATCTTATCGCAAGATAAGAATTCTTCAAGGTTACCTGTGTTGATACCACCTGTAGGCATAATTCTTACTGTTGTGTAAGCTGCACACATAGCCTTAATCATCTTAATTCCGCCTGCTGCTGTAGCTGGGAAGAATTTAACTCTTGTAAGACCTCTCTTAACTGCCTGAGCAAGTTCAGATGGTGTTACGATACCTGGCATTACAGGAATATTCTTAGAGATACAGTAATCAACGATTTCTGGATCAAAACCTGGGCTTACGATAACTGAAGCACCAGCTGCTACAGCTCTGTCAACCTGCTCTGTTGTAAGTACTGTACCTGCTGCAAGTACCATATCTGGATATGCTTCGTGCATAAGACGGATAGATTCCTCTGCTGCTTCTGTACGGAATGTAACTTCTGCACATGGAAGACCACCTTCTACTAATGCCTTAGCTAATGGAAGTGCGTCCTTTGTATCATTCAATACTACTACTGGAATTACTCCAAGTTCTTCAAACTTATCTGCTATATTACTCATTATAATAATAGCCCCTTTCTTTTAATTATTCGACTGATACTTCTCAGTGTCTTTGATTATATCATAATTCTTTAAAAACAACAATGAAATGATATATTTCGTTTGTATTTTTATAAGAACTTTATGCATTTATTTAAAGAAGCCCTTCTTCTTTGGATGTTTGTGTTCCTCTCCTGTAAGTGTCTTATCATATTCCATAAGTGCTTCTTTCTGTTCATTATTAAGCTTTGTAGGAATATCAACAATAAGTGTAATATAATGATCTCCTCTTGTCTGAGGATTTCTTAATGTTGGCATACCTTTGCCTCTGAGCCTTACTCTTGTGCCAGAAGCTGTTCCCGGCTTAACTTCATATATAACTTCACCATCAACAGTCTTTACCTTGACTTCTCCGCCAAGAACTGCTGTAGGATAGCTTATTACAACATCTGAGAAAATGTTATATCCATCTCTCTCAAATGCTGGATCTGCTGATATCATTACAGCTACTAATAAATCTCCTCTTGGACCGCCATTAGTACCTGGCTCGCCCTTGCCCTGAATACGGACACACTGTCCATTATCAATACCAGCAGGTATATTAACTTCAATTGTCTTCTTGCTGCTTATATAACCTGTTCCATAGCAGTCTGGACACTTTTCTTTAACAATCTTACCTGTTCCGTGACAATCTGGGCAAGGCTGTACGCTTCTCATCATTCCAAGGAATGACTGCTGTGTTACTGTTACCTGTCCACGTCCGCCACATTTCTTACAAGTTTCAGGACTTGTTCCCGGCTTTGCACCTGTTCCGTGACACTTAGAACATTCATCCTTAAGTGTTACATCTATCTTCTTCTTAGTTCCTGTAACTGACTCAGCAAATGTAATTCTTACATTAACTCTTATATCTGCACCACGTCTTGGTCCGTTGCTGTTACGTCTGCTGCTTGAACCGCCTCCGAACATACCACCGAATATATCACCAAATATATCGCCCATATCACCGAAGTCAAAATCAAAGCCGCCACCGCCAGCTCCACCTGCACCGCCTTCAAATGCTGCGTGTCCGAACTGGTCATACTGTCTTCTCTTATCTGCATCACTAAGAACTGCATATGCTTCTGATGCTTCCTTAAACTTAGCCTCAGCCTCTTTATCTCCCGGATTCATATCAGGGTGATACTTCTTAGCTAACTGTCTATATGCTCTTTTAATTGCTGCATCATCTGCGTCCTTAGGCACACCAAGGACCTCGTAATAATCTCTCTTTTCTGCCATATAGGTTCCGCCTTTCTATACCCGAAAGGAGTCAGGTACCCTGATATGAGTCCTGACTTCCTTTCTGATTTCATCTATAATTGTCAAGTCTTAAGAAGTCTTTATATAACTCCATAATTAATCATTGTTAATTGCATTAACTCTGATATTATAACCTTCAATAATCATAGACCACATCATATATATTACTTAATTATACTTCCTTGTAGTCACCATCTACAACATCATCACCATAAGGTGCGCTTCCCTGTGCATTATCAGCACCTGCGCCAGCTCCCATATCAGGACCAGCACCGGCTGTGCCTGCACCCTGAGTTGCTTCATACATCTTAGCAAAGAGGTTCTGTGCTGATGTCATAAGCTTTTCTTTAGCTGCCTTAATCTCATCAACCTGAGCATCTGTCATATTCTCAGCATCTGTTGATTCAACAAGTGACTTAAGTGCGTTAAGATCTGCCTCAACATTTGCCTTATCGTTAGCATCAAGCTTATCACCTGCTTCATCAAGAGCCTTCTGTGTCTGGAATACCATAGAGTCAGCTTCGTTACGAACTTCGATAGCTTCCTTACGCTTCTTATCCTGAGCTTCGAACTCAGCAGCTTCCTTAACAGCCTTATCGATATCTTCATCAGACATATTAGAACCAGCTGTTATTGTGATATGCTGTTCCTTACCTGTACCAAGATCCTTAGCTGATACATTTACGATACCATTAGCATCGATATCGAATGTAACTTCAATCTGAGGAACACCTCTTCTTGCTGGAGGTATACCATCAAGTCTGAACTGTCCAAGTGACTTGTTATCCTTGGCAAACTGTCTTTCACCCTGTACTACGTTGATATCAACGGCTGTCTGGTTATCAGCAGCTGTGGAGAATATCTGGCTCTTCTTTGTAGGAATAGTTGTATTTCTCTCGATAAGTCTTGTAGCAATACCACCCATTGTCTCAATTGAAAGTGAAAGTGGTGTTACATCAAGAAGAAGGATATCACCAGCACCGGCATCACCAGCAAGCTTACCACCCTGAATAGAAGCACCGATAGCAACACATTCATCTGGGTTAAGTGACTTGTTAGGTTCGTGACCTGTTAACTGCTTTACTTTATCCTGTACAGCTGGGATTCTTGTAGAACCACCAACTAATAATACCTTTGAAAGTTCTGAAGCTGTAAGACCTGCATCTGAAAGTGCGTTCTTAACTGGCTCAGCTGTCTTTTCTACTAAGTCGTGTGTAAGTTCATCGAACTTAGCTCTTGTAAGTGTCATATCAAAATGCTTTGGACCTTCTGCTGTTGCTGTGATGTATGGAAGGTTGATGTTAGTCTGCATAGCACTTGATAATTCCTTCTTAGCCTGCTCAGCAGCAACCTTTAATCTCTGAAGTGCCATTGTATCTGTAGAAAGATCTACGCCTTCCTTAGCCTTGAAGTCATCTAACATATACTGTGTAATAGCATTATCAAAATCATCACCACCAAGTCTGTTGTTACCAGCAGTAGCAAGAACTTCGATTACACCATCACCGATTTCAATGATAGATACATCGAATGTACCACCACCAAGGTCATATACCATAATCTTCTGCTCCTGCTCATTGTCAAGACCATAAGCAAGTGCTGCTGCTGTAGGCTCGTTGATAATTCTCTTTACATCAAGA
>OMGL01002121.1_pt1 | contig 10704 bp, 10 predicted proteins | sample 1645831 | NCBI WGS metagenome assembly OMGL01 (sample SAMN00849301, study PRJEB25192) | human gut metagenome | reverse complement strand
CGAGCGAACCCGCCGCCAGCGCATCCTGCGAATACTTGGCCACGAAGATACTGTCCACGATATTGTACAGAGAATTTACGAGCATCGAAATGACCATTGGCAGGGCCATGGACATGATCAGCGGAAAGACCGGCTTTTCTTTCATAAATGTGTCGTTCATAGAAACTCCTTTCAAATAAAAACATCTGCAAGTGCCGGTATTTCTGAAAAATCTGTATCGGCGGAGCAGACATAAAAAAACGCCGCACAACTACCGCAATGGGTAATTGTGTGGCGAAAAATGGTCGGACCAGAAAAATCCACACTATGTTTTGGAAATTAAAATTGTTGTAAACATGAAAGAACAGAATCGTTGTTTACAGACACAGATTGTAGCATATAAATAAGAAGAACGTCAATAAGAAGATTGTACAAAAAGGAGATATCCGACCTCATTTGGATGGTCAGGTATCTCCTTCCGTCAAATCTCCAGATCATCGGATCTTCTGATTCGTCCATGGATTTCGCTGCTGGAGGGTGATCTCTTTTAAAACGTATGGGTGGAGTAATGTATTAAATATAAACGGAATCGTTCGCAGATTATTGTATACAACTCTGTACAACTGGCCTTCTTGCGGGGATTTCAACAATGTGCTACACTAAAGTATGATTTGAGATGATGAGGATGAAAATGAATTAAGAAGAAAGGAAACAGGTGTTTCAAAGGAAGGAAACACGCGGAAAGTAGAATATTATGAAAACACTTCTTACATTACAGCTCACGATCTTTCTCCTTGTAGCTGTAGGATTTTTGATGAAAAAAATACATATCATCGGACCACAGGGGCAAAAAAACATCAATGACTTTGTTATTTATCTGATCCTGCCGTGCAACATTCTTCATGCGTTTACGCAGAGTGCAGCAGATGGAAATTTTATAAAATATCTGGAAATCCTTCTTATATCTATAGGTATTCAGGTATTCTGTGTGATTTATGGAAAAGTGATGTTCCGAAAAGAACCGGAAGGACGATATAAATGTCTTCAGTATGGAACCATCTGCTCGAATGCGGGATTTCTTGGAAATCCGATCGCAGAGGGAATTTATGGCGCAGAAGGTCTGGTGCTTGCCAGTGTTTATCTGATTCCACAGAGAATCATGATGTGGTCCTCCGGGTTGGCTGTTTTTTCCGGAAGCAGTGATAAGATGAAAACACTGAAAAAAGTCGTAACCCATCCGTGTATTCTGGCATGCGTTCTCGGAATTATTCTGATGGTTACAGGACTTCCACTGCCACTTGGACTTGACGGTGCAGTAACGGCAGTTGGAAACTGCAACACTGCTATGTCCATGATGGTCATTGGCATGATCCTTGCGGACATTGATCTCAAAGATTTCTGGGACTGGACAGTTGTAAAATATACCGTACACAGACTGGTCGTTATTCCGGCGGTCGTTTATATTGCATGCAGTTTCCTGCCATTGAATAAAACAGTTCTTGGTCTTTGTGTGCTTCTGGCAGCGATGCCGGCGGGTGCGACAACCAGTATCCTCGCAGAGAAATATCAGGTCGATTCTCCGTTTGCAACGAAGATGGTTATCTTTTCCACGCTGCTGTCATTGCCAACGATCTGTCTGTGGAGTATCTTCCTGCAGTAGGAGAAGTAGAAGAGAATTTGTAATAATGCATAGAGTTCTATATATGGATATGCTAAAATAGAACAAAAGGGAGAGGTAGGTGGAAACCTTAAGCCTGAAAAATATGCTGGATGAAATATTTGCAGGGTTACTTTCATCTACAGAAGATGCCGGAGCTGATTGTGCCAGTGCTCAATGAGATATTTGGAACAAATTATCCACTTGATGTTCCGTTGGAACAGCTACGAAATGAACACCAGACGCTGAATGGTGAAAAAATTACTGATTCATACTTCAGAATTGGAAAAAAAGGTTATCATTTCGAATGCCAGAGTACAGGTGACTCGAAAATGGTGATCCGAATGGTGGAGTATGATTTTGCAATCAGCATTGAAAACGTGAAAAAAGAAAATTAATAAAAGTGAAACAGCGATAATCATATTTGGAATATCCCAGTTCTTCATCCAGTTCCTGATCAAGGGCGCCTTCCAAAACGATAGACATCATATCCCGCATAATGGAATTAACATCTGTTCCATCTTTTACTTTTACTGTTACTGCTGAATATGCTTGTGATGACATTAATGGTTCTGATACAACTAGTGTTTCAACACAGTCTGTCGATTGTATTCCTGTATATGATGTTATTTGTGTAGCATCATTTGTTGAAATCTTTTGAGTATTTAGACTTGGTAACTCATCTTTTAATTTGCTATAAACTGAATCAAACATTGATTTCATTTGTGAAGCTGTCTCAAGCTGTCCATTTTGAGTTCCTTTTGATTTTTTTAGATTTAGCATTACTGCTATAGTAGCTATTATCACAATTATTATTGCTACTGTAATAATAATATTTTTCTTTTTCATATTTTCTCCTTTTTTTCTTCATTTTATCATACTTAATATTATATTGTAAATAGTTTATTCTATACTTTTTAATGATGAAATCATGTCTACTTTTTTTAATGTTTTATGTACCATTAAATTTACTATCATGCTGAAAATTGCTGTGATTGCTCCTGAATATATGTAACTTTGTATATGTATATGTCTTATAAATCTTACCATATCTGGTTCACAAGTTTTTACTAAGAAATTGCATAGTGCATATCCACCTATGAATCCTAGTATAATTCCAACTAGTGTTAAAATTATGCTTTCTTTGTTTATATAATCATCTACTTCTTTATCGTAAAATCCTAATACTTTAAGTGTTGCGATTTCTCTTATTCTTTCTCCTATGTTTATATTAGCTAAATTATATAAAACTACAAATGCAAGAATTGCAGCTGATACAATTAGTATGATTATTATATAGTCTAATGATTTTAACATATCATTTACACTTTTAGTTAGTGTTCCAACGTCCATCATTGATAGTACATTGTCGTTTTCTAATAATTGTTTCTTTGTTTCATCTGTAAGTTCTGATGTTGTTAATAATGCATTGGTTTTATATTCTCCCATTTGTTGTTCATAAGTTTCTTTTGTCATGAATATGTAGTTTGTAACATAGTTCTTTATTATTTTTGATACTTTGTATTCATATTTATTTCCATTGCTGTCTTCTAATTTTGCTGTGTCTCCAACTTTTATATTTAGTATATCTGCTAATTTGTCTGAAATTGCTATTGTTCCTGTCTCTGGCATTTCAGCTTTTTCACCAGTTTTGCCATCGTATAAATGTATTACGCTATCTAAATTATCAGCTGGTATTATCAAATTTACATCTCTTTGTTCTATTGTTGCTGTTTTCATTTGTGCTTGTTTTAATTCTATTGCACCGTCTTGTGTATTTTTTATTATATTTTCTATTTCTTCTATACTATTTTCTTTTTGTGCTATTATTATTTGTTCTTTATATGAAAATACATCTTCATATTGTGCTGATACGATTCCGGTTATTGAATCTTTTAATCCGAAGCCTGCTGTTATCAATGCTGTACAACCAGTTATTCCTACTATTGTCATTATTCCTCTTTTTTTGTATCTAAATAAATTTCTGGCTGTTATTTTTTGAGAGAATTTTAGTCGTTTCCATATAAATGTTATTTTTTCTAATAGAATCTTTTTCCCTGCTCGAGGTGTCTTTGGTCTCATTAATACTGCTGGTGTATGTCTTAGCTCTTGCATACATACAATTATTGTTGCTCCAACTATACATATTATTGCTATTCCTAGTCCTAATATTCCTATTAATCCTATAAATGGTGTTTTGAAATATGTTATATCAAATAGCATTTTGTATAGATACCATACTATGCTTGGCAAAAATTTAAATCCTATTGCCATTCCTATTAGTCCACCTATCAAACATGCAGATAATGCATATAAGCAGTATTTTGCGAGTATTTGTGCATTGTTATATCCTAGTGCTTTTAATGTTCCGATCTCTGTTCTTTCTTCTTCTACCATTCTTGTCATTGATGTTAAACTTATTAGAATTGCTACTATATAAAATACTAGAGGAAATACTTTTGAAATGTTTTCCATACTTTTTACTGAACTTACAAATGTGTTATATCCAGTATTGTCATCTCTTACGTGTATATACCATGTTGGCTTTTCTATGTTTTGTATGTTTTGTTCTGATTCTTTTATTTTTTCTTCTGCTTTATTAAATTCCTGCTCTGCTTCTTTTTCTTTATCTTCTAGTTCTTTTTTGCTATTTGCTAATTTTCCTGCATTATTTTTTATCTCTTGTTCTGCTTGACTGATTTGACTTTCTGCTTTTGCAAAATTTCTATTAGCAGTTTCTTTATTTTTCTCTAATTCTTGTTTACCTGATTGTATCTTTTCTTCGCCTGATTGTATTTGTGTTTTTATTACACTTATTTGATTTTCTAGGTTTGACTTTTCCACATTTAATGAACTAATTGTGGATTGTAGTTGTTCTATTTGCGCATCTATCTGAGTTGTATCTTTTCCTTGTGATTGTAATAATTGTTTTGTTTGTTGTAATTGGGTTAGATTATTATTACATGATTCTATATTTGTTTTTATTGTTTCTAAACCTTGGTTTGCCTGCTTTAGTCCCTGTTTTGCTTGATTTAATTGTTGTTCACTTTCTGATATTTTATTTTCTGCACTCTCAAATTGCTTTTCTACTGATTGTTTTTGCTCTGTTAGTTTTTGTTTGTTATTTGCTATTTCTTTTTTGGCTTTAGATATTTGAAGTTCTGCATTTTTTATTTCTTCTTTTCCTTCATTTATCTGACTATAAGCGTCATCTTTCTTACTCTGTAATTCTTTTCTTGCATCTTCTATCTTACTATTTGCACGTTCTTTTATTTCATTATATCGTGCGTTTTCTCTTTCTTCTGCTACCGAGTTAATCTTGTTTTTTATCTCTGTTATTATCTTATTATATTCATTACTTGATGTCTGATCATCTCTTGCTTTTTCTGATGTTACATATATGTTTGTGTAGTAGTCTTGCTCTATTTTATTTATATATATAAAACAGTTTATAGTTCCTGTTCCGATATTTGTTGTTCCTCTTGTGCTAGTTATGTATAATGGACTTTTGGCTAATCCTACTACCTCATATTCATTTTCTTCTGTTTTTATTTTGTTTCCTATCTCATACTTATTTCTTTTTGCAAATTGGCTGTCTAGCACACATTCATTATCATTTTTTGGTCTTTTTCCACTTACTAAATCTATATCATTAATTTCTGACTTTAGTTCAATGAATTTTGCATTAAATTTTTCTTCTTTTATTGTTATTTCTTTATCTACACTATTTACTCCGTACACATTGTAAGATTTGTCTAAATTTTGTATCGCTTTTATATCTTCGTCTGTAAGTCCTAGTGTTGATGTGATTACGACGTCATAGGTATTGCTTGCATCATAATATGTATCTATTGCTTCTCTCATATCTGGTCCGCACGCTACTAGTCCAGAAAAAAATCCTACTCCTAAAAATGACATTAACAATATTGATATAAATCTTTTTAATGTATCTTTTATTTCTTTTACACTATTTTTGAGTAGCTTAGTTTTCACTTTCTCTCCCTTCTATTATTTTACCATTCTATTTCGTCTATTGATATTGGACTTTCGTTTATGCGTATATCTTCTGCTTTACCATTTTTGAAATGTATTATTTTATCTGCCATTGGTGCTATTGCTGTATTATGTGTGATTATTATTACTGTCATTTTTTCTTTTCTTGCAGTGTCTTGCAAAAGTTTTAGTATTTGCTTTCCTGTTTTATAGTCTAATGCACCTGTTGGTTCATCACATAATAATAGCTTAGGATTCTTAGCTATTGCTCTTGCTATCGCAACTCTTTGTTGCTCTCCTCCTGATAATTGAGCTGGAAAATTTGATTTTCTATTCTTTAGTCCTACTTTTTCTAATGTTTTTTCTGGATCTAGTGCATTTTTACATAGTTGTGTAGCTATCTCTACATTTTCAATAGCTGTTAGATTTTGAATTAGGTTATAGAACTGAAATACGAATCCTATGTCGTCTCTTCTATATTTTATCAATTCTTTGTTTTTTAAATGTGTTACTTCTTTATTATCTACTATTACTTTTCCACTTGTTGCAGAGTCCATACCTCCTAGTATGTTTAGAGTAGTGGTTTTTCCTGCTCCACTTGGACCTACAATTACAACTAGTTCACCTTTTTCTATACTAAAATTGGCTTTGTCAAGTGCTTTAATTGTAATCTCTCCCATTTTGTATTCTTTACATACGTTTTTGAATTCTATGTATGGCATTTCTATCTCCTTTTTATCTTTTTATCCATTTTAATTATGGCATATCAGTATTTTTTTAGCAATAATTTATTGTAAAATCTATGTAAACTTTTAATAAAAGCCCTGTTACTAGATTTAACTAGTTTTAGGGCTTTATGATTATTATTCTTTATCCCAACTTTCTTTTCTTACTGTTCTATCTCTTTTAGTTGGTATCATGAATAGTACTCCTATTAACATTGGCATGTAAAATGTATACATTCTCCAAAATAATGTTGCTATGTTTATTGTTCCTTCTCTAAATATCGGACCAAATATTAATATAAATCCACCTTCTGCGCCTAGTCCTGCTCCCGGTGTTGGTACTATATTTACTAGTAACATTAGGAATGTTTGTAATATTACTATTTGTGGTAAGCTTGTTCCATTATTTCCAAATGTTTTATATACAGCGTATGTTATTGCATAATACATTATTGCTTGTATCGTTCCTGCCACAGCCATTTGAGCTACTACTTTAGGATGGTCTTTCATCATTTTGAATTGTTTATTAAAGTTTATTACGCTTTGATCAAATTTTTCGATCTTCTCTTCGGGATTTTTTATAAACTGTATTCTTCCTATTTTTATTTTGGCTATAAATCTTATAACTGGTCTTGCAACATTCATTATAAGTTCTTTTTTAGTTCCTATTAATATTAGTATTATCATCATTCCAATATTTATACATAATCCGATTATTCCTATTGCTATATAGTTCTGAAATACTTGTCTAAAATATGTGAATTGAAATATTATAAATACTAAGCTAAGTAACATCATTGTGATTTGTTGTACTAAAAATTTCATTGTTAATATTGATAGTGAATCACTTGTTCTCTTGCCACTTCGATTCATTTCATATACTTGCATTACTTGACCACCTGTGCTAAATGGTGTTAAGTTATTAAATAATTGTCCTATCATTGTTATTTTTAATGTATTAGTAAACTTTTGTGTTGGATATAATTTTTTTAATGGAATGTGTAAGTTCATCGTTTCTGCTAGCCACATCATTATTAAGAATACAAATCCAATCGCCATCCACAAATGATTAGCTGTGCTAAGTACTTCTCCTATACGTTCGGCTCCATCTTCATTCATCATATATATGAATACGCCTACGAGTACTGCTATTATAAATATTGTATTAAATATTAACAACTTTGGGTTCGATTTCTTGGTTTGCTCTTTATTTTCTATTGTCTGCTCTTTTTCTTTATTATCCACTTTTATTCCTCCGAGCTTTTTATTCTTTATATTATATATTGTATAAGTGACTTTTTAATGACTTTTATTTATTTTCTGCATTTACTTCAATAGAGTTCGTTATATTCTCTATATTATTTTGTAAAGTTTCTTCGTCTTGGAATGTATATGAGTATGCATCTATACTTATTACATAATCAGATGTGTATATATAATATAGATATTCTACGGTTTGAGGATCTTCGTTGTATTTTATTTTTATCTTTATTACATCATATTCTTTGGCTGTTTTGTCTGTTTCTACACTGCTTTCGTTTGGCTTATCTTGTAATTTGTCTATCGAGTCTGTTACGTCTTGTTTTCTTTCTTCAATGCTTTTTTTGTCTCCACTTTCAAGTTGCTGATACGCTATTGATATATATGCTGGTTCATGGCTATAATCGTTGCTTTCTATCGTATTGCTGTCTTCTACCGGTTTTGTATTTATGTATTTATAGTAGTTCCATCCACCATTATACATGTTAGTATATTGTGTCCATGATGTATTGATTTTGAATTTTAGTGTTCCATCAGTTACTTCCTTATTAGATTTTTTTGCAAATATTATTGCTACTGCTATTGCAATTATGATTATTAAACTTATAATTGCTGTTAATATTATTTTTATCTTTTTATTGCTTTTTTTCTTATTCCATGGAGTTCCTTCCACTAACTGATCATAATAAAATTTTCCTTTTGCTCTTTTTATGATTCCATGGTTTAAAAGTTCTTGAAATTGCTTTTTATTTTCTTCATTTATTTCTTCTGATAATTCGCTTTTTAGTATTCCATGGTCTTTTGAAAAGCTGTTATATTTCTCAAATATTGGCTTTATTGTTTCTATTGCTTGATTTTTGTCAATTATTTCTTGTTCTTTTTTCACGTATTTGCTCCCTTTTTTATTTTTTTGTTATTCTAAAATCATAGGCTCCTGCTATGTCTGTTGTTATATTTACATTAAGTTGTGTTGTTTTTCCTGGTTTTAATGGTAAGATCTCTGCTACAATTGTCTCTACTACATTATTGTTTTCATCTAGTATCTCAATATTAGCAGTTTGTCCTTCTGTGGCTTCATTTGTATTATTTGTTATATCTGCAATTAATGTGCTTAGTCCATTTCTGCATGATAAACGTGCATTGCTTATGTCTAATGTATTGAATTTCTTTGATTTAGCAACTTCTTCGCTCGTGTTTACTTTTAATCCACCTTCATAGATTACATCATATTTTTCTACTATTGTTGTATTTTCACTTGTATTGTTTGTTTTGCTTCTAAAGAAGATTATCCCTGCAATAATTAGAATTATAATGATTATTAATATTGATAAAATTATAATTACTTTTTTATTTTTTTTCATAAATTATATCTCCTTTGTTCTTATGTTTACTTTTGCTATTTTATTATATTGTAGTGTTAGTATATCATATTATTGTGATATAATTCAATATTTTGATGATTTTGTTGATTGATTATGTTATAATTTGTATATATTTTTAGAAAGGTTTTTCTACTATGAATAATTTTGATTTTATTAGCCAATGTTTAAGCAATAACGATGATGTTGTTGGTAAGGATTTTGCAAATGTTAGTGACTTAATTGATTGTTCTAATAATATTATAGAGTTTAAGAGTTGTTTATTTAAAGGCTGTAATTTGTCTGAGAGCAATTTTTCTGGTTGCAGTTTTTCTAAGTCTAAGTTTGAGAATTGTGTTTTATCTAATTGCAATTTTGAAAATGCTAGTTTTGTTGATTGCACTTTTATTGATTGTCAATTTATTGGTATTAATTTTATTGCCTGTTCTTTTCTTGGCGTTACTTTCAGAGATTGTATTGGTAGTTATGCTAATTTTAATTTATCTTTGATTCGCAATACTGATTTTATTAATTGCAAATTAGATGATTCTAATTTTACTTCTGTAAAGTTTAATAAACTTAGTTTTTCTGAATGTAATCTTACTGAATCAAATCTTTTCGGTTCTAATTTGCGTGGAATTGATTTTTCTGATTCGTGCATTGATGGGTTTGTTGTTGATAAAAATTTGCTTTCTGGAGCTGTATTTAATATGGAGCAAGCAGTAGATATTTCTAAATTATTAGGAATTGTTGTTAAATAGGGGTTGAATTTTTATTATTTTGCTAGTATAATAGATTATGGATATGCGATTGTAGCTTAATTGGATTGAGCATTTGGCTACGAACCAAAAGGTTGGGGGTTCGAGTCCCTTCAATCGCACCAAAAAAGATGAAAAAGGTTGCTTTTTTCATCTTTTTTATTTTCTCTTTTTATATACGAAAAAATTGTCTTATTTTATTTAAAATTCTTTTGAATATATTTTATTTGTATTCAATTAATTCTGTATGTTCTTCTTTAATAGGTTGTTTCTTCTGCTTATTGGCAAATACATCTGAATTATATCGTTCTTGTTTCTTTTGTTCATTCCTTATTCTTTCTTCTGCTTGCATTTTTATTATTTTTTCTTTTTGTTCTGGTGTTGATAAATAATCTCTAAATAGATTAAATAAGATTGCTTTTGTTTCTGGTAATAGCTCTTGATCTTTTAGTTCTATGTCTTCATCTAATTCAAATTCATATTCGGTATTCCTATTTTCTTCTATTGCTTTTATTACTTGTGGATGTATTTTACTATATTCTTCTTCATTTAATTGTTCTATTATTTCATATACTTCTGTATATGCATTTTTATATTTAGTCATTTTGTTCTCGTTCTCCTTCTTTTGTTCGCTCTTCTTGAATTAATCTATCTAAGTTTGCTTGTGCCTCATCACATTCTATTGTTGTTGCTGTGTATGAGGCTTGTCCTATTGATTGACCTGTGATTTCTTTACCTATTTTTATTCCAAAACTTCTTATTTTTTCTACTTGGGCTTCTGTTGGTGCAATTCCTTCTGCTTTTTCTCCTTTTTGACTCTTTTTATAATTGCTTTTTATATCAATTATTTTTTTACCAATCTTGTCATCTGGTTTTAATCCTATTCCTTTTATTCTTTGTATTAATATTTCTTCTGGTTCTTTTAGTGTTTTTCCTACTAATTTTAATATTGTATCTCTTTGGACAATTTTTGA
>OMGL01002118.1_pt1 | contig 10722 bp, 6 predicted proteins | sample 1645831 | NCBI WGS metagenome assembly OMGL01 (sample SAMN00849301, study PRJEB25192) | human gut metagenome | reverse complement strand
TCCCAGCCGGTATATGCCACACTACTCACAACAACATTTCCCGGTCTTCCATTCAGGGAAAGCTCATACGTTCCGTCTTCTAATTGCGATGTCATCTCACAGTTTTCCGAAAAATATCCACGGTCGATATCTGCACGTCTCGGATGGTAAATCATCTGTCCATCCCGGCTGCAAAGGTAATAATAAATACCGTTTGAGGACTCATTGATCCGCTTCATCGTATTTGATATCACAGAATATTTCATATCTACCAGCAGTACACCACTGCGCGGTTTTTCCCCATCGTTAATATCCACGGAACGGCTGAGGGAAATAACCCAGTAGTACCGGTATGTGCCATCCTCAAACAGATTCTGAATATGCGGCAGGGAGAAATGCACATTCTCAATCTCCTCCTCTGCATTTGTATACCAGTCCTGTTCGGATGCCTTTACGCCCTTCTTGCGTTCTGAAACCGGCTCTGCCACAAGCTGTGCCCCATTGCTGTCATACAGCGCCATGCTTTGAACCTTGTCTGTGTTGATTTCATAAAGCAGACTGAACTGGCGGTTAAAATCATCACTGGAGATATCATTTTCCTGAATGATATTGTAATTCACAGCATTCATTATCTGACGGACATTCAACAACTCCGCATCCAGCTTATCCACCGTGCTTTCGACCATACTCTCTGCGTTCGACACAGCCGTCTGCTTCATCGCCATTTTAAAACGATTATACAAAAGCAGGCCAATTGTAATTGTCGTAATCAACGTAAGTGCAGTAAGAACCGCCATAATGATTGACTGGATATCCAGTCCGATAAATCTCCTATGATGTGTCCAGCCCTGCTTTTTCATCCACTTTTGAAGCCAGCTTTCCTTCTTTTGCAATTTTCCCATCTCTCTTGTTTTCAATCCATTTCCCCTATTTTTTTCTTACTGATTCGTATGCTGTGCCCGGTACTTCGACGGTGACACGCCAAATCGTTTCTTGAATACATAACTGAAATAATTCGCATCCAAATATCCCACTCGCTCAGCGATCTGATAGCTCTTCTCATTTGTTTCCAGTATCAGTGTTGCCGCATGATCCATCCGGTAATCCGTCAGATACGTAATAAACGCTTTTCCTGTCTCCTTCTTGAACACCGACGAAAAATACGAATTTGATACCCCAAGCACAGAACAGATCGTGTCCAATGACAAATCCGGCTCCATATAACGCTCACGTACAAGATTCTGTGCATCGGTCACAAGCCGTCTCGATGTACTGTTTCGAGCATTTTTCAACTGTTCCCCAAGCTCTACGGAAACTCCCTGCATCCATGCCGTAAGTGTACTCTCATCCATCTGCGGAATCGTCTCGTAAGGATTCTGGATTCCGTGCAGATAATCATTAAAATCAAGGAAATTATTTGCACAAAACCTGTAAAATGCTCCCACCATCTCCATGATTGCAAGATTATACTGACTGACCGTCTGTGCATTGCTGTGCAGCTTTTCTATTTCATTTACAACGACCTTCTCAATCTCTTCCTTTAACCCTAAATGAATGGCTTTGAACAAATCATGCATTCTTGTATCTTCCGGCTGCAAGGTCGTTTCCTGTTCCTTCGGTGCAAGCTCGGCAATATTGATCGCGCGTTTCGTTCCATACAGTACCCTGTATGATACTGCCTCTCTGGCACCATCGTAAGACGTTTTAATATTTGCCATATTCTCACATACACGACCGATACCTGCCGTAACCACCGCCCCCATCACACGATAAGCCCATTTGCAGAATCGATCACACGAATCCGTAAACTGCACAATCGCGTCCTCCGATGAAAGCTCTATCAGCATCAGTGTATTGCCAAGATAAGAGAATACCCGGCTCTTCCACTCTGTCGCAAGCCGTTCCTTGATCTCGTGTTCAACAGACATTGCAAGCAGCAGCGGATTCATGCCGTCCGGCACATGATGTTCTGAAGTGTGGAAAATTGCACATCCATAATATGGTCCTTTCATATCAATCTGATACGCGGCAAAAAATTTCCCACAGTTTTCTTCTGTTACCCGTCCCTCAATGAGAGATACAAAGAAGTTATTCTGCAGTACCGGAAGTGCTGCATTGAAATAATTCTCCAGACGTGTTACATTCAGTTTTTCTTCCCGTTCCCGGTCCAGTGTGTCCTTCAGACGTTTCAGGCAATCAGACAGTTCCGTTGCATTTATCGGTTTCAGCATATATTCCTCAACCTCCAGATGCACCGCTTCCTTTGCATATTCAAACTCATCAAACCCGGTAAAAATAATGATGTGAATGTTCTGGTAATCCCGGTTTAAACGACGGGATAACTCCAATCCATCCATATATGGCATCTTGATATCTGTAATCACGACATCCGGTTGAAGCTTCTCAACCAGTTCAAGTGCTTTCACTCCGTTGGTTGCGTTACCAACAACGGTAAATCCAAGGTCGTCCCATTGTATGCGTTGTTCAATTACTTCGATGACTTCTGCTTCGTCATCCACCAAAAGCACTTTATATTTTTCCATATAGCACCCCACTTGTTATCGCCTGCCGGGTAGTTCGGAAGCATCTGGTCTTGGGTTAGGATGCTTCCGAACTCCCCGGCAATTCTTATTGTTCTTTGTTGTTTTATTGTCCTTATTATACCAAAGTTATCACTATAAAGATACCTAAATATCTAGCTGGTTGCTTCCTTCTATTGCTCAATTGGGGATTTTTCCTCTATTTCGAGAATTTGCTCCAACTGACTTGCTTCCTGCTCTTGTTCGCAATTCATATATTAAAAACGCAAAATAAAACCAGTATATATGTGGCACTGTTTTATTGCGTTTTGACATAATGTACAATATACAGGAAAAGCCGCCTCTCCATCCTCTTCGATAGACAAGGCGACCCTTCCTTCGTTTACAACTTTATTTAATTCCTTTGATTACTTCTTCTGAACATACTTCAGACAGTCAAGTGTTACAGCTGCAAGGATGATAATACCTTCGAAGATAAACTGAAGGTTTGTATCAATACCAAGGATTGTCAGAGAGTATGTAAGGGATGTGAAGATCAGTACACCAGTTACAACACCGGAGATCTTACCGATACCACCTGTGAAGGATACACCACCTACTACGCAGGCTGCAATCGCATCCATATCCCAGCCTTGTCCATATGCGGCACTACCGGATCCAACCATACGGTTACACTCAAGCCATGAACCAAATCCATAAAGGATACCTGCTAAGATGAATGCTCCCATTGTTACCTTGAATACGGAAATACCAGATACAGAAGCTGCTTCCGGATTACCACCAACAGCGTAAAGGTTCTTACCAAATGTTGTCTTGTTCCAGATGAACCATACAACGATGATTGCTACAACTGCCCAGATAATGATGGTTGGGAATCCACCAAGATTTGGAATAAACATGTTCGGAATGCTTGACTCGATTGCACCGAAGGATACACCCTTTGTTGCATATGTTACAAGTCCGAAGATAATCAGCATGTTCGCCATTGTCGAAATAAATGGATGCATCTTATACTTCGCCATGAAGAAACCGGCAATACTTGCAAATACGGTTGTAAGTATGATACATGCAACAAGTGCAATAATGGCTCTGCCCGCTACCGGAATACCTGTAAAATCAAAGATATGTCCGAATACGCCACCGGTATTTACACCGCTGTGCATGATGATAGTTGCGGTTACCATACCCATACCTACCATACGTCCGATGGAAAGGTCGGTACCTGTTAACAGAATCAGACCGGCAACACCAAGGGCTAAGAACATACGAGGGGAAGCCTGCTGCAAAATATTCAGAATGTTTGTCAGTGTCAAAAGCTGTGTATGCTTTACAATTGGTGTGATGATACACAATGCAATAAAGATGAGTAAAATTACAATGTACAGACCATTCTTATACATAAACTGTGTTGTATTGAATGTGTATTTGTAGTTTTCTACCTTCTGTGCCTGCTTCTGTCCAAATGTATACTTAGACATACGGAGCAGATCGATCAAATGAAACTTATGCGCAAATGCATCGTGCTTTCTATCCTTGATTTCCTGCAATTTAGACTCATGTGTCATCTGTGCATCAAACAGGCGGTTACGATATACATACTTCTCATCCTTGATTTCCTCGGAATCAGAAAGCTTTGCCAAAGCCTGCTCGTGCTCTGTCTTAATTGTTGCTACAATCTTATCATAAGAAGCATTCTCTGCTGCCTTCTCTGCCTCACAGCTCGCAACTACCTTCTCATAGTAGTCACTCTTGTAATGCTTGGAGAGATAGCTCTCTGCATCGGAAATGAGCTTGGATACCTTATCCTTATTTGCAGATTCTACAGATTTTGCTTTCTCTAAGTCTGCCTTATCCTTCGCAATAATCTTTGCTCTCTCTTCCTTTGTTAAATTCTTATCTTCCTTCGCAATTGCGATATGGTTCTTTAAGCTTCGAACCTTGTCAGATCCCTCTACACGAAGTGCATCGATCTGCTTCTGTATTTTTCCTACATATTCATCAATCGGTTTCAAAAGCGCTGCTTCCGCTTCTGCCGAAAGGATCATACTTTTATCTGCCATCGCCAAAACTCCTCTCTATTACAAATATTTCGCACTAAGCTTTAATAATTCTTCCTGATTTGTCTCCTTCGTATTGACAATACCTGCCAGATGGCCGTTCGACATAACGCCAATACGGTTTGTGATTCCGAGAATCTCCGGCATCTCAGAAGAAACAACAATAATTGTCTTACCCTGCTTTGCCATGTTAATGATCAACTCGTAAATCTCATATTTTGCTCCAACATCAATACCTCTTGTCGGATCGTCCATCATAAAGATGTTCGGAGACCGCTCCAACCATTTACCGAAGATTACCTTCTGCTGATTACCACCAGACAGATTTGCAATCATATCATCCGGTCCCATACATTTCGTATGCATGACCTTGATTTCCTCTGCGGTTGCCCGCACCATGTCATCATGTGAGAGTGCAAGTCCACTCTTATAATGATTCATATTTGCAATGGTTGTGTTAAATGTTATATCTGCTTTTAAGAACAGACCATTTGCCTTACGTTCCTCTGTAATGAGGGCAAATCCATGATTCATCGCGTCCTTCGGAGATGCAAAATTCATCATCTTACCATCATATATAACGTTTCCGGCTGCTCTTGTACGCATACCAAATATCGTCTCAAGAAGCTCTGTACGACCTGCACCGACCAATCCATACAAACCAAATATCTCGCCTTTTTTCACATCGAAGGAGATATTCTGGAGCTTCGGTGCATATTTTGTTGAAAGGTTCTGCACGGAGAGAATCGTCTCTCCCGGTGTATTATCAACCGGCGGGAATCTGTTATCCAGAGAACGGCCTACCATGGCTGATATGAGTTCATTCATGTTTGTATCTTTGCTGTCCTTCGTCATTACGAGACTACCATCCCGCAATACGGAAATCTGGTCGCAGATCTCGAAGATCTCGTCCATCTTATGGGAGATATAAATCAGGGAGATTCCCTGATCCTTAAGCTGACGCATCATCTTGAAGAGCTTTGCTACTTCCGGTGCTGTCAGGGATGAAGTTGGCTCATCAAGTACAATTACTTTTGAATTGTACGAAATTGCCTTCGCAATCTCACACATCTGACGCTTTGATACAGACATCTTCTTCATCGGCTGTGTAAGGTTCACTGTGATTCCAAGCTTTCTGAACAGATCAGATGCTTCTTTTTTCATTCTGCCCTCATCGACCACACCAAGCGAATTCTTTGGGTATCGACCGAGGAACAAATTATCAATTACATTTCTTTCCAGACACTGATTTAATTCCTGATGTACCATTGCAACTCCGTTTTCGAGTGCATCCTTTGGTCCAGAGAAATTAACTTCCTTGCCATCTAATACGATTGTTCCTTCGTCCTTCTGATAGGTTCCGAAGAGACATTTCATCATTGTCGATTTTCCGGCACCATTCTCACCCATAAGTCCCATGATGGATCCTGGCTTCACATTCAAATCAATGTGGTTAAGAACCTTGTTTCTTCCGAATGATTTACTCATGCCATGAATCGATAAGATGTATTTATTCTTATCATCTGCCATATCTCTACTTCCCTTTCTTAAAAAGAAGGGTATCAATTCTAGGTGACACCCTTCTTTGGTTAAATCATTTACCGTTCGTTCAATCAGTTCTCTTACTTGTTAAGAATTGATGTGTAAGATGCTGCGTTGTCTGTCTTAACCATGTTGATTGCAAATGCATCGTACTCACCAGGGTTACCAAGACGATTTGTGATGTTAGACTCTGTCTGACCATCACCACCGATGTAATCAACCTTCAGGTTCAGAAGATCATCGTAGTTCTGAAGAAGTGGCTGGTATGTCGAGCTTAAGAAGTTATCAGAAGCGTTGTAGATATCAAGCCATACCTTCTTCTCTGGGCTCTTGCTAGCATCGAGCTGCTTAGAAACCTTGTCATAAACCTTTGTTGAATCTGTGAAATCCTGGTAGTTATCTGCTGTTACTGCAATGTTCAAAGCGTAGTAAGATCTCTCTTCTGCTGAGTATCTGTAATCAACACCCTCATCAAGCTTGTTACCAGCTTCATCTGCTGTACCGATACCTGTGTCTACATCTACACCGTCAAGTGCGTTACGAAGAACACGGAGTGTAAGGTAAGCCTGAACGTCTGCATGCTGTGAAATTGTTCCGCCGTAGCCTTCTGCGATAGCTGCTACTGCATCGCTGTTTGCATCGTATCCAAATGTAGGAACCTTGTTGTCCTTTGCCCAAGCGTTGAACATTGACATTCCCATACCATCGTTGTTAGAAACAACTACATCGATCTGATCCCCGAAAGAAGCTGTCCATGTACCGATTGCGTTACCTGCTGTTGCTGCATCCCATGTAGCACCTGCAGAGTTCTTCATCTCCTGGGAAGCAAGCTCACGGATTGTGTATTTCTTTCCATCTACTTCCAGTGTTGCATCCTGAACAACCTTTGCAGATCCATCTACGTTTGTACCGGCTGGTGCTGAATCAACTGCGCCATTTGCATCAACGCCTGTTCCAAGTGCGGAACGGACACCTCTTGTACGTGCGATGGAATCGTTATGTCCGATATCGCCGATTGCGAGTACATATCCGATTACGCCATCACCGTTACGGTCGATCGTTGCTGCATTCTTCTTGATGTAGTCAAGTACCATCTCACCCTGAAGCTCAGCACCCTGATTTGCATCGAAGCCTACATAGTAAGTATCTTTGTTAAAGTTAAGGGCTGTTTTGTCAAGCTCTCCGGTTGATGAGTTGGAAGGCTGACGGTTGTACCATACAAGCGGCTTATCCTTATTTGCAACTCCGCTTGATGAAGAACCACCACCTGATGATCCACATCCTACCATTGACAGTGCCATTGTTGCTGCTGCGATTACAGCTAAAATTTTTTTCTTCTTCATACTCTTTCCTCCTATGAATGAAATACTTGTTGAAATGTTCCTTCGTACTTTTTGTTCATTTTGTACATTTTTTTTGAATCATTCCCTGTCTCATTGACTAAATTCATTATATTTGGAATGAGGTCCGGAAAGAATAGAATATTTTTGGATATATTAGCAATTTTTTTTGATTATATAAAATTTTTATATGAATTTTGACGAATCTGTCCGTGATCACCTTGAAATTGCACAAAAAATTTCGTTTTTCTCATGATTTTGAAGCATATTTGCCAACTTTTTTCGGATCACGTCTTTCTTCTATCGTATTCTACATTTTTTTCATCTTATATTTTTTCCGCTGCCCCTGTATTTCTGTAAAGCCAAATGCCAGAACGCCGACCATACCAAACGCCATCATTTTGATAAGGCTTTCATAATAGATATCCATGTTGCCAGACCATCTCATAAGCTCCTTCGCATGTACAAAACAGCTTTGGAACGAAGAAGCTCTATAGTAGTAATCTGAAAGTTTAGACGCCTGTATCGCCATTGCCATGTCTACCCGGAATGCCAGATATAGCCATGCAGCTGATACCGCAACACACAACAGAAAACTTATGATCGACAGCTTTTCGCCTTTCCACTTATATCCATAGATAACCGCGGCTCCCATCGCAAGCCCGGCATAGCTTGACACGAATCCAATGCGTGCGATCAGGAAAATCAACAGCGCACCCAGAACGCCACCACCAATCGCTCCGAGCAGACCGAGTGCATAATTTTCACGCACAACATATTCCTCTTCCTGGTTCAGTTTCAACGCATATTCCGTCATCTTCGCAGATTCCTCATTTAAAAAGGAATAGCCATCCTCCACCTGATAGACATTCGTTGGTCCCTGCACGCCCCTGGCATCACAATTATAATATTGATATCGTTCAAATTGTGTGATCATACCTTCTATCAGATTCTTGATCAATTGCACGTTCTTTTTTGTGCCACCACGAACCGGAACATATACCGCAATACTAAATCCTTTCGGTATGATCCTGCCACCGCTCGGAAGTACCGCGCGCATCGTTCCCCACACATCGACAGATGCTGGTGTCTGATCGTTGGAAACCGAAAATGCAACCATCATCATTTTTTTGCCGGAACCGGTACCCGGTTTCACGACATATGTATATCCCCGGTACACGCCATGCAGCTGGCTTCCCATTCCTGTCCGTGTTGCCTGCAGCTCCCCGGCTAATTTCGTTAAGATTCTTCTATTCGATGCCATCCGACAAATTCCTCCTCTACTTGACACTTACGTTTCATCATATTCCCTTTTCACAGGGATAGCAAATTTTATTTTCTATACAGCTAGACGGCTGAAGTCTTCCAGATTCCATACCTTCGTCACAATATCCGAATAAAATTCCGGCTCATGACACACCAGCAGCACCGAACCGTGATACTCTTTCAAAGCACGCTTTAACTCGTCCTTCGCTTCCACATCCAGATGGTTCGTCGGCTCGTCTAAGATCAGAAGATTTGTCTCCCGGTTGATAAGCTTACACAGACGTACCTTTGCCTGCTCTCCACCACTTAAAACCCGCACCTTGCTCTCGATATGCTTCGTCGTGAGTCCGCATTTTGCCAGTGCCGAACGCACCTCATACTGCGAATATCCCGGAAACTCCTGCCAGATCTCCTCCAGACAGGTATTGTCCGTGCCTGCCATCTCCTGTTCAAAATATCCCTTGTACAGATAGTCGCCCAACTCAACCTTGCCGGATAATGCCGGAACGATACCGAGCAGACTCTTCAACAACGTACTTTTACCAATTCCATTTGTTCCAATAATTGCAATCTTCTCGCCGCGCTCCATCCGCAGATTGATCGGCTTGGAAAGCGGTGCATTCTTATCGTATCCAATCACAAGATCCTCTGTCTCAAACAGCATCTTGCCCGGTGTCCGGGCTTCCTTGAAATAAAACTCCGGCTTTGGTTTCTCTGCTGCCAGTTCGATCACATCCATCTTATCCAGTTTCTTCTGTCTGGACATTGCCATGTTTCTTGTAGAAACGCGGGCTTTATTTCTTGCAACGAAGTCTTTCAATTCACTGATCTCCTGCTGTTGACGGCGGTAAGCTGCCTCGAGCTGTGCTTTCTTGACTGCATAAACTTCCTGGAAATGATCATAGTCACCTACGTAACGGTTCAGTTCCTGATTTTCCATATGATAAATGATGTTTACCACTTCGTTAAGGAACGGAATATCATGAGAAATCAGGATAAATGCATTTTCATAATCCAGAAGATAACGTTTCAGCCAGGCGATGTGTTCTTCGTCGAGGTAGTTTGTCGGCTCGTCCAGAAGAAGGATATCTGGCTTTTCAAGAAGCAGCTTGCCCAAAAGTACTTTTGTTCTCTGACCACCGCTTAAGTCTGTAACATCCCGGTCAAGCCCCAGATCCAGAAGTCCGAGTGCTCTTGCAACCTCTTCAACCTTGGAATCAATAACATAAAAATCATGCAGGGTAAGTTCATCCTGAATTGTGCCAAGTTCTTCCATCAGCACGTTCATTTCTTCCTCATCTGCGCTTCCGAGAAGATCGCAGATTTCATTCATGCGCTGTTCTTTCTGAAGAAGTGGATCAAATGCAGATTTCAGTACTTCCTGGATCGTCATTCCTTTCTCCAGGACTGCATGCTGGTCAAGGTATCCTGCGTGAACATTTTTTGCCCACTCTACTTTGCCTTCGTCCGGCATCAGTTTTCCTGTCACGATACTCATAAACGTGGACTTACCTTCACCATTTGCGCCAACAAGTCCGATATGTTCTCCCTTAAGAAGGCGAAAAGAAACATCTGAGAAGATTGCTCTGTCACCAAAGCCATGGGTCAGATGTTCTACATTTAATATACTCATATAGTATTCTCTCTTTCATTTAACTGATCTATACGGACTGCTATGCGTATTTACGCTTCTGCAATCCTGATATCTCGTATTATAGCCGAAGCCATATGGCGAATGCAACCGGTTTTATGTATAACAAAGCGGACAAGTCCTCTTCAAACTCCCTGAATCCCTCAATCTTTGAGGGACTTGTTACGCTTTGCGCGCCAGATGCAGTCTGCTTCAGCAGACATATTCCTCATGCATCTGGTCGCATCCTCGCGGAGCGTTTTTATGTAATAGGAACATTACAGAGTAATTTCCTATTACATAAAAAACGACCATACATCATGTACAGTCGTTTTTTACAGATCACTCTGCTTTTATTCTGTTTCGTT
>OMGL01002114.1_pt1 | contig 10741 bp, 13 predicted proteins | sample 1645831 | NCBI WGS metagenome assembly OMGL01 (sample SAMN00849301, study PRJEB25192) | human gut metagenome | reverse complement strand
GTGTTGTCTCGTAATTTTTGTTTTTTCGAGTGTCTACTCTAAGGGGATTATATCAATTTCCACTTTCCGGATGGTATGGAAAAACAAGCTCCATCAATAAAAGAGCTTATTGAGCGAGAGGCTACTTTCCCACTCGATGTGGAAATCATGGAGCAGCTGCTCCCAAAAGGAACAGATCCTCAGGTACAGGCTCGTGCTGAAGAGAGGCTTATTGCACTTATCGAACAGAACCAGGGAAAAATACAGGCGCAGCCATATAAACTTTCTGACGGAACACCAATCGTCCGTGCGGAGATTCCACTCGGAAAACTTGAGGAGATTTCAGGGGACACAATAGTCAGCCATGTTGCGCCGACAGGCTTCTATGCCACTTCACCAATGTATACAGTACAAGCTGCTACTCCTATGACACTTAACCCCAATGTCTTGATAGACAAACTTCCCATTGTAGCAGTTCTTGATACTGGTGTGAATTTTCCACCGGAACTTGAACCACTGATAGTGGAGCATTGGGTACCTACGGGAGCCACTCCTGGCGATAAAAAGCACGGCACCAATGTGGCGAGTAAAGTTGCGTTTGAAAATCTCGGAGAGCAACTTTCATCAGGCGTTCTGACACCTAGGGCAAGGATAATTGACTGCAATATCCGTGGGCTTGATCCGGTTTCAAACAAGCCAGATCGTCCTGACCTAATTTGTAACAGCACTATGATTGCAAGAATCAAAGAAGCTGTACTGCAATATAAAGACATAACTAAAATCTTTAACTTATCATCTAGCGAAGAGACCCCTATCCAGGGTGATGAAATCAGTATACTCGGATATGAGTTGGATGTCCTTTCAATTCAGTACGGTGTAAAGTTTACAATATCTGCTGGTAACCACTATCTATACCGTAGCGAGGACTCCCTTGAAGATATCCTTCAGGATGATGACAATCGAATAGCGGCACCAGCAGATTCCATGCTGAATATAGCTGTTGGAGCAATTGTCGGGGCAGAACACAAGGAAGGTTTGAGTCGACAGTATGATGTGGCCCCATATTCGAGGATTGGTCCGGGCTTCAGAGGATTCCGTAAGCCGGATATAGTATCTCTTGCAGGCACGATGACCAAGGCTGATTTCGTACCGCCAGATGAGTTTGCTATGATGATTGCAAGCGGCGGTCAGTGGGCTTTCGAGGCAGGTACAAGTTTCACAGCTCCTACAGTTGCGGGTGACTTGGCGGAGATTTCACAGTCAGTACCGGATCAGGATATCCTCATGTCGGAGGCACTTCTTTATCACGGTGCCGAAATGCCTATCAGCGAGGTTACAAAGAAGAAAATCACAAGGGATGATAATGCTTTCTACGGAAATCTTTATGGCAGAGGCATAGCAAATCCACTTGGGAGTATGTTTTCTACGCCTCATCGCGTCACCTTTCTCCACAGAGGGACGATGAACAAGAAATTTAAGCAGCACGCCAAGTTTCTTATGCCGAGTGTTTGCGATAAAGCAATGGACATGAGCAAGAGAGATAAAAAGATGCGTGTGACGGTGACCTGCGTAACACAGCCCCCTGTTGATAAAACCAAGGGTGCAGAATATCTTGGAGCTTATGTTAATGTATCTCTTCATTCGAGAAACAGCAAAGATAAGCTTGTTACAAACAATCCTTCCGAATCAGACGGACGTAAGGACTGGGATACTTGTTTCCATTTTGAGCAGGATTTTTCGAGTTTCCACAGTGGTGATTGGGAAGTTTGGCTTGAACTTCATACAAGATATGATGTTGAGGATAACCAAGAAATTGACTACGCCCTCGCTATAACAATCGAAGATTTGACCAAATCATTGCAGTTATATGATGCCATTGTAAATGAAGCGCAGGACCGATTTCCAGCAGTTCAGCTTGTACGTCTTCCTGCACGTACATAAAAAAGAGAGCGAGGTATACTCTCTTCAACGAGATTTACCTTGCTCTTCTTTAGCTTTTGCGCTGACTTTTTAGAAACGCTATATATTTATTAACTTGATCTATCTCTTCCTGATTTAAATCTTCCGTATCCTTGATACCAGCAGAAATGGTGCTGTTTTCTGTTTTGACTACAGGTTCATCAATGTACCCTGCAGCAGCCATTAATTCCTCATAGGGAACGCCGATGGCAGAGGCAATAGATCGAAGCACCTGCGGAGAAGTCTGTTTCCGCAAACCATCCTCTATGCGTTTTACTTCTGTATGGCTGATATCTGATAATTCAGCAAGCCGTCGAATTGACATCCCTTTCTCTGTTCTTTTTTTCTTAATAAAAGTTCCGAGTTCGTTCATGATACAGTCCTCCTCTCTTGAATATCTATTATTATACCATGTTTGTAACCTAAAAGCAACAGTTTTTTTGAAAAAGTCTTGCTTTTTGTAACCGAAAGGTGTATAATATAAAAAGTGGAACCTTAAGGTTCTATAATTTATCAGCCGCTCCAGGCGGTTTATCTTTTGATTGTTTTGGAACCTTTAGGTTCAGAAAAGGAGTAAGGTAATGAAGCCAAATATCGAATACATCAAACAGAAAATGGAACAGCATAAGTGGACAGGCAGTCAGCTTGCCATAAAAATGGGCGTTTCTCGAATGGAAGTAAGTCGACTTTTGCGTGAGAAACGTGTCGGTGGCAAAAAATGCATCGGCGGTCTTATCAAGGCGTTCCCCGATGCCGACCTAAAAGACCTATTTTTTTTGGATTGAGTGGAACTTATAGTTTCCGAGAAAGAAGTGAAGAACGATGGAACAAGTGAAGAATCTTGATGATAAGCGTATCTGCGATAAAAGCAAAGACGGTAAGGTCATCATCATCCGAAAGAGAAACTGCATTACCCGCATTACAGCTAATGCAGACAAAACACTCAAGATTACACACGAGTACATAAAGTAAATCCTAATACGAAAATCAAATAGAAATCCGTGAGAGCGCTAGACGACAGTACGGATACCTAAATCAAAGGTATCGTTCTGCCGTCTTTTCGTTTCTATAAGCGGATTTCACGGCTCCTTGCGGATTGCAAAGCAAATCTGAAAGGAGCCCATTTTTATGCAAAACAACGACAATCAGACCACACCGAAGATCTACTACCGCCCTCTCCGTAAGTGGATTGAAGTCACCCCGGAGGAAAAGCAGGATTGGGAGCGGTTCGTAGGAACGACCCGCAAAGCCAAACAGAGAGCCGATGCCTGCTGCATTCCTTATAAGAAGAGCTACAAGTGCGATGGCCTGTGTGAAGAATGCGAATACCGCTGCCTTCCCAAGGAGCTTTCCATCGACAATGAAATTGAGATTGTACATAATACAGGCTCTAAGAACACCTTCCTTGCCGATGAAGCCTTAACCACGGAAATCAGCATCGACAGCATAATCCTGAACTGCCTTCTTTCCGAACTGCGAGATTCTGACCCAGAAAGCTATCAGATTCTTATGGTTCTGGCGGACGGTTTGTCCGAGCGTGCTGGTGCTGAAAAGCTGAATATGCCTCGAAACACCTTTGTGTATAAGCGCAATCAGTTGTTGAAGCGTATTCGCAAAAAATTCTAAAAAAATTTATATTTTCTTTCGGCCATTTTCTCTTTTCCTGTCCAGATGGATTGATGAAAGGTAACACAATACACTTTGGGAAAGGAGGAACCGCCGATATGAGTTACAACGCAAACCATTACGACGCCTGTGCCGACGAGGACATTGTTGATGTCCTGACCGCGATCAGCGTGGTGTCGAGGAGGCTGGCGAGCAACCTGACCGCCGCACGCCAGCAGAGCAAATCAAAGGAAGGAGGAAAATCGCATGAGCAGAACGAGCGATATGTCACAGACCATCGAAGAACTCCGCAGTGCTGCCGCTGCTATTTCGGATGCCGCTGACTGGCTGACGAGGATGTTCAGCGAACAGCCGCAGGCAGAGGACACTCCTGCTTCTCCTCCTGAACCGGAATTGACGTTGGAACAGGTCAGAGCCGTTCTTGCGGACAAGTCCCGCAAAGGTCACACTGCCGAGGTTCGTGCCCTGCTCCAGAAGTATGGTGCAAAAAAGCTGTCTGGCGTTGACCCCGCCAACTATAAGGCGCTGCTTGCCGATGCGGAGGTGCTGAACGATGCCACCTAAAGGACACGCTATTCTCTCGGCATCATCTTCCGAACGATGGCTCAACTGCCCGCCCTCCGCAAGGCTGTGCGAAGCCTATGAGGACAATGGCAGCGACTATGCAGCCGAAGGTACAGATGCCCACGTTTTATGCGAGTTTCGGCTCAAGCAGGCACTTGGTATTCAAGATGAAAGCCCAATCGAAACTCTCTTCTGGTACAGCGAAGAGATGGAAGATTGTGCCACCGGGTATGCCGCCTATGTGGTGGAGCTTCTGGGAGCCGCAAAGCAGACCTGCTCCGACCCTGTGGTCATGATTGAACAGCGAGTAGACTTCTCCCGCTGGGTGCAGGACGGTTTCGGAACGGCAGACTGTATTCTCATTGCTGACGGTACGCTTAACATCTGCGACTACAAGCATGGCAAAGGGGTCGAGGTCAGTGCGGAGCAGAATCCGCAAATGATGCTTTATGCCCTGGGCGCCTTGGAAATCTTCGATGGCATCTATGACATCGATACCGTCCGCATGACCATCTATCAGCCACGGAAGTCCAATATCAGCGTATACGAGATGGCAAAGGACGAGCTTCTGGAATGGGCAGATACAGAACTTACGCAGAAGGCACAGCTTGCCTATGAGGGTCAGGGTGAGTTCAGCTGTGGTGAATGGTGCCGCTTCTGCAAGGCAAAAGCCGAGTGCAGAGAACGCGCCGGAGCCAACCTCTCCCTTGCAAAATACGACTTTGAGGAGCCGGCGCTTCTTAATGACGAGGAAATCGCTGACATTCTCAGCAAGGTCGATGCATTGACCGCCTGGGCAACTGATGTAAAGGAATACGCTCTGCAGCAGGCTGTCAGCGGTAAGGACTGGACTGGTTGGAAACTGGTCGAAGGTCGCAGTAATCGCAGATACACCGATGAAGCCGCTGTAACACAAGCCGTTACCAATGCAGGTTTCGACCCCTATGAGCGGAAAGTCCTCGGTATCACCGCCATGCAGAAGCTGCTCGGCAAGACTCGCTTTGAGGAGCTTCTCGCGCCCTACATTGAAAAGCCGCAAGGCAAGCCAACACTCGTGCCGGAGAGCGATAAACGTCCGGCAATGAATACAGCAAAAAATGATTTTACGGAGGAACTTTAATATGGTTACTAATGCAAATCGTATCACCAATCCCTTAAAGGTTATCACCGGTCCCGATACCCGCTGGTCTTATGCCAACATCTGGGAACCAAAGTCCATCAACGGCGGCGTTCCTAAGTACAGTGTCAGCCTCATCATTCCCAAGTCCGATACCAAGACGGTCGCAAAGATCAAGGCGGCAATCGAAGCTGCCTACCAGGAGGGTCAGGGTAAGCTGAAGGGCAACTGCAAGAGCGTACCGTCACTCGCAGCCATCAAGACCCCTCTCCGTGACGGTGACACCGAGCGCCCCGATGATGAAACGTATGCCAACAGCTATTTCATCAATGCTAATTCTGCGACCGCTCCCGGTATCGTTGACGCTAATTGCAGTCCCATTCTGGAACGCAGCGAGGTTTACAGCGGCGTGTACGGCAGAGCGTCCATCAGCTTCTACGCATTCAACTCCAACGGCAACAAGGGTATCGCCTGCGGTCTGAATAATCTTCAGAAGATTCGCGATGGGGAGCCGCGCCGAGGACGATTTTGCAACAGATGACGATGATGATTTTCTTTCGTGAGGTGCAGAATGACAGAGTTTGAAAGCATTATGCTTGCCGCTTGTTTCGGCATTTCGGTAGGTACGGTCATTGGCAATCTCATCTCCATGATTGGCTCACTGATAGAGGTAATCAAGCATCGCCGCAAGGCTAATCACAAGTAATATTGGCAGTCTGACTGTCGGGCGGGTGGGTAGGTTTCTTATGGAGGTTTTTATGGATATTTCAACTTTTAACAACTCGGAATTCGGAGAAATCCGTACAATTCAGAATGACAGCGGGATACTTTTCTGTGGCTCCGATGTCGCAAGGGCGCTTGGTTACGCAAGACCTGCAGATGCCATTTCGGCTCATTGCAAAGGGGTCTGTGTTTTACCGACCCCTTCTGCCGGAGGGATTCAGAATACTAAGTTCATCACGGAAGGCGATGTTTACCGCCTTATCGCACACAGCAAGCTTCCCGGTGCAGAACGCTTTGAGAGGTGGGTGTTTGATGAGGTCCTGCCCTCTATCCGTAAGCATGGTGCATACATGACTGAAGATGTTCTGGAACAGGCGCTTGCTTCTCCGGATTTCCTTATCGAACTGGCTACCAGACTGAAAACCGAAAAGGCGAAGAACGCGCAGCTTACCGTTTCCAATCAGATCATGCAGCCGAAAGCTGAATATTTCGATATGCTCGTTGACAGAAACCTGCTCACAGGTATTCGTGACACGGCAAAGGAACTCGGTGTAAGGCAGAATGATTTTGTTCGTTTTCTGCTTGACAAGGGGTATCTTTTCCGCACCAAGAAAGGCAAGCTAAGGCCGTATGCTACATACGTTGACAGTGGTTTGTTTGAAATGAAGGAGTTCGTCAACGACAAGACCGGATACACAGATACTCAGACTATGATAACTCCAAAGGGCAAGGAAACATTCAGATTACTATGCATCTGAGAACTAATAGGGCGGTAGATAAACTTTACCGCCCTTTTTGAGGTGAACTATGGAAAAGATAAAAACCTTAAGTATCGACTTGGAAACATTCAGCGATGTTGACCTTGCCAAATGTGGTGTGTACAGATATGTTGAGTCACCCGCATTTGAGATACTCCTTTTCGGAGTTTCCGTGAACGGTGGCGATGTTGTGGTGGTGTACGACCTTGCGCATGGTGAGAAAATACCCGCAGAAATTCTCACTGCGCTGACCGATACCAGCGTTATCAAATGGGCATTTAACGCGACCTTTGAAAGAGTGTGCCTGTCAAAATATCTCGATTTGCCGTCCGGAGAGTATCTCGACCCGCAGTCGTGGAGATGCTCGATGGTGTGGTCGGCATATATGGGACTTCCGCTGTCGCTTGCCGGCGCAGGCGCTGTTCTGGGTTTACCGGAACAGAAACTCAAAGAGGGTAAAGATCTCATCAAGTATTTCTGTGTCCCCTGCGCCGCTACCAAGGCAAATGGCGGCAGAACAAGAAATCTTCCCGAACACGCTTCCGAGAAATGGGCGCAGTTCAAGGCGTACAACAAGCGCGATGTCGAGGTCGAAATGTCGATACAGGACAAGCTCCGCAAATTTCCCGTGCCGAACTTTGTGTGGGAGGAATACTGCCTTGACCAGCAGATAAACGACCGTGGGATTGCTCTGGATATGGCTGTTGTTGAGAATGCAATACGGTTTGACGAGCGGTCAAAGGCGCTGCTTTCCGAGAAAATGCAGGAACTCACCGCTCTTGAAAACCCAAATTCCGTTCAACAGATGAAACAATGGCTCTCCGAGAACGGTTTGGAGGTTGACAGCCTTGGTAAAAAGGAAGTTGTAGCAATGCTGAAAAATGCCCCTCCGCAACTTGCAGAGGTACTGGAACTCCGTCAGCAGCTTGCGAAATCCTCGGTGAAGAAGTACCAGGCTATGAGGAACGCTGTTTGCTCCGATGGACGAGCGCATGGAATGTTTCAGTTCTACGGTGCAAACCGTTCCGGCAGATGGGCGGGTCGGCTGATACAGTTACAGAACCTCCCGCAGAACCATATCCCCGACCTTGAACAGGCACGGGAGCTTGTGAAAAGCGGAAACTACGCAGCTATGGAAATTCTCTATGATGATATCCCCGACACACTCTCGCAGCTTATCCGCACAGCTTTTGTTCCGAAATTGGGAATGAAATTCGTGGTTTCAGATTTTTCAGCAATAGAGGCAAGAGTGCTGTCATGGTTCGCCGGAGAACAATGGCGGCTTGAAGTTTTCAAAAGTGGTGGGGATATCTACTGCGCGTCCGCAAGTCAGATGTTCCGTGTTCCTGTTGAGAAACACGGCGTCAACGGACATCTTCGGCAGAAAGGTAAAATCGCAGAACTGGCGCTCGGTTACGGAGGTTCAGTCGGTGCGCTGAAAGCTATGGGCGCATTGGAAATGGGGTTGTCGGAAAATGAGTTACAGCCGCTTGTGGATATGTGGCGCAGTTCCAACCCGAATATCGTGCGGTTCTGGTGGGAAGTCGACCGCTGCGTGAAGTATACAATACGACAAAGGCTCCGCACAGACACACATGGCATTCAGTTTGAATATCAGAGCGGAATGCTGTTTATCACGCTGCCGAGCGGCAGGCGGCTTTCCTACGCCAAACCCCGTATCAGCGAGAATAAGTTCGGCGGCGAGTCCGTCACTTACGAGGGCGTTGGCACAACGAAGAAGTGGGAGAGCATTGAAAGCTACGGTCCGAAATTCGTAGAAAACATCGTTCAGGCGGTCAGCCGGGATATTCTCTGCTACACTATGCGAACGCTGCGGAATTATCGAATCTGTGGTCACGTCCACGATGAACTTATTATCGAGTGCCCGATAGATACGAAGGTATCTGAGATCTGCGATATGATGGGAAGAACTCCGCCATGGGCAGAGGGGCTTCCGCTCCGTGCCGATGGCTACGAAACAGAATTTTATAAAAAAGACTGACGAGGTAAAATTCATGAGTATAAACAAATTCAACAGCGAGGGTTATTATGACCCCACTGCTTATGCGGCTATGACGGCCGTAGAAAAAGAGGAAAAGGCGCTCCGAGCCTTCCGTCCCATCGTGTACATCTGCTCTCCTTATGCCGGAGCAGTATCGGAGAACCTCGAAAAGGCTCGGAAATACAGCCGCTTCGCTGTGGATAACGGCTACATTCCCATCGCACCGCATTTGCTGTTTCCGCAGTTTCTCAACGATGACAACCCAAAGGAGCGTCAGCTAGGACTGTTTTTCGGAAATGTGCTTATGAGCAAGTGCTCCGAGGTGTGGGTGTTCGGCGAGCGCATCTCCGCCGGCATGGAAATTGAAATCCGCAGAGCCAAGTGGAAGAATTACCGCTTGCGCTACTTCACTGATACTTGCGAGGAGGTATAAATTATGTTCACCCTTTACAGCGCTGATTATATCAACGCACCAAGCAACTGCTCCTACCCTCACAAATTTGAGGTAACCGATACCGACAGCTTTGCAGATGCAGTCAGACACGACTATGTATGCGCAGAGTATATGAACCATTATCGCAATGGCGATAACTTCCTCGGCTCAGACTGTCTTCCTGTGGACTGCGATAACGACCACTCCGAGAATCCTGACGATTGGGTCACTCCCGCTGATGTCAGGGCGGCTTTTCCGGGCATTACATTTGCCGTTCACTACAGCCGCTTTAATATGCGTGAGAAAAACAGCAAACCCGCTCGTCCCAAGTTCCACGTGCTGTTTCCCATTGAGTACATGACAGATGCTGCAGCATACAGTGAAATGAAGAAACTGGTCAACACCATTTTCCCGTATTTCGACACCAAGGCATTGGATGCTGCCCGTTTCTTCTTTGGAACGGCGAACCCTGAGGTCGAACTGTACTCCGGCGAAATGACCCTCAGTGAGTATCTGTCCGCAGAAGATTTTGACGCAGATATGTCCGGCGGTTCCTACGGGAGCACGCAGGTCATTTCCGAAGGCAGCCGTAATGCCACTATGTCCCGTTTTGCCGGTCGTGTCATCAAGAAATACGGCAACAGCGAAGAAGCATTCAACTGCTTTATGGAAGAAGCGGATAAATGCACTCCTCCGCTGGAACATCAGGAACTGATGACCATCTGGCGCAGCGCACAGAAGTTTTATTCCAAGATTCAGCAACAGGACGGATACGTCCCTCCCGAACTGTACAATGATGAAAATTCCTACAAGCCGGACGATTTCTCCGATGTCGGACAGGCAGAGATATTGGCAAAGCACTTCTCCGGGGAGTTGCGCTATTCTCCGGCGACCCATTACATCCGTTACAACGGCCGATACTGGCAGGAAACCGAACCCGGCGCGCAGGCTGTTGCCCATGAACTGACTCGCCGTCAGATGAAAGAAGCATCTGCGGATATGCTCGCGGCTCTTGCTGCTCTTAAGGCTTGCGGTGCGCAGGATATTCTGGAAAACAACAGCAAAGCAAAGGCCGAGGGCATGATGAGCGAGGAGCAGATGGAAGCCTACAAAGCACTTCTTGCCGCAAAAGCATATCAGTCCTATGTCATTCAGCGCCGTGCTTCCAAGAATATCACTGCTACGCTGAAGGAATCCCGTCCTATGCTTGAGATCATTCCGCAGGATCTGGATGCCAATCCTTACTTGCTCTGCACTCCAGACGCCACCTATGACCTCCGCCTTGGTATGGCAGGTGCAAGGGAGCATTCGCCGGAGGACTTCATCACTAAGACCACTACTGTTTCTCCCGGCGACCGAGGCAAACAGATCTGGCTCGACTGTCTGGACACCATTTTCTGCGGTGACCAGGAACTCATCGACTATGTGCAGATGATTTGCGGACTTTGTATTGTGGGCAAGGTGTATTTGGAGGCGATGATTATTGCTTACGGTGATGGACGTAACGGAAAATCGACTTTCTGGAATGTCATTTACAAGGTTCTGGGAAGTTACAGCGGAAACATTTCAGCAGATGCCCT